>PPYE01311253.1_pt1 | contig 43176 bp, 39 predicted proteins | sample 1559881 | NCBI WGS metagenome assembly PPYE01 (sample SAMN08240022, study PRJNA423297) | Human gut metagenome, whole genome shotgun sequencing project.
GATTACAAAGGATTTTGGCTTTCTTATTTTGTTCGAATTTTATTTGTTATGTTTTCTTATGAAGACAGCCGTCGCAATTCCCCTTAAGAAATCAAGGAAAGGAAAATCAATGTTTTCTTAAGGGGAAGTTGCTTTGAAGTTTCGGCTTTTGTTTTGTATTCGCTGTTTTTTTATTTTTCCAGTTCTGCCAGTTTTTCCAGAATCTGATTGCTTCTGTCAATGAAAGCAGTCATTTCTTCGCTGGTCAATGTTCTGTGGCTCATCAGTGCCAGATCATATACCTGATGGCAGATCATGTCACAATCTTCTTTCTTATCTTCTTTGCCTGCTGCGTCCATAAGGAACTGCACCAGTTTATTGGATTTGTTCAGCACCAGTGTTTCGTCAGGTTTTACCTGTGCGAACATAGCTTTGTACATTTCGTTGTCGCCGTATGCTTCCATCATTTCCATCATACGACGGCTTTCTTCGCTGAGCAGAATCATAGCGGATACATTCTGTGCTTTCAGGTTTTCCGCTTTGACTTTCAGATTTTCATTGCCCAGTACGCCGCGGAACAGGTTTTCCATCTGGGTATTTGCAAAAGTGTCTGCCTGTTTCTTTGCTTCGCTTTCTTCGCCTTCTGTTTTTTCCTGCAAAGTATCGGTGATGTCAGCGTCGATACGCTGTACCTTTACGCCGGGATTCTTGTATTCCAGGAAGGAAACGAAGGGTTTATCCACGGGAGAAGTGAGGATTGCCGCTTCCAGACCCTGTTCTTTGAACATGCGGATATACTGCGCCTGCTGTGCTTCGTCGGTGACAAAGAAAATCTTGTTTTCGTGTTTTTCTTTGTTCTTTTCCAGATATTCTGCAACGGTTTCGTATACGCCGTCGGTGGTCTTTAACAGCAGCGCGTCTTTGATTTTGTCATAGAGTTTTTCTTCCCGCATGCAGCCATATTTGAAGAACATGCCGATGTCATCCCAGAAACCTTCGTAAGCGGTTCTGTCAGCTTTGAAGAGCTGATTCAGTTTGTCCGCTACTTTCTTGGTGATGTAGCTGTTCATTTTTTCCACATAGCCGTCGTTCTGCAATGCGCTTCTGGATACGTTCAGAGGCATGTCAGGGCAATCCAGCACGCCTTTGAGAAGCAGCAAGAATTCGGGAACCACTTCTTTGATGTTATCTGCAATATAAACCTGATTGGAGTACAATTTAATCTGACCTTCTACGACATCCATCTGTTCTACCAGTTTGGGGAAGTACAGGATACCTTTCAGACGGAAAGGATAGTCCATGTTCAGATGAATCCAGAACAGAGGGTCATTCAGGTCAAAGAATACTTTATGATAAAATTCCTTGTATTCTTCGTCGGTGCAGTCTTTGGGCTGTTTCAGCCACAGGGGAGAAGGATCGTTCAAAGGCTTGGGTTCTTCTTTTTCTTCTTCCTGTTTTTCTTCTTCACTGTCTTTGTTTGCTTTTGCCAGGATTTCATCCTTTGTCAGTGTGGCAGCTTCTTCCTGAGAAATATGGATGGTGTTGTCCTTTTTCTCGGGTTCGGCTGCTTCTGCTTTTTCTTCTTCGTTGGTCATCACATCAATGAAGATAGGAACGGGCATGAATGCGCAGTATTTCTGCAATGCTTCATACATCTTGTTTTCATCCAGGAATTCTTCGCCGTCTTCGCTGACGTGCAGTGTGATGGTGGTACCACGTTCGGTACGGGTGCCATCTGCCATTTCGTAATCGATGCCGTCCGCACAGCTCCAGCTTGCTGCCGCTGCACCTTCCTGATAAGACAGTGTGTCGATTTCTACTTTATCGGCTACCATGAAAGCGGAGTAGAAGCCCAGACCGAAATGACCGATGATTTCGTTGTCGCCATCTGCTTTTTCTTCGTATTTGGACAGAAAATCGGTTGCGCCGGAGAAGGCGATCTGGTTGATATATTTCTTGATTTCTTCGTTAGTCATGCCGATACCGTTATCTACGATCTGCATGATTTTTTCCTCTTTGTTCAGTACCACATGAACGGAAAAGGCTTCGTCAGCAGGGATGTGGTCTGCTTCCCCCATAATCATGAGCTTTTTCAGCTTGGTTACTGCGTCACAGGCGTTGGATACCAATTCACGGATGAAAATATCCTTATCGGTATAGAGCCATTTTTTGATAATTGGTAAGAAATTTTCACTGTTAATGGAAAGATTCCCTTTTTCATTCATAATTTTTCAGCCTCCTATAATAGATGGAAAATCCATATATTTTCTGCTTTACAAAGAATATTGTAACACTGGGAGGACAAAAGTCAAGAAGAAATTAGCACTCAATCAAATTGAGTGCTAACAAAATTTCAAATATTAATTTTCTTTCTGAATGGCAATGCCATGGCTCTGGCAAAAGTCCAGTACCCAGCTTTCCCACTGGGCTTCATGGGTCTTATCCAGAGAAAAACTTTCCTGTGCGGCAGAAAGAGTACATAATAAGGTATCTTCCCGGAATAAAAGATTCCAGAACAGCGCCTTTGTGTTGGGAAAAGCCGCTGTTTTTTTCTGAGAAAGGGAAAGAACAAGCTTCATGTTCTTGGGTGTTTTCTTTCCTTTTACTGCCTGAAACACAAGAGGCTTGATCTCGCTCCAGCTGCACCATGGCTCTGTGACGGTTTCGTCGTAATAATCCAGATCCCGTTTGCCGTCAATGGAAAGGTAAGCAAAAGCGGAGATTTCTCCCTGCCGGAAAGCAAAATCGTCAAAGGCATCGCCCTTTAAGAGCAGCGCCATAAAGTGTCTGGTGTCTGGTATGGTAAAAGCAAGCATTGCTGTATCCTCCTTTGGTTTCTTCGCCTGTCATTATACATTTTTTTGCCCTCTTTGACAATGCGCGAGAGGCGGAAAGGAAAAATCATGTATTTTTATTGCGTTTGATGCCATGCTATATTATAATGAAAGACAAGTATTTTTAATGTAATAGGAAGTAGGAGGGAAAACCCTATGGCAGAAGAAAAAACAATGGAAAACAGTGGTCTGGGTGCCACCGGTAACTTTATACATAACTATATCCAGGCAGACCTGGAAGGGGAACTGAATAAAATTCATACCCGTTTCCCACCGGAACCCAATGGCTATCTGCACATTGGTCACGCAAAATCCATTTGCCTGAACTTTGGTCTGGCAAAACTTTACGGCGGCAAATGCAACCTGCGTTTTGACGACACCAACCCCACAAAAGAAGATGTGGAATATGTAGAAAGCATTCAGGAAGACGTAAAATGGCTGGGCTTCGACTGGGAAGACAGACTGTACTACGCATCTTCCTATTTCCAGAAATATTATGAAGTGGCAGTGAAACTCATCAAAGAAGGCAAAGCTTTCGTATGCGACCTGACAGCAGAAGAAATGCGTCAGTACAGAGGTACACTGAGCACACCTGGTAAAGAAAGCCCTTACCGCAATCGTAGTGTGGAAGAAAACCTGGATCTGTTCGAACGGATGAAAGCAGGGGAATTCCCTGATGGTTCTCATACACTGCGTGCGAAGATCGACATGGCTTCTCCTAACATCAACATGAGAGATCCTGTTATCTATCGTATTTCTCATGCGGCACATCATACCACAGGTACAGAATGGTGCATCTACCCTATGTATGACTTTGCGCATCCTCTGGAAGATGCCATTGAAGGCATCACCCATTCTATCTGTACTATGGAATTTGAAGACCATCGTCCTCTGTACGATTGGGTAGTCAGAGAAGCAGGCTTTACCGTAAATCCTCCCAGACAGATTGAATTTGCTCGTCTGGGTATGACAAATACCGTTATGAGTAAGAGAAAACTCCGCGCGCTGGTAGAAGACGGTCTGGTTGACGGCTGGGATGACCCTCGTATGCCGACCATCAGCGGTCTGCGCCGCAGAGGTTATACACCTGAATCCATCCGCGATTTCTGTGAACGCATCGGTGTATCCAAAGCAAACAGCATGGTAGACAGCGGTCTGCTGGATTACTGCATCCGTGACGACCTGAAAGCAAAAGCACCTGTTGTGATGGCAGTTCTGGATCCTCTGAAACTGGTTATCACCAACTACCCCGAAGATCAGGTAGAAATGATGGAACTGGAAAACAACCCCGAAAATCCTGAACTGGGCACAAGACTGGCACCTTTCACAAGAGAACTGTATATTGAACGGGAAGACTTCATGGAAGAACCTGTGAAAAAATTCTTCCGTCTGGCTCCCGGCAAAGAAGTTCGTCTGAAAGGGGCTTACTTCGTAACATGTACCGATTTTGTCAAAGACGAAAACGGCAATGTAGTAGAAGTACACTGCACATATGACCCTGAAACAAGAAGCGGCAGTGGTTTTGAAGGCAGAAAAGTCAAAGGTACGCTACACTGGGTAAGCGCTTCCGACAACGTGAAGGCAACTGCGAGACTGTACGACTACATGATGCTGGACAACCCTGACGATCCTAACGGTGAAATGATCATGAACCCCAACTCTCTGGAAGTGAAGGAAAATGTGGTCATTGAAAAATCTATCGCCGGTGCACAGAAAGGTCAGCGTTATCAGTTCATGCGTAATGGTTACTACATTGTAGATACCAAAGATACCAAAGAAGATCATCTGGTATTCAACCGCATTGTGCCTCTGAAGAGCTCTTTCAAACTGAAATAAAAAAACTTCCAAGGGAGCATCCAAATTTGGATGCTCCCTTTTTGTTTTGTGCGTCAGGGGCGGAAGATTGTGTTTTCTTTCGTGCATGGAAAATTTTTATTGCGTTGGCGTTGGATAAGGTACATAGTAGTGCATATCTATACAAAAACGGCTGAAAACAGTGACAGTGTTTCTTTGGCTGTCAAAGGGGGACAACTGAAAAATAGCGCGAAAAAACAACAAAAGAGAAGGTAAAAAAGATGAAACAAAGGAAAACGGAAGCAGTTCCCAATATGAAAAAAAGGTATGATACAGCATAAAAAATACAACATATTGTATAAAATAATTCTTTGGGGAACGGCTTTTACTTGGGAGGAGGAAAAACATGTTTGAACACGCAAACAAAGCCCTTATCGCAGCGGCTTTTTTGATTTTGGCAATTGTAATCATTCCGATTGTGCTGGTGCCGGAAGCCATGGTGGCAGCCATTGGACAGGTTTATAACTTTATTACAACAGATATGGCTTGGCTCTATCTGCTCATTGGTTTGGTATGGCAGTGGGCGCCATCGTGCTTCTGACAACGAAATTTGGGGATATTCGTCTGGGCGGACGAGATGCGAAGCCTCATTATAAGACATTTACCTGGATCGCCATGAACCTTTGCTCCGCGCTGGCAGCAGGTATCCTGATTTTTGGTATGTGTGAATGGATGTACTATGTAACAGGTACGCCTTTGGGGATTGAACCTTATTCCGTACAGGCCTATGAATATGCTTCCGCTTATGGTATGTTTCACTGGGGTTTCTCCGCATGGGCGTTCTATCTGGTAGCAGGGGTAGCCATTGGTTATTTGTACTGGAATAAAAAGATTGGCGATTTGCGCATTTCCGCTCTGTGCAGCAACCTCATCGACGGTGATTCCAAAGGGAAAAAAGCCTTCCGCTGGGTGCTGGATGCCATCATGGTATTCTGCTATTTCATGGCTATGATGACCACTGTCGGCATCGGTACGCCTGTTATGGGGGAACTGGCAAGCAGCTTGCTGGGCATTGAAAACTCTTTTGCCCTGAAAATCGGTATCATCATCATTTTCTGTCTGTTCTTTACCCTTTCTACATCCAAAACCATTGCAAAGGGTATGGGACGCATCAGTGACTTCAACGTATGGCTGGCGATCGGCTTTTTCGTTTTCGTACTCATCGTTGGGGACACCAGCTTTATTCTGAATAATATCGTCATGGCAATCGGTACCAACATCCGTGAATTTGTCCGCATGAGCTTCAACTCTGACGCTGTTGCCCAGACTGGTTTCGTACAGAACTGGACAATTTTCTATTGGGCTTGGTATGTGGCTTTGACATTTATGTGCGGTCTGTGGATTGCCAGAACTTCTTACGGCAGAACATTCCGTGAAATCACCGTGGCAAACTGCATCTGGGCAGTATTGGCATGCTGGGTAACATTCGGTATTCTGGGTAACTATGGTATGGGTCAGGAACTGTTCCATGGCCAGAATTTCTCCGGCGTCATCAGTGAAGTGGGCAACAACGGCGTTACACTGCTGGTACTCCAGACCATGCCTTTGCCGAAACTTTGCATTTTCGTATTCATGATTTTGATTTTCTTCAATCTGGCAACTTCCGCCACAGCAAACGGTACCGCTTTGAGTATGTATACATCTAAAGGCCTGAAAGCCGATGAAGAACCTCATACATGGTACAAAACATTCTGGTGCGTACTGTTTATGATTATTCCTGTGGGCATTTTGCTGCTGGAACATAATGTGGAAGGACTGAACGTGCTTAGCACCATCCAGTCCCTCATTACCATTTCCTCTCTGCCTGTGCTGGTAGCGCTGGTAGTATTATTCTGGTCTTTCGGAAAAGTCCTGCGCAAAGACATTTCCGATGGCACCATCCGTCAGTATGTGGATAAGAGCAAAGAAAACAAATGGGGGAATGAGTAATGGAAGAAAGATACGAAAATGCCGCTGTCACATGGACACAGCAGTTTTGCCGCATCAACAGCTTTTTGGGTGCGGGCAAACGGGAAGCTGTGTTTCTGGCAGAAAAAATATTGAAAGAATCTTGTGACGCAACAGTCACTGTTTATGACGCTGATACAGAAGAACCCTATATCATTGCGGAGAAAATATGCGAAAACCCCAAATTCCGACTTTTGCTGGAAGGTCATCTGGATGTGGTCTCGCCCGAAGGCATGGAACATCCTTTTTACGCGGAAATCAAAGACGGCATTTTGTATGGCCGCGGTTCCGTGGATATGAAAGGCGGTTGTGGCTCCATGCTGGCGGCTTTTGTGGCTGCCTGCCAGAAACCCCTGGAAGGGGATTTGTACCTGATGTTTTCCACAGATGAAGAATATGCTGGGGAAGAAATCAAAAAAGCACTGGAAAAGGGTCATTTGCCCAAAGTGGATTTTGCCCTCATTGCGGAACCGACCAATGGAACCATGGCAACAGCGCATAAAGGGGAAGCCTGGATTGATGTGGAATTTTTCGGCAAAAGTGCCCATTCCAGCATGCCTCATATGGGAAAAAACGCCATTTATATGGCAACAGCATTTTTGCATAATTTGCAGGCATATTTGCCGGAAATGAAAAAAATGGCACACCCCCTCTATGGCGCACCTACCATGAGTGTAGGAACCATCGAAGGCGGCAGTACGCCCAATGTGGTGCCGCCCTATGCAAAGATTACCATTGATATCCGCTATTTGCCCGGAACCAGTTCCGAATCATTCCTGAAGGTATTGCAGAATCTGGCGGTTCTGTGCAAAACAGAAAATGAAGACTTTTCCGCGAAGATCACGAAGATTGGAGAATGGAATGATGTTTGTACAGACAGGGAAAGCCCGACTTTCCGTCGTATCTGGCAGGCGGCTTCCAAGGCCATGGGAAAAGAAGTGGAATTGACCGTCATGACTGGCTGGGGCGAAGGCGGCTTCATGAATCTTTACGGCATACCGGTGGTATACTTTGGGCCAGGGGAAAATGGTATGTCCCATCGTCCGGAAGAACAGATTCATGTGGATGAAATCAAAAAAGTGGCATTGGCTTATGAACAGATCATCAACGAGGTGTGTGGCATGAAACGAAATACATTGGAAGAAGTTTTGAAACAGACAGGCATCATGGTGGCAGACGGTGCTATGGCAACGGAACTGGAACGGATGGGCTGTGACCTGAACGACTCTCTCTGGAGCGCAAAGGTACTGGCAGAACAGCCGGAACTGATCGGAAAAGTACACCGCAGTTATTTTGAAGCAGGCGCAGACTGCGGCATCACCGCAAGCTATCAGGCAACCATCGACGGTTTCTGCAAACGCGGTTTTACAGAAGCGGAAGCGGAAGAGCTCATCCGCCGTTCTGTTGACATCATGGTGAAAGAAAGAGCGGATTGGTGGCAGGCAGAAGGCAAAGATTCTGGCAGAGCATATCCTCTGGTGTGCGCTTCCGTAGGGCCTTATGGAGCGTATCTGGCAGATGGCTCCGAATATCGCGGCAATTATGGCGTTTCTAAAGAAGACCTGCGCAACTTCCATAAACGTCGTATGGAACTGCTGTGGGACGCAGGCGCAGACCTTTTCGCGGTAGAAACCATTCCTTGTCTGGAAGAAGCCATTGTGGCGGCGGAACTGACTCAGGAAATGGATGCGGCATGCTGGATCAGCTTCAGCTGCAAAAATGAAGCGGAAATCAGTGACGGTACCAAAATTGCGCATTGCGCCAAAGCTTTGGAAGCTTATGACTGCGTAAAAGCCATCGGCATCAACTGCACAGCCCCTCATTTTGTGGCAAGCCTCATCAAAGAAATCAAAAACAACAGCACAAAACCTATCATCGTATATCCCAACAGCGGGGAAGAATACGACCCTGTTACAAAAACATGGCATGGGAATAAAGATGGCAAATGCTACTGCGATTTTGCAGCGGAATGGATCGCAGCCGGTGCGAAGATCGTAGGCGGCTGCTGCCGTACCACACCGGAAAACATTCGGGAAGTGGCAGAGCTGGCAAGAAGAAAATAAATTCAGATAAACCGACAGAAAATGGCAGAGAAATGGGGATCATTTCTCTGTCTTTTTTTGTTTGCGGAAACATTAAAGAAAAATTAAAAAAGTCTGCCGTGCATCTTCCAATTTTATGTTTATAATGGGCACCAGAATATGTGAACGTATGTTAAGAGGAGGAAAGCACCATGACTAAGAAAAAGAAGATTATATTGGCAGCCGTAGCGGTTGTTTTGATTGCCGGCGGTTTGAAAGTGGCTTTGGGCAGCAGACAGGCGGAGCCCGCTGGAACACCTGTGACAACAGGAACCGTGGTACGTCAGGATCTGGAAGAAGTTCTGAAGCAGAAGGCAACATTGGAAGGCACAGAAAGTGCGGAAGTGGCTTCCAAACTTCACTATGAAGTGAAACAGGTACTGGTAAAAGAAGGCGACAAAGTTACAAAAGGACAGCTTTTGGCAGTGCTGGACAGCGGTGATATTCAGGATCAGATTGCCCAGACCAAAGGGGATATCCAGCTTCTGGAATATCAGCAGCAGGAAACACTGACAGAACGTCAGCGTCAGATTGACAACGCCATCATGGAAAAGGAAAATGCGGCAAAAGATTATAAAGATAAACAGGATCTCTTTGCCATTGGTGCAGCCAGTCAGGCAGATGTAGACGCGGCAAAAGACGCGCTGGATAAAGCACAGCGTGCGCTGGACAATATTCCCAATGAAAATGGAAAAGCGGTGCTGACTGCTTCTGAGAAACAGACAAAGGCAAATGCCCAGCAGAAAGCCAGCATCCAGTCCTCTACACTAAGCGACTGCCAGATTCGCAGTGCCATCAGCGGTACTGTGACCAGAGTGAATACAACAGTTGGTCGTTTTGCTGATGAAACAGAAAACAATAAACCTATGTTTGTCATTGAAAATCTGGAAAACCTGCAAATGAAAGTTCTTGTGAGCGAAAATGACATTGATCGTATTCAGGTGAGCCAGGAAGTGGAAATCTCCGCGGATGTGCTGGGAAAAGAAACCGTTGACGGTGTAGTGGAACGGATTTCTCCCACAGGGGAAGCGAAAAGCTCCACATCTTCTGAAAGAGTCATTCCTGTTTATATCAAAGTAAAAGAAGAAAACGAAAAACTCATTGCCGGCATCAATGCCAGCGCGACCATCAAGATCGCATCTGCGAAAAATGCTCTGGTAGTGCCTTTGGAAGCATTGGCGGAATTGGAAGATGGTACCACAGCTGTTTACACGGTAACAGATGCGGGAACTGTACATATTGTACCTGTTACAACAGGGCTGGAAACAGATTTGCAGGTGGAAATCAAATCTGATGAAATCAAAGAAGGACAGAAAATCATTCTCAATCCCGGCGCGGCCATGACAGAAGGTATGGCAGTAGCGGAACAGCAGGGGTGATGGTATATGAAAGAAATCATTAAAATCGAAAATTTGAATAAAACATATGATACCGGTGCCATTCAGGTGCATGCCCTGCGGGGGATTAACCTGACCATCCATGAAGGGGAATATGTTGCCATCATGGGGCAGTCCGGTTCTGGTAAATCCACACTGATGAATATTCTGGGGTGTATGGACAGACAGTTTTCCGGCACCTATGAACTGGATGGCATCAGCATTGCTCAGCAGAGCGAAAATCAGCTTTCTGCCATCCGCAACCAGAAGATCGGATTCGTTTTTCAGGCATTCCAGCTCATTCCCAGAACGTCCGCATTGAAAAATGTGGAAATTCCCATGATTTACGCTGGCATGAAGGCAGACGCACGAAAAGTGAAAGCCGCTGCCCTTTTGGAAAAAGTAGGCCTTGGACAGCGTATCCATCATATGCCAAACGAGCTTTCCGGCGGTCAGAAACAGCGTGTTGCCATTGCAAGGGCATTGGCAAATGACCCTGCCATCATTCTGGCAGACGAACCTACCGGGAATCTGGATACAAAGGCGTCTTATGAAATCATGGAGTTTTTTACCAATCTGAATAAAGAAGGCGCAACTGTAATCGTTGTTACCCATGAGGAAGAAATCGCAGCCTATACAGACCGTATCATTCGGTTCCAGGATGGGCAGATCGTCAGTGACAAAAAGGTGGTGAAGGGCTCATGTTGATTTTTGAAAATATCCGTTTGGCGCTTTCCTCCATCCGTGCCAATAAAATGCGCTCTTTTCTGACCATGCTGGGTATGATCATCGGCATCAGCTCCGTTATTGCCATTGTTTCCCTGGGGGATACCATGCGCAGCGTTGTCGCTAATGAGTATAAGAATGTAGGTCTGGGTCTGGCGTATATGTATATCAATCCTCCAGATGACACCTATGGAGATAATACATATTTCACCACCGCAGACGCGGAAAAGCTGAAAGAAGCCATGGGTGACGATTTGGCTTATGTGGGCTTCAATCAGAGTCTGCGAAAGGATATGACCGTCGGCAGAAGGACAAAAACACTGTATGTAACCGGTCTGGCGGAAAATCCCACAGCCATGAAAAATCTGAAGATCATTTATGGCAGAATGCTCAGTGATAAAGATTTTCAGGAAAAACGCCATCACATTGTTTTGCAGAAAGAAACAGCGGAAGGATTCTTTGGAGATGCCAACGCCGTTGGGAAAACGGTCAAAGTGAAGCTTAATGAGGATCAGGAAGAATTTCTGGTGGTAGGTGTATATGAAAATCAGGATTCCGCATTGATGAAAGCTTTGCAGGGGGGCAGCATGGAATTTGCTTATATCCCCGAAAGCCTGCTGGTATCAGAAGACTCCTATAACTGGTCTCTTTATTTCGTGGCAGCAGATGCAAACCAGCTGGATGCTTTAAAATCCCGTGTGACAGGCTACATAGCGCGCATGAAAAATCTGGATCAGCAGTATATCATCATGAGTTCCGCTTCTGAAGAAATGGGTATGATTGACAGCATGCTGGGCTCTCTGTCTGCGGTGGTTGGCGCCATTGCAGCCATTTCCCTGGTGGTTGGCGGTATCGGTATCATGAATATCATGCTGGTATCCGTTACAGAACGTACCCGTGAAATCGGTATCCGAAAAGCCCTTGGAGCAAGGACAAAGGATATCCTTACCCAGTTCTTGATCGAGGCAGCCATGATTTCTGCCGCAGGGGGACTTATCGGTACTTTCCTGGGCATATCGGTAGTTGCCTTGGGCGGTATGCTTTTCGGCATTACCACTGTGGTGAAACTGCAAGTCATCGTGATCGCGGTGGCATTCTCCGCCATGGTCGGTTTGGGATTCGGGCTGTATCCTGCACGAAAAGCCGCCAAAGCAGACCCTGTTATCGCTCTGCGTTATGAATAAAAAAATCTCATAAATTGATGAAAAAGGTGTAAAACATGGAAAAATTTCATGGGTTACACCTTTTTTTGTGTTGATTTCTCTGCGAGTATGGTATAATACCTAGATGATAAATACGGAAAGGGGGCTTTTTCCATGGAACAGGAAGTACAGACAACTGAACACAGAGCTTTTACACACCTGCATGTCCATACGGAATACAGCCTTCTGGACGGCTCCGCGAAAATCAAAGAATTGGTTGAGCGGGTAAAAGAACTGGGGATGGACAGCATTGCCATCACAGACCATGGTGCCATGTATGGTGCCATTGAGTTTTACAAGGCAGCGAAAGAAGTGGGTATCAAGCCCATCATCGGCTGTGAGGTCTATGTGGCAGCAGGTTCCCGCCTGACAAAGGAAGGCAAGGGCGGCGGTTATTACCATCTGGTGCTTCTTGCGGAAAACGAAACCGGCTATCACAACCTTATTAAGCTGGTTTCTTATGGTTTTATCGACGGATTTTATTATAAACCCCGTGTAGACAAAGAACTGCTGCGGCGGTACCATGAAGGGATTATTGCGTCTTCCGCCTGCCTGGCAGGGGAAGTGGCAAGGGATGTGCTGACATTGTCATACGACCACGCCAAGGAAGCCGCTTTGGAATATGAAGAAATTTTCGGCAAAGGCAATTTTTTCCTGGAATTGCAGAATCACGGCATGCCTGAACAGAAACGAGTTAACGAAGCACTGATTCGCATGTCCAAGGAAACGGGAATTCCCCTCATTGCCACCAATGACAGCCATTATATATATAAAGAGGACGCAGTGCCTCACGACATCCTCCTGTGTATCCAGACAGGGAAAACTGTGGAGGATGAAGACAGAATGCGGTATGTGGGCGGGCAGTTTTATGTGAAAAGCCCTGAAGAAATGTATGACCTTTTCGGCGATGTGCCGGAGGCTTTGGAAAATACCGTAAAAATTGCTAAGCGGTGCAATGTGGACTTTGTGTTCCATGATCTGAAACTGCCTCGTTTTGATGTGCCGGAAGGCAAAACAGCGCCGGAATATCTCCGGGAAATCTGTTATGATGGTTTTGCCATGCGGTATCCAGACCCGAAGCCCGAATGGAAGGAACGGCTGGAATACGAACTGCATACCATTGAAACCATGGGTTATGTGGATTATTTCCTGATTGTTTGGGACTTTATCAAATATGCCAAAGACCATGGCATCATCGTAGGCCCGGGGCGTGGTTCTGCTGCTGGTAGTATGGTTTCTTACTGTTTGCAGATTACCACCATTGACCCCCTGCGGTATGACCTGATCTTTGAGCGCTTCCTGAATCCCGAACGTGTCAGCATGCCTGATATTGACGTAGACTTCTGTTATGAACGCAGACAGGAAGTTATTGATTATGTCATTTCCAAGTATGGTGAAGACCATGTGGCGCAGATTGTCACATTCGGTACCCTGGCGGCAAGGGCTGCCATCAAGGACGTAGGCCGTGCCTTGGCGATGCCTTACGCCGATGTGGATAGAATTTCCAAGATGATCCCCACAGAATTGGGCATCACCATCAAAAAAGCCCTGCAAATGAACCCAGACCTGAAAAAGGCTTATGAAAATGAAGAAGATACCCATCATTTGATTGATATGTCCATGCGTCTGGAAGGTCTGCCAAGACATTCTTCCACCCATGCGGCAGGGGTTGTCATTTGTCGGGAACCGGTTATGGAATATGTGCCCCTCAGTGCCAATGACGGGCAGGTCAATACCCAGTACACCATGACATTGTTGGAAGAACTGGGGCTTTTGAAAATGGACTTCCTGGGGCTGAGAACCCTGACGGTTATCCAAAATGCTGTACAGGAAGTGGAGCGTATCCATGGTGTGAAACTGGATATGGAACATCTGCCGGATAATGACCCGGCGGTGTATCAGCTCATCAGCCAAGGGAAAACAGAAGGCGTATTCCAGTTGGAAAGCGGCGGCATGAAGCAGTTCATGCGGGAACTGGAGCCTACTTGCCTGGAAGATTTGATTGCGGGGATTTCCCTCTATCGTCCGGGCCCCATGGATTTTATTCCCAAGTATATCAAAGGGAAAAACGACAAAGACAATATTCAGTATACCCATCCGGCTTTGGAGCCGATTTTGAAAAATACTTACGGCTGTATCGTTTATCAGGAACAGGTTATGCAGATCGTACGAGATCTGGCGGGGTACAGTCTGGGACGAAGCGACCTGGTGCGCCGTGCCATGAGTAAGAAAAAAGCCTCTGTTATGGCAGAGGAGCGGAAGAATTTCGTTTACGGCATCGGCGATGAAGTGCCGGGTTGTGTGAAAAACGGCATTCCCGCAGAAGTGGCGGAAAAAATATTCGATGAAATGACGGACTTTGCAAAGTATGCCTTCAATAAGAGCCACGCGGCGTGCTACGCTGTGGTAGGCTATCAGACGGCATGGCTGAAAGCACACTATCCCGTGGAATTTATGGCGGCGCTTATGACCAGTGTCATGGATAACGCTTCCAAGGTTTCCGGCTACATCGAAGAATGTAAGAAAATGGGCATCCAGCTTCTGCCGCCGGACATCAACGAAGGTTTTGGACATTTTTCCGTATCCAATGGGAAAATCCGCTTCGGTCTGGCTGCCATCAAGAACATCGGCAGAAATGCCGTGGATGCTTTGGTGGCAGAACGGGAGAAGAATGGCCCATTCCTTTCCATGACAGATTTCTGTAACCGCATGAGCGACGGCGAATGGAATAAGCGAGGCATTGAAAGCCTTATCAAATCCGGCGCTGTGGACTCTTTCGGCGGTGCAAGAAGTCAGTATATGGCGGTTTATAAGAATATTCTGGATGGTATCGGTCAGGCGAAGAAAAATAACATTGCCGGACAGATGAATCTGTTCGATTTGGGCGGTGAAAACGAAGCCGTTGCCCAGAAAGACGAACTGCCTGCTATTTCCGAATATGTCCAGCGTGACCGCCTTGCCATGGAAAAAGAAGTGCTGGGGATTTATGTCAGCGGCCATCCTTTGGCGGAGTATGAAAAAATGCTGCGCCGGAAGGTAAGCCATACCAGCATTGATTTTCTTCCTGCGGAAGAAGGCGAGGATCGCGTGCAGATCGCCGAGGGCACAAAAGTTGCCGTTGGCGGTATGATTGCGGCAAAATCCGTAAAATATACCAGAAACAATGAAAAAATGTGTTTCCTGTCATTGGAAGACCTGCAAGGCACTATGGAGATTATTGTTTTCCCCAAGATCATGGAACAGTGCAGTGCCTTTCTGGATGAAGAAGCAGTGGTACTGGTCAAAGGCCGGGCAAATGTTTCCGCTGACGGTGAGGCGAAAGTCATTGCCGCTTCGGTGACACCACTTATGGAAGAAAAGGACGAAAATAAACCTGCGTCCCTTTGGCTGAAACAGGCGGCAGGCAATGAAATGCCCCTTGTGTGGATCACGGCCATTTTGGAGAAATACAAAGGCGATACGCCTGTGTATATATATGAAGAAAAAACAAAACGAAAGATGAAAGCAGACCGCAAATTCTGGGTAACCTTAGAAGAAGGGCTGCTGGAGGAACTGCGAAAACTGCTGGGTGAGAAAAACGTGGCGGTAAAGAACGGATAGGAGGCAAATGATGAAAGAAGATGACAAATTCTATGCTGACGCACCGTATGTCTGCGTGAAAGCACTGGAAAAGGGTGTGAACATTATCGGTGTCACCAGGGGAGAAGTGACAAAGATTCATCACACAGAAAAACTTGACCGCAATGAAGTGCTGATCGTACAGTTTACCGAACATACTTCCGGGATCAAAATCCGCGGGAAAGCTGAAATTTATACACACTACGGCATTATTCGCAGTGGAGACGAAGAAGAAGGCGTAACACTTATTGGGAGGAATGAACATGGAACAGAAAACAATTAAGAAAATCGGTGTACTGACCAGTGGCGGCGATGCTCCCGGCATGAACGCTGCCATCCGTGCTGTTGTACGTACAGCACTGTATCACGACATTTCTGTCATTGGTATCCGTAAAGGCTACAATGGTCTGATCAATGGCGAAATCAAGGAAATGTACAGCAAAGACGTTTCCAACGTGATGAACCTGGGCGGTACCATCCTGCATACAGCACGCTGCCCCGAAATGATGACAGAAGAAGGTCAGAACAAGGCAGCTGCCATCTACAAAATTCTGGGTCTGGACGCACTGGTTGTTATCGGCGGTGACGGTTCCTACCGTGGTATGGCGGAACTGGCAAAACGCGGTGTAAACTGCATCGGTATCCCTGCTACCATCGACCTGGATATGAACAACACAGAATACACCATCGGTTTTGACACTGCTGTCAATACTGGTATGGACGCCCTGAACAAACTGCGTGACACTTCCAGCTCCCACGAACGCTGCTCCGTTGTGGAAGTTATGGGCAGAGATGCTGGTTATATCGCAATCTGGTGCGGTATGGTCGGCGGCGCAGAAGACGTTATGTTCCCCGAAGAAAAGGGTGAAGTGGACAGTGCCAAAGTCATCCAGCAGATCCTGGAAAACAGAAGCATCGGCAAACGTCATAACCTGATCGTTGTGGCTGAAGGCGTTGGCGGCACACAGAAACTGGCAAAAGAAATCCAGGAAATCACTGGCATTCAGACCAGAGCGACTATCCTGGGCCATTTGCAGCGCGGCGGCAGCCCTACTGCAGTAGACCGTATGCACGCTTCCATGATGGGTTACCATGCTGTAAAAGCAATTCTGGCTGGGGAGCAGAATAAAGTGGTAGCTTACAACAGAGGCAGATATGAAATTCTGGATCTGGAAAAAGCATTGCAGATGGAAAAAACATTGGATCGTGAAGTTTACGAAGTAATCAAGATCCTGGCAATCTAATTGGTATAAAAATAAGAGGAGGTATTCCATGCGCAGAACGAAAATCGTTTGTACCCTGGGCCCTGCAACAGATGATGTAGAGATCATGAAAGAGCTGATCCGCAACGGTCTGGATGCGGCAAGAGTGAACTTCTCCCACGGTACTTATGAAACTCATGGAGAAATTATCAAAAAACTGAAACAGGCAAGAGAAGAATTGAATGCGCCCACTCCACTGATTCTGGATACAAAGGGCCCTGAAATTCGTATCAAAACCTTTGAAAACAATAAAATCCGTCTGGAACAGGGGGATAAATTCACCCTGACAACAGAAGATGTACCCGGCACACAGGAACGTGTTTCCGTAACTTATGCAGACTTGCCGAAAGACCTGCAGAAAGGCTCCCGTGTACTCATTGACGACGGTCTTGTAGAACTGCGGGTAGAAAGCATCGTAGGCCCCGAAGTGCACTGTGAAGTTGTTACCGGCGGCGACATCAGCTCCCGGAAAGGCGTGAACCTGCCTGGCGTGCAGGTAAACCTGCCTTCTTTGACAGAAAAAGATATTTCCGACCTGAAATTCGGTATTGAAAATGAATTTGACTATGTGGCTGCATCTTTCATCCGTTCCGCTTCTGACGTTGTGAAGATCCGGAAAGTGCTGGAAGAAAACGGCGGCGAAAACATCCAGATCATCTCCAAGATCGAAAATCAGGAAGGTGTGGATAACATCGAAGAAATTCTGGAAGTTTCCGATGGTATCATGGTAGCCAGAGGGGATCTGGGTGTGGAAATCCCTCCCGAAGAAGTACCTCTGGTACAGAAAGCCCTGATTGCACTGGCAAACAGACGCGGCAAACCTGTCATCACAGCAACACAGATGCTGGAAAGCATGGTAAAAAGCCCCAGACCTACTCGTGCGGAAGCAAATGACGTTGCAAACGCCATCTTTGATGGCTCCGACGCTATCATGCTTTCCGGTGAAACAGCTATGGGCAAATACCCCTGTGAAGCAGTGGCAACCATGGCAAGAATCGCTGAAAAAACAGAAAGCAGCATCAACTACGGCAAAAACCTGACAAAGAGTCTGGAAACAGGTCTGACCAATATCACAAATGCCATCAGCTTTGCGGCATGCACCACAGCGGCAGAACTGAAAACAACCTGCATTTCCACTATCACAAAATCCGGTTTTACCGCAAGAATGATCTCCAAACACAGACCTGTATGCCCCATTGCGGCAGGTACTATGTGCGATCAGGTATGGCGTCAGATGAACCTGGTATGGGGCTGCCGTCCCGTACTGCATAAAGCGCCTATTTCCAAAGGTCAGGTATTTGACTCTGCCATGAAAGTGGCACAGAAGAGCGGTCTGGTGAAAAACGGTGATACCATCGTTATGGCACTGGGGATGCCCGTAGGCGTAAGCGGTTCCACAAATACCCTGCGTGTTGACATCGTTGGCGATGTGCTGTGCAAAGGTATTGGTGTTGGCAAACAGAGAGTCAGCGGCACTGCAAGAGTCATCAAAGTACGGGATGAAATGGAACGGGAATTCAAGAAAGGCGATATTCTCGTAACAACAGCAACAGACAATGACTTTATGCCTTATCTGCAGAAAGCATCCGCCATTGTGGTTGGCCCCATGGATCATGTGGAAAACTGCCATGCGGAAATCGTTGGAAGAGCACTGGATATCCCTGTTGTGGTATGCAATGCGAAAGTCATTGACTTTATCCCTAATGATACCCTCATTACCGTAGATGCGGCGAAGGGCTTTGTATACAAAGGTATCCCTAACGAAAAATAAGATGATTTGACGATTTCAGTCAATAAAAAAGGAGTCGTACTTCCTGTAAAAACAGGAAGCATGGCTCCTTTGATTTTTAGAAATATTTTGGTGTGATGACCCAGACAGATACGGAATCCGTGTCGCTGGTATTTTTGCATTGATGGGGCAGGGTGCTGTCCAGTGTGATGCTGTCCCCTTCCTGTAAGGTGTAGATTCTGCCTTCCACTACGACCTGTAAGGCACCTTGGATCACATAGCCGCAGGTTTCCCCTTGGGCAAATGAAGGGCGGTAATCATAAGAGCCTCCCTTTTTCAGTGTCAGTTCCGCAAAATCCAGCATACGTCCGGGGTGGTCTGGACAGAGTATTTTGTGGATACAGCCATTTTCCTGAGCTGTCAGGAGGTTGTGGCTGCCCTTGCGGATGACAGGCGTATCTTCCGGCGGTGTATCTTCAAAGAAGGCGTACATGTCTGTTTCCAGCGCCTGTGCCAGCCGAAAGAGGATGAGAGCGGAGGGAACCACCAGATCACGTTCAATCTGGCTGATGAGCCCTGTACTCACATCGGATATGGTGGAAAGCTTGGCGATGCTCATTTGTTTTTCATTGCGCAGTTCACGCAGTTTGCTGCCGTTGAATTGGGTCATGGGTTCCTCCTTGATGAAATGATTTTTGAGAACTTTTATCATTTTATCATTTTTTCCGGAAGGGAACAAGGGACAGGAATTTTTTTCCTTTCTCTCTCCAAAGGGGGACAAATGAGAAAAAACAGCCGTTTTTCGCCGTCTTTCGTTGCAAAATCAAGGTGTCTGTGCTATGATGTTTAGGATTATAGATTGAAAAAAGACGAATTTGAGGAGGAAATTATGTTAACAAGCAAACAAAGAGCTTATCTGCGCTCTCTGGCAAACGGTATTGACGCAATTTTTCAGGTAGGAAAAAATGGCGTGACACCAGAACTGCGTGATACAGTACACAACGCACTGGAGGCAAGAGAGCTGGTAAAAATCAGTGTGTTGGACAATAATATGCTGGGCCCTGCGGAAGCGGCAGAAATGCTGGCAAGCAGAACTGGTGCGGACATCGTGCAGGTCATCGGCAATAAATTTGTATTGTACCGTACTTCCAAGACAAAACCTGTCATTGAACTGCCTCCTGTGAAGAAATAAGCAGGCAGAGGGAGGAAAAATCATGCGAAACGAAATCGCTAATTTCAGAAACTGCAAAAGTATTGCCATCATGGGCGGTACCTTTGACCCCATTCACTATGGACATCTGGTAACGGCAGAAGCGGTGCGCCACCGTTTTCATGTAGATAAGGTGGTATTCATTCCCACAGGCCGTCCTGCCCATAAATCTCATAAAGAAGTAACTCATAATGAACACCGGTATCTGATGACGGTTCTGGCAACCATGCGGAATGAGAACTTTGAAGTATCCCGTATTGAAATCGACCGCCCCGGCACTACCTATACCATTGACACCATTGAACAGCTGAAAAAAATGTGCCGTCCCGATGTGCGTCTATATTTTATCACCGGTGCCGATGCCATCCATCAGATTATGAGCTGGAAAGAACCGGAACGTCTGCTGTCCCTTTGCGACTTTGTGGCAGTAACCAGACCTGGTTATCAGAAAAATCAGATGTTCGAGGAAATCGGAGAAATTCAGGAAAAATATGCCAGCAGAATCCATTACATGGAAGTGCCGGCATTGGCTATTTCGTCTTCGGATATCCGTACCCGGGCACAAAGAGGTATGCCCATTCAGTACTTGCTTCCACAGGAAGTAGAGGACTATATTCATAAATTCGGTTTGTATCAAAACGAAAGAAAAGACGAGGTGAAATTTATGCTGCCCATTGAAGTTATGCAGGAAAAACTTCAGTCTGCTCTGTCTGTGAAACGCTATATCCATACCATGGGCGTTTCCGAAGAAGCAGTGCGGCTGGCAGAAATATACGGCACACAGGCAGACCGTCAGAAAGCCAAAGTGGCAGGTCTGCTCCATGACTGCGCCAAGGATTATCCAAAGGAACTGCGGCAGCGTTTCTGCAAGGAATACAAGGTCAAAATGGACGACATTCTGGAACAGCAGCCGGATCTGATCCATCCATTTTTGGGCGCGGAAGTGGCAAAACGGGAATATAAGATCAAAGATGAAGATATCCTCAATGCCATCCGCTACCATACCACAGGTCGTGCTGGCATGTCTGTACTGGAAAAGATTGTGTTCATCGCTGATTATATTGAGCCCAACAGAGAACAGTTTGAAGGTCTGGATGAAGCAAGACGTCTGGCGTATCTGGATCTGGATATGGCAATGCGCTTCATTCTGGAACAGACCATTGAGTTTGTAAAAGAACGGGGCAGACTGCTCCATCCTCTGTCTTTGGAGGCATTGGAATACTATAAAAATAGATAAGATTACAAGGAGGAATTATATGGACGCTTTAGAAGCTGCAAAAATCGCACAGGCTGCGTTAGACGATAAATTAGGTCAGGACATTCAGGTACTGAATCTGAAAGGTCTGTCCAATGTGGCAGACTGCTTTGTCATTGCAAGTGGTAAAAATGTCAACCATCTGCGTGCAATGGCAGACGAAGTGGAACAGAAACTGTTCCAGGCTGGTGTAAAAATGCACCATTCCGAAGGTTACAGCACAGGCACATGGATCTTGTTAGACTTCGGCAACCTGCTGATCCACCTGTTCAATGAAGAACAGCGTGAATTCTATGGTTTGGAGCATGTTTGGGGCGACGCAAAACCTGTGGAATAATCGCGAAAAAGTCAATAAATGAGAGAAAAATGACGGATTTTTAATGCCGATTGTGCAGAAAAATCCGTTAGGAGGGGTAAGGCAGGAAATTTTTTACACATCTGGTGAGAAAATATTTCCCCATGTACCCTCGAAATTGCATAATTTGCCGAGATTTCAAAGATTTGCAAAAAATACTTGTATCCAAGCGGATTTTGCAGTAAATTTTATTTGTTGAGAAAATTTCATAACAGGCATGCTTTTATGTCGGTCTTAAATCAGAAAGGATGGAAAAGATTTATGGAAAAGATTTATCAGGGCAAAACTAAGGATGTTTACAAACTGGAAAACGGCAACGTGCTGCTGAAGTTCAAAGACGACTGCACAGGTAAAGATGGTGTATTCGATCCCGGTGAAAACTCCGTTGGTTTGACCATTGAAGGTATCGGTAAAGCAAATCTGGAAACATCTATCAAATTCTTTGAAATTTTGAAAGAGGCTGGCATCAAAACACATTACGTTTCTGCTGATGTAGACAACGCTACTATGGAAGTTCTGCCCGCAACAGTATTCGGTCACGGTCTGGAAGTTATCTGCCGTCTGAAAGCTACAGGCAGCTTCATCCGTCGTTACGGCGATTACATCGCTGACGGCACAGTTCTGGAAGGTGGTTATGTTGAAACAACATTCAAAGACGACGCAAAAGGAGATCCTCTGGTAACAAAAGACGGTCTGATCGCTCTGGGCGTTATGAGCGGCGAAATGTACGACAGCATGAAAGAACAGACACTGAAAATCACTCGTATCGTTGCTGACGAACTGGCGAAAAAAGGTCTGGATCTGTACGACATCAAATTTGAATTCGGTTACAACAACAACGAAGTTATCCTGATCGACGAAATCGCTTCCGGTAACATGCGTGTTTACAAAGACGGCAAAATCGTCGAACCCGTTGAACTGACAAAAATCATTCTGGGCTAATCCTGTTTGATATAAGATAAATATGAAATGTTTCATCTGCCTGATGGCAGATTGAGAAAAAAAGAAACAGCATCCAAAAGGTTTTTACCTTGGATGCTGTTTTTGGTTTCGAGAAATCAATTTTTACAAATGGACAGGCGGTAAAGACGCTGTTTGTCCTCAGGGGTCAGGTAGGTAGGGAATGTTTCAATGTATTCCCAGCCGAATTTTTCGTATAACCCCTCATGGCGGGTAAAGAGATAAAGCTCTGTCAGATGCAGGCGAGCGGCATGGTCTTTGACGGCTTCCATGACGGTATATGTCAGGCCTTTTCCACGAAAAGCAGGCTGTATCCAGAAATCCCGCAGCCAGGGATAACAGTCGGGGCGTGTGTCAATATCTGACATGGCAAACTGAAATGTGCCGGCAGGTACGCCATCCTGCAAAATCAGGAATACTTGTGGAATACGGTCTTTGCAAACAGTGTTGCGCACATAGGCTTCTACCTGTTCTTTTGTATAATCTTCGTCCTTTCCCCACCAGTCATAGAGCCATTGAATGATAGCGGGCAGGGCAGGATGATGTTTGTCTGTGATGCAGATGATTTCGGTCATAACGTCCTCCTGTTGATAGACAAAAAGAGAGCCGAAAATCTTTGGCAGATTTTTCGGCTTCTTTATGTTTGTGATTATTTTTTTCGGTATTTTTCATTGCATTTGGATAAAAATACCACGCACACCAGCAGCAGCAAAATAAAGACAATGAACAATGCCATGCTGCCTGGAAAGACTTTATCCAGAATGGCCTTTCCCACAAGAACAAGGCCCGTCAGGAAGTTCCATACACCTTCTTCCCGCAGATATGCAGGCAGATGATCAGGGTCAATGTTTTCCAGTGTGCCTTTTCTGTAAAAAATAGGCTGTCCGTACCATGCGAATATGCCCCGGGCAAATAAATAAATGCCTGCCACAAAGAAAAGCATCATGGGGATTCCCTCCTATCTTGTTTCCGTTGCCAGAAACAGCGTTTCATGGTATCATAAGCAAGAATCAATAAGAGCGTTTGTTGGCTCTCTTATTCAGACTGGTCTGTCTTTCGTTGGACTGTTTCATCCATTCCCGCATTTTTTCTTCAAAATCGGCAGAAGGATTGACGGTCTGTGGTTTGAAATATTCTTCGGCAGGATTTGTGGTTCTGTTTTCCTGCTTGTGTCCTTTGTAAGGACGATCTCCTTTAGGCTGACGCGCTTCCTTTGGCAGCGCTTCTTTCATGGAGAGAGCGATTTTGTTTGTTTCTGGATCAATGGAAAGGACTTTAACCTTGACAATGTCGCCCACTTTTACGTGGTCGTTGATGTCCTGCACAAAGGTGTTTGCTACCTGTGAGATATGAACCAGACCCTGTGCCTGTTCTCCCAGAGAAACAATGGCACCAAAGGGTTTGATGCGAACGACTTTGCCTTCTACGATACTGCCAACTTCGGGTTTTTCAGACATTCTGTAATACACTCCTGTTCGGTAATTTTAAAAATCAATACGGGAACAGTATAACACAGAATACATGTGAATACAAATAAATTTATATTGCATTTGGAGGAAAAAATGAAGAAAAAAGATATCATTACCGTGAAAATTGACGGTGTACGCTTTCCCAATAAAGCCTATGGTTTTGTGGATGGAGAAAAAGTGATTGTGAAAAATGGTGTGCCTGGTCAGATTGTTTCTGCACAGGTTATCAAAAAGCGTGGCGGCAATGTGGAAGCCCGCCTGCTGGAAGTAACAGAACGATCCGAGCTGGAACGGCAGGAAGGCTGCTGTTCTCATTATGAGATTTGCGGCGGATGTACTTACCAGACTATGAAACGTCAGGCAGAACTGGATATGAAAGAACAGCAGGTGAAAACATTGCTGGAAGATGCAGGTATTCATGTGGAAAGCTGGGAAGGCATCACACCTTCCCCCTTGGAAACAGGCTACCGCAACAAATGTGAATTTTCCTTTGGGGATGAAGTGAAAGATGGCCCTCTGGCATTGGGTATGCGTAAGAAAATGAGCCATTATGAAGTGGTAACACTGAAAGACTGCAATATCGTAGATGTGGACTTTGTAACCATCGTTCAGGGGGCGCTGGCGTTTTTCCAGGAAAGAAACGTTGCCTTCTATCATCGCATGCGCCACGATGGCTCTCTGCGCCATTTGGTTGTAAGAAAGGGGAAAGCAACAGGGGAAATCCTGGTGCATCTGGTGACTACGTCTGACGTACCTTTTTCTATGGAAGAATTTAAGAATATGATTTTGGCACTGCCTTTGCAGGGAGAACTCTGCGGTGTGCTTCATTCCGTAAATGATGGCGTAGCTGATGTGGTGCGCAGCGATGAAATGACAGTACTGTACGGCAGAGATTTCTTCATGGAAAAACTCTTTGATCTGGAATTCAAAGTGTCTGCTTATTCCTTCTTCCAGACAAATACAGAAGGTGCGGAAAAGCTTTACAGCATCGTGCGGGAATTTGCCGGCGATGTGGAAAATAAAATGGTGTTCGACCTGTATTGCGGTACAGGCACTATCGGTCAGATCATGGCAAAAGCTGGCTCTAAAAAAGTAATGGGGATTGAACTGGTGGAAGAAGCTGTTGTGGCAGCCAATGAAAACGCTGCAAGAAACGGCTTGACCAACTGTACATTCCTGGCTGGGGACGTGCTGAAGATGGTGGACGAATTGACGGACAAGCCCGATGTTATCATCGTTGACCCTCCCAGAGAAGGCATCCATCCCAAAGCGATCGGAAAGATCATTGACTTTGGTGCGCCGGAAATCGTCTATGTGTCCTGTAAGCCCACATCTTTGGCAAGAGATCTGCAGGAATTCCAGGCGGCTGGCTATGAGGTGAAACGGGTACGGCTCATGGATATGTTCCCCAGAACAGTCCATGTGGAATCGGTGGTACTGATGACACGTTGTGGTGGACAGGCGTAAAATAAGGGTGAAACCACAAGATGTTGTGGTTTGAGAGTGAAAAATGACCTTTGGACAGATGACATGGGAAAGTTTAATAAAAGACTGGAAAAGATGAAGGCGTCATTATGAATATGATTAAGAGGGGGCTAGAAAAATGGAAGCAATTTGGGAAAATATAAAGCGACATGAGGGAGAAGTTTTTTATACCGTGTCTGGTTTGGAATTTACCTATCAAGTTGTTGGTGAAAAGCTGATTCACACACGCAGTAAAGTAGCAATATCAAAAAGTGCTTTTGAAAAAGCCATTATCTTAAATCCTCAAAAGCCGTCTGATCTTCACAATGATGTAGTTGGACCATCCTATATTTATGCAATTATTTCAGATTCAAGAATTCGATGAGTTGTTATGTGATAGAACTTTAAATTTTTCTGGGAAAAGAAATGAAAAAGCGACTGATATATCAGTCGCTTTTTTCGTGCCCAAAAGTTTTCAGAAACAGCCGAAAGACCTCCTGATCCGTTTCCAAATCCCGTGTGAGAAACTGTTTGGACAGTTCAATGAGGATGCCTTGAGAAAATAGTGGAGCCAAAGGACAGGGAAGAAATCGACGAAGAAGCATTCGCTGAAAAGCTTCCAGAGGTTCCCTGCCGATGTGTTCCATGAGTTTTTGCTCTGTCTGCCGCAGTTCTATCAGGTCAACAGCAGTATTCCATTCAAAAGTTTTCTCTCTCAAAAAGTCTTTTTGAGCCTGTTCCAAGATAGAATCTGCCTGCCGTAAGAAGCAGAGATTTATTTTTGTGGCAGGTTCCTGACAAGGAAACTCGGATAGGAGAGATGGATTTTCTTTGAAAGAGTGCTGGGTATCCGCCATGACTTGGTGGACTTCATCCTGTAGTGCCACAAAATCTATCTGTGCTGTCAGACGAAAAAACAAAGAAAGATAGTGATCCAGAAGATAACTTTTCGTTCCTAAGGCGCGCTTCAATGCCGCCGCAGAATGAAAAATTTCTGAAAACGTGGGTGGATTCTCATCATTATGAGAAAGAAAAGCTTGAAAAATATCCATGATAAAAACCGCCTTTTCCAAAAGTCGGCAGAGCCGCTTGTGGTATATAAACTCTGATGGCAAAAGGTGTCAAGGAGAAAAATGGATTTTAGGAAAGAGGGTGAAAAGGATTGAAAAAACAGAGGATTTGGTTTGCTGCGTCAACAGGGGCAAGACCGCCGCCAGTACCGCCTGATTTGCCCCTGTGTACCCTTTTACGAAACGGGTGGAGTAGATGCAGGGAAAGGTAATATAAGGCGAATTTGCCCCGATTTTGGGCAAAGAAAAAAGAGGGTATTGGGAATCAATATCTGCCAAAGGGAACTTTGCCAGATGCGAAAAATATTTGCAGGTGAAAAGCCGGCGTCAAACTGCCGGCATAGTCCATCAAATCCCCGCAGTGCGGAGATTTTTTGCCAGCGCCGGTGAAAAAAGATTGGCGCTCATTTGCGTGTTGTGAAACAGAAAAAGAAAAGATTGTCTTAGGAACCAGCGGCTTTGCCAAGTGTGCTGGTACCGACGCTATGGAGAGAAAGGAGCATTTTGATGAAAAAAGAATACCAGAAACAACGATATACCGTGTGGCTGTCTAAGGACGCCATCCAGAAAAGCGATGCGACAGTAACGAGGGAAGATTTTGCAAACCGCAGTGCATTTATAGAAAGAGCCATTCACTTTTACTCCGGTTATCTTTATCAGGAAAGCCATCAAGATTTTTTATCTGAAGTGATATTGGAATCCATGAAGGGCATCGTAAAAACATCAGAGAATCATTTGGCTCGTTTGCTTTTCAAAATTGCCGTGGAAATGGCAAAGCTGGAAAGTATGCTTGCCGCCATCAACGATATGGATGAGGCAACCATGTGCAGACTTCACATCCGCTGCGTGAACGAAGTGAAAAAGATCAATGGCATCCTTACCATGGAGGATGCTGTGAGATACCAAAGAAGTGATAAGGAATAAATTTTTTTCGCTATGAAAAAATAGAGAGGAGAGTACAAATCATTTTGCCTGTTCAGAAGAAAAGACTGCCGCCTGTTTGGTTCAGCTGACAAACGGAACGCAGTCTTTTTCTTTTGAAAATCAGGATAGAAAATTTTGAAAAGAGAGGAAGGTCTTTGACGGGAGAGGTCTGCCCTTTTGCTGAACCATGGTATGGCTCACGAAGAGCCATGAATGTGAACCATTCAATATAACAGTTACAGGTATACAGAAAAGAAAATGAATATCTTTGGGCGGCAGCAGATATGGATTTTTGTTTGAGATTTTATGCGGGATATACTATACTGAAAAAGAAAGAATCATGAAACGAAAAGTCGAATGATAAAAACAAGAATAACGGAGGAAACCTTGCATGATTACAGGAGCCATTAAAAATAAAGTGGATAAAATCTGGACGGATATCTGGGCAGGTGGCATCACCAACCCGCTGACTGTCATCGAACAGCTGACATACCTGATGTTCATTCGTTCTCTGGATGAAAAAGAGCTGGAAACCGAAGAACTAGAAAACCTGATGGGAGAAAAAATGGAACACATCTTCCCAGCATCATCTGCGGGGCAGTCCATGCGCTGGAGCAAGTTCAAAAACAATGACCCCCGTGACATTTACGATGTCATGAGCCAGCGTGTTTTCCCTGCCATCAAAAACATGAAGCAGGGACGACTGCCGGATTTTGACGAGAGAGGGGAACTGGTGGAAATCCCTGACGAAGATGGAACAGGTGCCCAGAGCAATACCGCCTTTGCTCGTTACATGGAGGACGCCATGTTTCTGATCCCCACGCCTCAGGTATTGCAGAAGATCATCACCGGACTGGAAGACCTTTATGAGCATGATATTGCGGACTTGGATATGCAGGGGGACTTGTACGAGTATATGCTGGGCAAGCTGGCAACGGCTGGGCAGAATGGGCAGTTCCGTACACCGAAACACATTCGGGAAATGATGGTAGAGCTGATGCAGCCCACACCTGACGACACCATTTGTGACCCTGCCTGTGGTACTGCTGGCTTTCTGGTATCCGCTTCGGAATATATCCGCAAGCATTACGAGGACACCATGACCAGCGAGCAGTGGGAACATTTCTCAGGGGAAGCCTTCACTGGCTTTGATACGGACAGAACCATGCTGCGGATCTCCGCCATGAACCTGATGCTCCATTCCATCACTAACCCGGAAATCGACTATCAGGATAGCGTATCCAAACAGAACCAGATCAAAGAAGCTTATACGGTCTGTCTGGCAAATCCGCCATTCAAAGGGACAGTGGATGCCGAAAGCATCAACGACGATCTGAAAGCCGTGACCAATACCAAGAAAACAGAGCTGCTTTTTCTGGCACTGTTCTTGCGGATGCTGAAAAAAGGGGGCAGATGCGCCTGCATCGTTCCGGACGGGGTGCTTTTTGGTTCGTCCAAAGCCCATAAAAGCATTCGGAAAGAACTGGTGGAAAACCATCAGCTCAAAGCGGTGATCTCCATGCCCTCCGGCGTGTTTAAGCCCTACGCCGGCGTGTCTACGGCGGTGCTGGTGTTCACCAAAACAGGGGCAGGCGGTACAGAAAATGTGTGGTTCTACGATATGAAAGCCGACGGCTTCAGTCTGGATGACAAACGCAGCGAAATCGCCGACAACGACATTCCCGACATCATCCACCGCTTCTGTCATCTGGAGCAGGAAGGCGAACGGGAGCGGACAGAACAGAGCTTCTTTGTGCCAAAAGAGGAAATCGCCCAAAACGACTATGACCTGTCCATCAATAAGTACAAAAAGGTGGAATATGTGCCAGTGGAATATCCTTCCACAACGGAGATTCTGGCAGACCTCAATGAGCTGGAAATGGAGATCACTAAAGGACTGGCGGAATTGGAGGGGATGTTGTGATGGTAAGGTTGGGAGATATTGTAGAACAAATAAGAGGGGTTTCATATAAACCTGATGATATAAGTGATATATTAGATGACAATAGTGTTATTTTATTAAGAGCAAATAATATTCAAGATGGAAAGATAGTTTTAGATGATGTCGTGTATGTATCAAAGAAAAAGGTTAATGAAAAACAATATTTAAAACAAGGTGATATACTTGTATGTACATCTAGTGGAAGTAAAGATCTTGTAGGCAAAGCGGCATATATTGATGAAGATTTGCCGATGGTATTTGGAGCATTTTGTAAAGTCATTCGTCCATCAGTTGAATGTTCTGAATATATTGGTCATTTTTTTCAATCACCATATTATCGTAATTATATTTCTTCTGTATCAGCAGGGGCAAATATAAATAATTTAAGGAATGAGCATATTTCAGAATTAAATATACAAATTCCATCCCTAGAAGAACAGCGGAAAATTGCGGCGGTGCTGGACAAGGTCACCGACCTCATTGCCAAACGCCGCCAGCAGCTGGAAAAGCTGGATTTGCTGGTAAAGGCAAGGTTTGTGGAGATGTTTGGTGACCCAGTGGATAATCCAAAACAATGGGAAACTAAGGGACTAGCAGAATTAGGAGAATGTAAAAATGGCATGAATTTTCATACGGAGGATTCTGGCATAGATATTCATTGTCTAGGCGTAGGGGATTTCAAAGATTTATCTTATATTACGGATACATCTATGTTACCGATGATTTCACTAGATAAAATGCCATCAAACGAATATCTGTTACAAAATGGTGATATTGTGTTTGTACGTTCAAATGGAAATAAAGATTTAGTAGGCAGGAGTATAGCTGTTTTTCCTGATCAAATTCCAACAACATTTAGTGGATTTTGTATTAGATTTCGTTTGAAATCTTCTATTGTGCAGACAGATTATTTATTAAGGACGTTGAAAACAGATTCTGTAAGGAAAAAAATGGGAGGAAGAGGAGCCAATATACAAAATCTTAATCAAAAAATTTTATCAGATTTACAGATTCCGATACCACCACTAGATTTGCAAAATCAGTTTTCCGCTTTTGTCGAGCAAATAGAGAAGACAAAAATAAGTATCAAGGAAAGTTTAGAAAATATGGAAACATTGAAAAAGGCTCTAATGCAGGAGTATTTTGGATGAGGAAAATAAAGATATGAAAAAGAGATCAATTATTATATCAATTATATGCACAGCAATAATACTTATTTTATTGCCTATTGCCTTAGACTGGTATATTTTTGGTAATAAATTACCTAGTAATTTATCGAATTCTGATTGGTCGAGTTTTTTGGGAGGATATATTGGTTCAATTATTGCAAGCATTTTTTCGGTAGTGGGTATATTGATATCTATTAAATATTCTGATGCTCAAAATAGAAAAGATCGGGAGATCCAAATACGTCCTTTTTTTGATATTAGATATGAAAGCAATGTAAAACAAGTACGCAATCAAAAATTTACAAACAAAATACTTGGCTACTATTCGTTAGTCTATGAACCCATCGAAAATCAGGGTCCAGAATTACAAGGATATTTAATTATAAAAAATGCTGGCATTGGGTCAGCTGTAAATATTAAATTTGTTGAAAATAAGGTTAATAATGATAGAAAACGAATACTCTCATTTATGACATCAACTGCTCCGGCAACTGTAAATGCATTGCTGCCGGGTGAAGAAGGATGTGTAGAAATACATTTGCATTTAAATTATGATAAAATCTCCAGTGATGATATAATTATAAATAATGGCGAAAGAATGCCTAGTCAAAGAGTGTGGAATAAATATAATTTAAGATTTGATATTAGCACATCTTTATTTTATGAAGATATTTTGGGGAATAAATTTAAACAAGATATTGTTTTTGTATGTCATACATCAATAAGTTTTGATATATCTGGAAATGGTCAATATAGCCCAGATCTATCAATAAAATCAATATCCAATGCTGAAAGATATGATTAAATGGAGGAGTATATGAGAACAAAAATAATGTTTGATAGTAATTCATTTGATAGAATGAATGAAGATATCAATAAATTAAAGAAGGCAAAGGATAAACTAGAATATTATATTACAGGAATACAGGTTAGAGAACTTGCAGAAATATCGGATGAAAGAAAGCAAATTAGAATTAGAAATATAATGAATCTATGTGATATAAATGCAAAATTAGTTGCGACTCCATTTACGTTTGATTATATTGATTTTGGGCATCTATCCTTTCAATCTAGTTCAATTTATACAGAATTATTAAATTCCAATAAATCAAATAAAAAAGACGCATTGATTGGAGCAACAGCAGCTATGGAAGGATGTGTTTTAGTTACGGAGGATGTACGATTACAGAAAAAAATGAAAAATCGGGATTTGGAAGTAATCAGCTATAATGAATTTGTGAAAAAATATTTAGATTAAGTTTGGAGGTGACCCCATGACCAACTTTTCTTTTCTAAAAGAAAAACCCACCTACGCCCTTTTTGCCCCTGCCTGTGTAGAAGCGGAGCGCATCTTTGCCGCTTCTCCTGCCATGTGTGCCGTGGGCTGTCGGAAAGCCTTGGAACTGGCGGTGAAGTGGGTCTATGCCGCCGATACCTCCATGGAGATGCCTTATCGGGACAACCTCCAGTCCCTCCTCCATGAGCCTTCTTTCCGTTTTGCCGTAGACCGGAATACCTGGGGCAAGCTGCCCTTTATCGCCAAGCTAGGCAACGAAGCCGTACATACGGGGCATAACATCCAGAAGGGTGACGCCCTTTTGTGCCTCCAATCCCTTTTTGAATTCGTCCAGTGGATCGACTATTGTTATGGCACCGCCTACCAAGAACGGAAGTTTGACCCTGCCCTGATCCCTGCCGAGAAAATCGCTGTGGATGTGAAGAAGATCAAGGAACAGGAAAGCCTGCTGGATGAAAAACAAGCGGAGATTGAAAAACTCCGCAAGCAGATCGAGGAAATGTCTGCCCGTTTCACTGCGGAAAAAGACCAGCACAAGAAAGAGCGCACCTTCCAATCAGAGGATCTTTCGGAATTTGCCACCCGCAAGCGGTTTATTGATGTGGATCTGAGAGATGCGGGCTGGAAGTTTACAGGCGTGGACGCCGATGTGCAGGTGGAATACGAAGTGGACGGCATGGCGGGCAAGGCAGGGCAGAAAGGCTATGCGGACTATGTGCTTTTCGGCAAGGATGGTCTGCCTTTGGCGGTGGTGGAAGCCAAACGTGCCAGCAAAGACCCCAACAATGGTTGGAAACAGGCGGTTTTATATGCGGACTGTCTGGAACGGAAGTTTGGCAGACGCCCCATGATTTTCATTACAAACGGCTTTGAAACTTATTACTGGGACGATCAGACCAGCCCGAAACGGCAGGTCAGCGGCATTTTCAGCAAAAATGACCTGCAAAAACTCATGAACCGCCGGACAGAACGGCTGAAACTGGAAACAGTGCCTATCAGCGACAAAATCACCGACCGCTATTACCAGAAAGAAGCCATTCGTGCCGTCTGTGGACAAATCGAAAAGGGCTTTCGCAAGCATCTGTTAGTAATGGCAACAGGTACGGGCAAAACCAGAACGGCATCCAGCCTGACAGATGTACTGAGCCGTGGAAAGTATGTGACGAATATCCTGTTTCTGGCTGACCGTACCGCATTGGTGAAGCAGGCGAAAGACGATTTCAAAAACTATCTGCCGGATATGTCCCTGTGTAATCTTTGCACCAATAAGGACGACCGCAACGCCAGAATCGTCTTTTCCACCTATCCCACCATGCTCAACGCCATTGATGATACGAAAACAAAAGACGGACAGCGGCTCTTTACGCCTGCCCATTTTGATCTCATCATCATTGATGAAAGCCATAGAAGTATTTTCAAGAAGTATCGTGCCATTTTCCAGTACTTTGACGCCATTTTGGTGGGGCTGACGGCAACTCCAAAAACAGACGTAGATCGGAATACATACGATTTCTTTGAGATGGAGCATGGGGTGCCTACCTATGCATACGACTATGAAACGGCAGTTTATCAGGATAAAGTGCTGGTGCCTTATTATAATTATGAGGTGAAAACCAAGTTTTTGGAGGAAGGCATTACTTACGACGATTTATCCGAAGAAGATAAGGCGCGCTATGAAGATGATTTCACAGAGGACGGCGTCATGCCGGAATTTATCCCTTCTGCGGCATTGAACCAGTTTGTATTCAATGAAAAAACAGTAGATCAGGTGCTGCAGGATTTGATGGAACGGGGCATCCATGTGGCAGGCGGTGACAGGTTGGGGAAAACCATTATTTTTGCCCAGAATAAGCGTCATGCCCAGTTTATCGTGGATCGGTTCAACGCTCTGTATCCCCAGTATCATGGGAATTTTGCCCAGCGGGTAGTTTGTGACGATTCCTATGCCCAGACAGTCATAGAGGATTTCAAGATACCGGAAAAAGCGCCCCATATTGCTGTATCGGTGGATATGATGGATACGGGTATTGACGTGCCGGAATGCGTGAATCTGGTGTTTTTCAAGAAAGTCCGTTCCAAAGCCAAGTTCTGGCAGATGATTGGACGGGGCACACGGTTATGCAAGGGGCTGTCCTGTATCGACCAGATCGATGGGGAATATACGGATAAGCGACGTTTTTTGATTTTCGATTACTGCGGCAATTTTGAATATTTCCGTCAGCATAAGGAAGGATATGAAACCAGAGAAACCAAAACCCTGTCAGAGAATATCTTTGGAAAACAGGTAAGAATCATGATGGCACTGCAGGAAAGCACCTTTGCAGATGAAGATTATCAAGCATGGCGAAAGGAATTGGCAGAAACCTGTCATGGACAGGTGGCGAATTTGAAACGGGAACTGATCGCCGTCAAAATGCGGCTGCGGTATGTGGAGAAATATCAAAAAGAGGATGCTTTTGCCCATATCAGCGATCTAGATAAAGGGGAACTGGAACGGGAGATTGCGCCGCTGGTTTTTCTGGATGATCCCGATGAATTTGCCAAGCGGTTTGATAATTTCATGTATGGGCTGATGCTGGCACATCTGGAGCAGATGCCGTCCTTCAAGTATGCGAAAAAACAGCTTTGTGACATGGCGGCGCTGCTGGAAAAGAAGGTCACAATTCCGCAAATCAAGGAAAAACTGCCGCTGATTCGGGAAATCGGTACCGATGCTTTCTGGGAAGCTAAGGATTTGCTCTTGTTTGAAAAGGTGCGGAAGGAACTGCGGGATCTGATTCAATTTCTGGATGAAGGAGAGAAAAAGCACCAGATCATCACAAAATTGACAGACCCTGTCACAGAACAGCAGGAAGGGGTACAAATGGAGGCAGCCTATGATTTTGAAGATTATCGGGCGAAAGTGAACCGATATGTCAATGACCATGGGGATACCCTAGCCATCCATAAGCTTACCCACAATATACCGCTGTCCCAAGGGGATTATCAGGAATTGGAGCGGATACTGACTAGTGAATTGGGCAGCAGAGAAGACTATGTACGGGAATTCGGAGATACGCCTTTTGGTCTTCTGATTCGAAAGATCGCAAAGCTGGATCATGAAGCGGCGATGGCGGCATTTTCCACATTTATCAACGATCAGTCTTTGAATCAGAAACAGATTGCTTTTGTTCATAAGGTGATCCAGCATATCGAATTGAACGGATACATGGAAAATCCTGCGGAACTGACAAAACCGCCTTTTGATAAGCCCATCAGTTTTCTCAAACTCTTTGACGCAAAGACTCGAAAAGAACTGGTGGATACCATCAATACAGTACGAGAAAATGCGGTGAAGGTATCCATGTAAGATTCGGATAATTTTATCATATTGTATACAATTTTTACATCAAAAAAACAGTTTCAACCCGAAATACAGGGACTTGGAGCTGTTTTTTTCATTATTCTGAAAAAAATTGAAAATCATGTGCATCAAACCCCTTCGTAGTGACCTGATATATGAAGGGATTTTTTTCTGTGAAAAACAAAAAGGTACTGAAAAATATAGATAAAACACTCATGCTTTCAACATCTCGGATTTGGATAAATATAACGAACTTCAAAAATTTTTGAAAAAACGGTTATAAAATACCTTTCTAGTGACCTGATATATGAAGGGTTATTTACCAAGAAAAAACCAACAGGCTTGGTTGCAGTATGTTCTAAAGCAATCAGATGGTTCGGGATCGTGTATTTTTCACAAACTATCAGAAATTTTGCAAAAACCTGCATAAAGTACCCTCTTAGTTCGGCTTATAAGTGAAGGGCTTTTTATTCGAACAACCATTTTGAAAAAAATGCACAAAATTTTCAAAATTGGTTGTAAAAGGGGTCGTTTTTTCGGCTTATAAGTGAGGGGTTTTTTCATCCCTTCGATGCACCTTGAAAACTGCATACAGGCAATATAAATACGTTACTCTGTTTCGCCCGAAAGGGAAAAGCAGCACCATGCAGTGCGCCATGACGATAAACAGGATGTGAAGGAATATCCGAGCGATTTTTGCTGTATGGGAATGATCTTTTGGCAGGATCAAATGCCATGACCGAAACAGAGCCACAATGATACTTCTGCCGAGTCCCAGACATCGCAAGGACGGCAGCCTCCATGAAGGGGAAGGTGAAATGCCTATGTGTGCAGCCAGGCACAGTTTATATTGCTTTCTTTTATCTGTTTTCATCAGTGGTATGGCTGGTACTGTTGCTGAAAACAGATAAAAACAAAAGGAGGGAACGATATGATAGAAAAGAAAGAAACGAGAGAAGTATATTACGCTCTGTCCAGAAAACTGCTGGATCTGATGCTGCAAAGCGGCTATTTGAATCGGGAGGAGTACGAAAAAATCGACGCACTGAACCGAGAAACTTTTTCTCCGGAACTTGCGCAAGTATATGCGTAAAACCATAGATGTGTCAAAAAAGGTGTGGTATTGTGTTGTGCGAAAGGAGGAAACCTGATGGAAAAGAAGATCACAAAAATCGAACCGGTCAGAAAGCAAGAGCAGCAGAACGCGCCCATGATGAAGCGAGTTTGTGCATACTGCCGCGTCAGTACAGCATCAGGGGAACAGAAGCATTCTCTGGAAGCCCAGATGCGATATTACACAAAATTGATACAGGAAAAAGAACATTGGATATGGGCAGGGATTTATGCGGACGAAGCCCAAAGCGGTACAAAAATGACCCATCGGGAGCAGTTCCTGCAAATGATACAGGACTGCAAAAAGGAGAAAATCGATTTGATCCTGACAAAATCCATCACCCGATTTGCCAGAAACACAGTGGACAGTATCAGCACCATTCGGATGCTGAAAGACATGGGTGTGGAAGTCTACTTCGAGAAAGAAAAAATCAGTACGTTTTCGGAAAAAAGCGAACAGTTGCTGACCATACTCAGTTCCATTGCCCAAAGTGAAGCGGAAAATATTTCTGCCAACAGCAAATGGGCGGTACAGCGTCGGTTTCAAAATGGTACTTATAAAATCTCAACACCTACCTATGGTTACGAAAAAGACGAGAATGGGGAATTGGTGATACAGTCAGAAGAAGCCCGGGTGGTACGCAGGATTTTTGAAGCGTATCTGAGTGGGAAAGGCTGCTATACCATTGCCAAAGAATTGCAGGCAGAAGGCGTCCCCACCATACGGAATAAGGGGAAATGGCATGAAGTCGTAGTGCAGGAGATCCTCTTAAATCCTGTCTACGAAGGGAATCTCATTTATCAAAAGACATACAGCACCTCTTGTCTGCCCTTTACACGAAAACGCAATCATGGTACATATCCCAAATATCTGATTACGGAAAACCATCCGCCCATCATCACCAAGGAAGAAGCGGAAGCGGTGCGTCAGATTTATGAATACCGCAGCCAGTCAGCCAAAAATAAGGCGTCTTCCCTAAACCGATATGTGTTCAGCGGTCGTATCCGCTGCGGCGTATGTGGAAACACCTTTCGCAGACAGAAAATTTATATGGGAAAGCCTTATGAAGCAGTCCAGTGGTGCTGTAAACAGCATTTGCAGGATATGACAAAGTGCAACCAGAAGGCTGTTCGGGAGGAGGTCATCCGAGAAGCCTTTGTGCATCTGTGGAATCGTTTGGCAGGAGCTTATGAAGAAATTTTTCTCCCCCTTCTGTCTGTCCTGAAAGCAGCACCAGAGGATGGGGAAAGAGAGCAGGAACAATGGAAAAATAGAATACAGGAAATCCAATGGCAGTGTCAGATGCTTCAGAAAGTTCTTTCGGAAGGGAGCATGGACGCTGCCATTTTTATAGAGAAGCGAAATGCACTGGAGCGGGAGTTGGAAACAGCCCGACGAAACCTGAGAAAATTGCAGGATAAAGGCGTCTTTGAGGAAGAAATCGCCCAGACAGAATACCTGATGGCGGTCTTTCGGCTGCGTCCCAAGGTCATGGAAACATTTCAGGAAGAAACCTTCACGCTGATCGTGGAGCAGGTGACAGTATATGAAAATCACTTAGAGTTTCGATTGAAAAACGGGCTGATTTTAGCCGAAGTATATGGAAAGGAGCGTTGATGGATGCAAAGACATATCCCCTTTGGCTATTGCGTGGCGCAGGGAAAAGCACAGATAGACCCGGAAAACAGTCAGGTGGTGCAAGCCATCTATACTGCTTATGACAATGGGGCATCCTGCAATGCCATCGCCAAGGATTTGACAGCAAAAGGCATACGGACGGCGAATCAGAAAGCAGTCTGGCATTGCTGCATGGTGGGAAAAATACTGGAAAATCAAAAATATCTGGGGGATGGTTTCTATCCCCAAATGGTTGAGGAAGCATTGTTTCAGAGAGTGCAGAACAGAAGAAAGGAACGGGCGGAAAACTGGGGAAAACAAACACCCTAAACGGGCATAACAAAAGAACTTTGTGGAATGAACTCCTGATTTGTGGACAATGCGGCAGTGTGTATTGGCAGTGTGTGGATAAACAACAGGAAAAACGGTGGAAATGCAAAAAGGATGCCCATAAAAAGGGGATGGGCTGTGACAATCTTTCTTTGACACAGGTACAGCTGGAAGAAGGATTTCTGCGTGTCCTGCGGGAAGTCATGGAGCATCCTTCCTGTATGAACCAAAGAAAATCCAAAAGAGAAAGAAAACAAAGTCTTTTGGAAATCCGGCTGACAAAGGAAATACAAAATCTGTTGATGTCACCATGCTGTGATGCAAAAAGATTAAAAGAGCTGGCGTATGAAAGAGCGGTGGAACAGTATCAACATACGGTCGTTGATGACAGTGATTTTCAGACGGAAAAACTGCTGTATCTTCTGAACCATACGCCGGTTCCAACGAAGTTTGACAGTCATCTCTTGGCGGAAACCATGAAAAAAGTCGTTGTTGCGAAAGAAGGGTATCTGGAGTTTCATTTCAAAAATGGGTATCAGCGAAAAATATGGCTAAAGGAGGAATGAGTGATGCTGCAGACCATAAAAAAGAATATTTCCGTGATTCCGACGGTACCTGCCCATGTGGCAGAAGGAAGCCAACAGAGCAAACTGCTTCGGGTAGCCGCTTACTGCCGTGTCAGTACTTTACAGGAACAGCAGGAAAGCAGTTATGAAGCACAGGTAAACCACTATCGGGAAAAGATACAGAATCACCCCGGTTGGAAATTGGCTGGCATTTATGCCGATGATGGGAAAAGTGCCACCAGTACCAAAAAACGTCTGGATTTTCAGGCAATGATCGAGGATTGTATGGCAGGGAAGATAGATATGGTACTGACAAAGTCCATTAGCCGATTTGCCAGAAATACGGTGGATGCCCTGACCAATATCAGAAAACTGAAAGAAAAGAATATCCCTGTCATATTCGAGAAAGAAAGTATCAATACCATGGAGGGCAGCGGAGAACTGCTTTTGACCATATTGAGCAGTCAGGCACAGGAAGAAAGCCGGAACATCAGCGAAAACTGTCATTGGGGCATTGTACGGAAGTTTGAGGAAGGAAAGGTCATGGTGAACCACAGCAGATTTCTGGGCTATACGAAAGATAAAGACGGAAATCTTGTGATCGTACCGGAAGAAGCACAGTTGGTGCGGCGGATTTATAAGCTATATCTGGAAGGCAACAGCAGTTACCGCATCAAACGGATTCTGGAAGCTGAGGGCATTCCTACGGTAACAGGGAAAAAGACATGGAGCGCCACCACCATTGACCGGATGCTTTCCAATGAGAAATATATGGGGGACGCCCTCCAGCAGAAAACATATACGGTGGATTTCCTGACGAAAAAGAAAGTGAAAAACAACGGGATCGTACCCCAGTATTACATAGAGAATGACCATGAAGCCATTATCCCAAAAGAACTGTTTTATCGTGTGCAGGAGGAAAAAGCAAGAAGGGCTGCCATCTATAAACCGGCTGTCAAAAGAAAAAATGGACTGCAAAAAGGGAAATACAGCGGGAAATATGTTCTGTCTAATCTTCTCTATTGCGGAGAATGCGGACAGCCTTATCGCAGACAGGTCTGGTCAAAATATGGCGTAAAACAGGCGGTTTGGCGATGTGACAATCGGCTGAAAAACGGAAAAAAGAGGTGCAAGTATTCTCCCACATTGAAAGAAAAGACACTGCATACTGCCATTATGACTGCCATCAACAGTGTGGCAGAGGATCAGGGGAGGTTTGTGCAGGCGTTTCGGGAAAATGTTCTACAGGTCATTGGAAGTTATGAGGCTTCGGAAAAAGAAACGGAAATCCTTAAACAGATAGAAGCCTGTCAGAAAAAGCTGATGGAACTTATGGAAACCGGGATGAAAGATGGACAAGGGGATTTTGAACAGGAATATGAAAAGATTATGAGGAAAATGAAAGAACTGCAAAAAGCCAGAGCGCAGACCGCAAAAGAAAATAGACTGGCGGAAAGTTGTCAGCAAAGAACAGCGGATTTGGAGCAGTATGTGAAAAAAACAAGCTGGTTACAGAGAGAGTTTGACGAGGAATTGGTACGTAGGCTCATTCGAGTGATTAAAGTGGTCAATGAAAATAAACTGGAGATACAGTTTCATTCTGGGATTGTACTGGTACAGCGGATGGACTTTGAGGAGTGATGGGAAGGAAGGGAAGCTTGAAGAAATTTTCGGACCAATAGTTTTTAGGCGGTGGGAATAGAGAATCTCACTGCCTTTTTGTGTTGATGAGAGAAGTAAAAGGAATGTGTTTCTCTAAAAAATTTAGAAACATTGAGATCCTATGAGACTTTTTTTTCGTTATACTCTGGAAAATAAATCATAGAAAGGATAATATGTATGAGTAAAGAGCTAATAGGAAAAAATGGAAAAATCGTAGGATCAGCAGCTTATTTTCAAGAAATGAATCGAAACTGTAAGATAACAGAAGTGATGAAAGTCCCAAAGGAATATCAATATTTTGATGGATGTAAAGAACTTGCGCGTAGCTGCAAAGAGATTGTTTCTGTGATATATCAAGATGTAAAAAAATGTGCAGACATTTTGGCTTTTCTTCCTGAAAAAAATCGGCAGGAAACTGCAGAATTGGCAAAGGCGATAGGAGAAATTTCACGGCAATGGGGCAGTGCCAGTGGCGATGTGAACCAAATTGTTTCCCTTGTTTTGCTGTCTGCAAGTGCATCCAAAAGAAAATCATCTGAAAGTATGGGGATGATCGAAAAAACAGAACGAAAGCTACGAAGTACAACTGGAAGTAGTTTTTCTATGTCGGAAAAGATAAATCTTTTGCAAAAAGCAGTAAGTGGTACGGTCTATCAAGCGGCATCAAATGATGCAAAAAAATTGGAGTTTCTCATGTCTATAGAACAGGGAAAAGGAAAAGGGTTTTTACAGGATGCTTTGCATTATTATGATTATTTGAACCATCAGCGCAATTATGTTGGCAAAAATGGAAAGGTTGTTTGCAGCAGAGAATACAATCAGGAGATGCAGAAAAAAGTTTTTTTCAGAGGCTTTCCACGAGTTTATTCTTATGGGCATCCGAAAAAATATGTTTCAGAAGTTCAGAATATGCTGAAAAAAGTATGCGATGAACTTTCTAATGATTTGGATCAAGGAGACAGAAATAAAGATTATATCCTTGATGAAAATGGAAAAATTTGCTTTACAGCTATAGAACAATGTGGAAAAGCAGGGATATCCTGTGCTGGTTTAAAAAATAAAGTGGAAAAACTGATGTGGTTTGTAGGTGGAAACCAACAAAAAATTTTGACTTTACAAAGAAATATAAATGCATTAGGGATCAGAGGTATACATGGATGGCTGAAAGAGGATGGGGTTTTCGGAGAGGAAACGCTTAGTGCGTGGAATGAATTGTTAAAGGCTCTGGTGTCAGGTTCTGTGCCTGTGTTGACTTATATTGATGTATTGCAGAGTGATTTAACAGGGGTAACACATGAGGTTGTAACAAGAGATATTCGCAAAGCAAAAACCAAAGATCCAATGCTGAAAAATTTGCCAGATAAGAATGATTATTCCATTTTGTTCTATACAAAGGATGGAAAAAAGAAAAGGGCATTTATGTTGGATAAACCGCATATTGAAGATGGAAAGAGTTTACCGTTTCATATTAATTATGATGTTGACAAACCGGAGTTTTTGAAAAAGTATCTAAATCACAAACCTATATCGGAAGCCATGTATATGAGATTTAAAAACTTTACAGAAGTAGGCAAAGTTGTACATATGGGTGGGAAAATTCTATTGGTGGCAGGTATCCTGTTGGATACTTTAGAATTAGGAAACGCTGTGATAGATGATTTAAATGATGCAGATCAAAAGCTCGGTAAAAAAACAGGTATGTCAGTAGCGAGAATAGGTAGTCGCTGGGCGGGAGCTGCTATCGGTGCAAAAGCAGGGGCAATGACAGGAGCATGGATAGGCTCTTTCGCACCTGGACCAGGAACAGCAGTTGGTGGTATACTGCTTGGTCTTGCAGGTGGAATTGCAGGAGCAATTGGTGGAGAAGAATTTATAAATTGGATATTTGATATTACGAATTTAGAAGAATAAGGTGATGGTATGCTTTTTTTCGGAAAAAAGAAGAAAGAGGAACTAGCGGTAAAGCCATATGAGATTTATATAGAGCAGAAAGAAGAACATATAAAATATTGTTTTTCTTATTGGTTTCAGGATGATCCTTTGGAGGATTATCTAAAAATGGCTTTTGAAATTTTGGAAACACTGTTGCAGGGATATTGGCTTTTCATTTGCAGAGTGGAATGTGACGCTGAAAAACAGAAAAAGGCATTGGAATATATGAACCGTTTTACAAACATCGATTATATTTATGATGAACATATCATTGTGGAAAGACAGAGCACATTTCGTTCTCGTTTGCTTGGGGCTTATTTTCAAAGGGAAAAGGAATATGGCGCAGAACATGACTTCAGGTCGTTTACCATAGACGGGTTTCAAAAGGATATGGAAATGAAAAAAACGGCAGCAGAACAATATGATTTTCTTTTGAAAAATCAGGGAGATATCTGGGTTGGTTACGAAGAATTGTTTGAAGGACCTACCATGGAGCTGGAGATAAAAAATGGACTTTTTGATATGGAAAAGCTGCTGAAGCTGTCCATAACTGTATGTAAAAAATATGGCAAAGAAACAAAAGTAATTTATGGCAGTGAGCAAAAGGGGCAAGAAGCGCTTATGGGTGATGAATGATGAGAAAACTCACAAATTTATTTCAGAAAAAGCAAAAACAAGAAAAGCTGCCGGAGGATATCTTTTTCAGTCCACGTTGTGTATATTACGAATCAGATATGGATGGAATCAACAGTGGACAGGTTCAGGTGTTTACGCTGTATCCCAGCCTTTATATGGAAGAATCGGATGATGATTTTTGGACTATAGTCAATAAAAAAGACACGATTTTTAAATATATTTTCTGGGAACGGCTAGATTCCTTGCCGATCCC
>PPYE01739899.1_pt1 | contig 43145 bp, 37 predicted proteins | sample 1559881 | NCBI WGS metagenome assembly PPYE01 (sample SAMN08240022, study PRJNA423297) | Human gut metagenome, whole genome shotgun sequencing project.
AATTAATCTTGCTTTTTCTATCTTTGGTTTTATTTCCTATTATTTTTTTCTATTTGACACAAAGTGCTATCTTTATTATCTATTTGAGAAGGATAGTCAATAATGATAAGATATGGACGAAATTAAAGTAAGGGGGCTTTTTATGAAGCGCAAAATTCTCAGCCTGCTGCTGTGTACTGCTATGGTCACCACCATTTTAGGCGGATGTGCAGCCGGCAATCAGACAACCTCTTCTGAGGAAAGTACCAATACCACACAATCAACACAAACCGAAGATTCCGCTCCGGAATCGGAAGAAGTTACTGTCAAAACAGCAACTACTGATGACGTAAAGGCTGCTTTGGAGGATGAAAACTCGATCGTTCTGGATGCCCGTATCAGCGATGCCTATAATGGTTGGCAGATTGACGGTGCTGCCCGCGGCGGCCACATCAAGGGAGCAGAAAGTTTCTCCGCAGACTGGCTGACCTGTGATTACGATGAGGAAGGCAATCTGGAAGGCGAAAGCCGAGAAGAAGTTCTGAACGGATACCTCGAAAACAAAAAACTGACCGAGGACAAAAACGTTATTATTTATGATACCAATGGAACCGATGCAGCTGCTGTTGCAGACTATCTGATCTCCAAAGGTATCAAAAATGTCTCCACCTATGATGCAAATGAGTGGATTAACGACGACACCCTTGAAATGGAATCCTATCCCAATTATGATCTGCTGCTTCCAGCCAGCCTGGTTCACGAAATTGTCAACGGCAATGTTCCGAAGGGCTTCACCGATGCTGAACGAATTGTTGTTGTAGATGTTCGTTGGGGCGACAATGAAGCTTCGGGCTATCTGGATGGTCACGTTCCTACTTCCGTTCACATCAACACCGACTCTTTTGAACCTCCAAAAGTTTATGTAGACGGCATTGAGGAGTGGCGTCTTGCAGATGATGAAACCCTTGTTCAGTTGTTGCTGGATAATGGTATTACTGCAAATGACTGCGTCATCGCAACTGGTCCGGAACCTCTGGCAGCTTCCCGGTTTGCTGTTATCTGTCAGTATCTCGGTGTCAAGGATGTCCGCGTAATGAACGGCGGCCTTACTACTTGGAATTATGCAGGATATGATCTGGAGACACAGGCAAATGAACCACAAAAAGAAACTGATTTTGGCATTTCCGCTCCTGCAAACCCTGATTTGATCGATACAATCGATGAAGTAAAACAGCTGCTTACACAGGATAACTTCACCCTGGTCGATAACCGTACCTGGGAAGAATTTATCGGCGAAAGCACTGGCTACAGCTATCACAGCATTGCTGGACGTATTGAAGGTGCTGTCTTTGGTTATGCCGGCAAAAATAACTCCAGCTCGATGTCCTACTATCGCAACCTTGATAAGACCATGAGAAGCACTGATGAAATCTTAGCTATGTGGAACGAATGCGGCATTGATACCAACAATCACCTTTCCTTCATGTGCGGAAGCGGCTGGCGTGCTGCCGAAGTTCTGTGGGATGCACAGGTTATGGGCTTGACCGATGTTTCCCTGTACAGCGATGGATGGATTGCATGGAGCAATGAAGGAAATCCATATATTACCGGTGATCCGACACAGAAGTAACTCATGATGAAAACAAAAAGATTATGCCAAGCCGTTTACCTGCTGTTTTGTCTGATACAGATTGCTTTGTTGGGTGTTGTCTATATTCTTCAGACTCTCACCACCAAAAAAGCTGGTGTTAACCATCATCTTCGATTTACTCGAACCTACTGGATGCACAACTATCTGACACCACAGAATACGCTGATTTTTTCCATCATTCTGGTTTTGATTGCTGCACTCATCTTTGTTGCATTATTCCGCCTTTGGAACAAAACCGGAATTTATAGCAAAATCGCTTTTATTCTCTCTCTGCTGTGGGTGGCTGCTCTGCTGCTTTCCCTGCATTTAGAGATTGTATCTGCCCTTTTGGTATATCCTTACCTGCTTCTTGCAGAAACAATCGCGCTGCTTCTGAGCTGTATAAATATCGTGCTGGGGTACACAGCACACAAACAAAACCGGTAAACGAATCCATAAAAAAACAACACCCCGAACTTCTTGATCCGTTCGGGGTGTTTTGTTTTTTGTTATAAGTATAATATAATATATCCTGCCATCACAAAGGAAGCTACAGTAAACAGCATCATTCCCGGATTAATTAGAGCGGCATCCAGTGCTCCTTCTACAAGCTCTGGTTTATTTCTAACACGGAAATATCGCTTTCTCCAAATAATCCAGATTGCATATCCGGAGCTAACCAGATAGAGTATCGATAATCCTACCATAATTGCCGGAACATCTTCTCCCAAAAGCGGCAGAATACCGCCAACAAAGTTGACAATCGCATGCAGAAAGATACTGTACCAGATCGAACCTGTACGCAGATAAACCCAGCCAAATACCAATCCCACTGCAAAAGCATAAGGATACTGAATCACATTTCCATGCATCAGCATAAACAAGGATGCACTGGTAAAAAGAAATGCTTTTTCTCCATAGCATCCGACTGCACGGAAAATACATTTACGGAACAAAAGCTCCTCTCCAATTGGTGCAGAAATGACCGTGAGCAAAAACGCCTGCGGAATGGAATAGGAAGTCAGGCTCTGCTCCACGATATTGCCAGCCTGAGAACCTTTCACAAGAGAAATCAGGTAGTTCAGATAAGTTCCTACAATATTAAACAAAAACAAAAGTCCGATGCTTAAAATCAGATAATGTACAAACTCTCCTGCTGAAAACCTGTATTTTCTTGTTGGCCTTACCTCCTGCGGCTTTGGCGCTTTCGCCGAATTCATAATCAAAACGGCAACTGGAAGCGCTATGCCATACTGGATTACCTCATTGAGGATTAGGTTAAACCAGGTTTCAGAAAGTAGTTCAGGCCAGAACTGCTTGACAAGCAGCAAAAATGGCAGCGACATAAACTGATAGATTGCCATGTAGGCAAGCATTGACCATCCCAGACGATTATACGACTTTCTGATTTCCCTGATTCCCAATCTCTTTCTTCCTTTCTGTCAAAACAATCTATTTCCAGCGAAACGGCAGCAGATCATCCAAAGTGACAACGCGATCGCTGAGCTTTACCTGTGCCAGATGATTGTCATCGTGCAGCTGGCACAAAAATTCCCGACATCGTCCGCAAGGTGGAATAACCTCAAAGCTTCCATCTTCCTTTTTATGCACTGCAACCACGCCCAAAATCCGGTTTTCTCCAGCAGTTATCATTGCTGCGGCTGCAGCATGCTCTGCACAAAATCCCATCGAGCAAGGAGTGTCAATACAAACACCGGTATAGATGTTTCCCTGCTCGGTAACAATCGCTGCTCCTACCGATGCTGCAAATGAGCTTTGAGATAATTCCCTTGGATTACAGACCGACTCTGCCTTTGCAATCATCTTTTCCCAGTCGATCATGCCGTTTCTACCTCCCTTAATTTCGAAACGATACTCTTGTGTTTCCATTTTCCGCTTGCATAGTAGATACCGGAAATCAACAGACCAAGTACCCAGCCCACTGCATAGGAATAATAGATGTCTTCCTTATCAAACCATGCTGCAATCAGATAAGCAGCCGGCAGTCTTGCCAGCCACAAGCTGATAAAAGAGGAGATCATTGGAATCATCATATCTCCGGCACCTCTTAAAACAGAGTTGAACATGAAGCTGATTGCAAGCAAAGAATAAAACGGCAAAACACCATGCAGATAAGCGACACCGGCATCGATTACTTCCGGGTTATGGCTGAACATTTGCATCATAAATGCACTGGTTGGATAAAGCAGTGCACCTATAACAACACAGCATCCGATCGACAAAATCATGGATGCGCGAACGCCTTCCTTAACACGGTGCTGATTGCCCGCTCCGATATTCTGACCAGTATAGGTGGTCAGTGCGTTAGACAAGCTCTGTACCGGCAGGAATGCGAAGGTATCGATCTTGTTTGCACCGTTAAATCCTGCCATAAAGTTGGAACCATAGCTATTAACCAGAGACTGCATGAACATGATACCGATGGAAAACAGTGCCTGCTGGATACCGGATGGAATACCCAGCTTCATTGCCTGCACAAACAGGTTTTTCTGGAAATAGAATTTTTGTGGCTTGATCTTGATAAAATCATAACGGCGGTTAATATAGAACACACCAAACAGCCAAGATGCAATCTGTGCAATGATGGTTGCAAGTGCTACACCCGCTACACCTAGTTTAATCGGAATAGTAAATACCAGGTCGAGGATAATATTGATTACCGTTGCAATCATCAAAAACAGCAGCGAAGTGCGGCTGTCGCCCAAGCCCTGCAAAATACCGGAGTTGATGTTAAATCCAAGGTTGCCGATGATGCCAATAAAAATAATAATCATATAGGTCTTTGCCATTGCAAGGGTTCCATCATCCGGAACCTGCATCAGGCGAAGAAGCGGCTCACTCAAAAAGATACCGATCAGAGAAAGTGGAATAATACCGATAATCAGCGCTGTATAGATGGTATTAACCGTCTGATTCACCTTTTCCAGATCTCTTGCTCCGTAAAACTGCGCAATCATGATGGTCGCACCGGTACCAATTCCCATAAACAAAGAGCTGAGCATGAAAATAACAGGAAATCCCGTACCTACCGCAGCCAGTGCCTGATCTCCGATTACATTTCCGACAACAATGCTGTCCACCATATTGTACAGCTGCTGAAAGACATTTCCCAAAAGGAGCGGCAGCGTAAAACTGATAATCAGTCGATACGCATTACCTTCGGTCATATCAATCGACGTTGTCTTTTTTCCTTTTGCCATTTTTCTTCCTCCTTTTTACTCTCTCCTATCAAATTTACCCCTCATCATAATTGAGGTGAATAAAAATAGATGGACAACCGTCCATCATCTTTATAAAATCATTATATGTGAAATACCATGAAAACACAAGCAAAATTCTGATTTTTCTGTCCTTTTCACCCAAAGTTTTCATTTTGTGTATTACGGCTATTTTTAATTTTATTTTTTCTCAATTTTTTATTGACTTTTTACTAGAAAGGGATTATAATAAAGTTACTCAAAAACAAAGATGTTTTTGACACCTTTTTTAGAAATCTTCTGACCGGTAACGCCGGTCGTCCTCTATTTTTTATTACACAGCCGAAAGGGGAAGTCCGTTGGACTTCCCCTTTCGGTTTTTTCGTTTTTCTGCTTCTTTAATTGTTTTTTTAATATCATCGTGCTATAATAAAAAGATATTGTATGAAAATATTTTTATTTGCTTTTTATAAGGTTCCGCTCAGCCAGCAGGAAGTACTCTTTCCGGCGAAGGAATCTCTTCTGACAGGGCAAGGAGGCTCTTATGGAATACGAAAAAGAATTTCTGGTTGAACAGCAGTATCTGGAAAAGACCTGCTCCTTTATAAAAGAAAACCTGACTCGGGAAGAAGCAGATTGTTCCGATGAAAAAGATCAGATCATCTCTGCGCGCAAGGAAATGTGGGAAAATGTATCTTTCCGCGGTGGTTTTGATAATGTCGTGGAGGCTCATCAGGCACTGGAATCGATTCAGGCACAATCTGCACGGTATGATGCTGCGCACAAGCGCATCGATCATTACCGTCAGGCACTGGACTGTCCTTATTTTGCACGGATTGACTTCACTGAAAATGGATATGAATCCTATCCTGCCGAAAAAATCTACATCGGCTTGTCCAACATTCAAGATGAGGAAAGCTATGAGACCTATGTTTATGACTGGCGCACTCCGATTGCGAGCTTATTTTATCGTTACGAACCTGGAAAGGTAGAATATCAGGCTCCTTCTGGTACAATCCATGGAACGGTTTCGCTCAAACGTCAGTACGAAATCAAAAACAGCACTCTCAATTACTTTTTTGATTCTGACGTCAATATCATGGACAACATGCTGCGTGAAGCACTCTCTCACAATGCTTCCCCACAGATGAAATCCATCGTAGAAACCATTCAGCGCCAGCAGGATATGATCATCCGCGACACCTTAAATGAGCTGGTATTTGTTCAGGGTGTTGCTGGCAGCGGCAAAACTTCGGTTGCTCTGCACCGTGTTGCCTTTCTCCTTTACGAAGGTGTCACACAAAAACTGTATGCTAACAACATCGTCATCATCTCTCCGAATAATCTGTTTGGAAGTTACATTTCCAATGTCCTGCCGGAGCTGGGCGAAGAAAACATCGCAAGCCTTACCTTTGAGGCACTGTTCTCCAAAGCGTGCAGCACTGATTTTCGCCTGATCCCGCGCAGCCAGCTGCTGGAACAGATGGTTTGTGCCAACACCAAAAAAGAGAGAGAACTGTTGCATGAATCGGTAGAATTTTTCTCCTCCGAAACTTTTGCGCAGATTCTTGAGCGATATATCTCCTACTATATCCGCCGCATGATTCCATATACGGACCTGTACTACAATGGAAAGCTGCTGGAAACGCGTGAAGAGATGAGCGCTTTTGTACAGAAAGCCTGCCGCCGCGCACCGCTGGACGGCGCACTGAAGCTGCTGGAGAAACGTCTCTGGACCCAGATTCACAAAGTCCGCCGGGAAGAGCGCCTTAAAAAATTGCAGAATTTTTCTGGAACCTTTATCCAGCACCTTTACGATAAAAAGCAGTTTGGTCGTTTGCTCTCCATCAAAGAGTGTACCCGTATCAAACATCAAATCAAAAAATTCACCACTCTCGACAGTATGGAGCTGTTTCAAAAGCTCCTTTGCAACCGTGACCTTTTCTTTCGCATGGCAAAAGGACTTTCTCTTCCGGAGCAAATGGATGAAATCCTCTCCCTTGCACAACAGCGTATCACTGATCCTTCCCCTTACCTTTCCTATCAGGATGCAATGCCGCTGTTTTATTTGCACCTTGGTCTGTTTGGCACCGATCTTTATTCGGATATCCGACAGGTCGTTGTGGACGAGGCACAGGACTACTATCCGATGCATTTTCACATCCTCAAAAAGCTGTTCCCTTCCGCCCGCTACACTATCATGGGCGACTACAATCAGACCATTGAAAAATTGGAAGGTCCTCAGTTCTACCGCGATACTGCCAAAATTCTGGACAAGAAGACTTCCTGCCTGATTACCTTAAACAAGGGATTCCGCTGTTCTTATGAAATCAACGAATTTTCCCGCCGATTCCTGCATGATTGTACCGACATGGAAAGCTTCGACCGTCATGAACAGCCGCCACTTCTCGAACAGTGTGACGACCGAAACAAAATGGCACAGCGCATCGTCGAGCTGACCAGAGAATACCTCGGAGAAGGATTTGCTTCCATCGGTATTATCTGCAAGAGCCAAAAACAGGCAAATCAGCTGCACGCCCTGCTCAAAGACCAGATTCCAGTTCATCTGATGGATATTAATCAAAAAGAGATCTTTTCCGGTGTTATGCTGATGCCGGTATACATGGCAAAAGGATTGGAATTCGACGCTGCCATTCTTTGTGATGTTGATGATAAAAACTATCGCAACGATTTTGACCGTCAGCTCCTGTATGTTTCCTGTACCCGTGCTCTGCATCGTCTGGCAATTCTGTATACCGACAAGCCGAGCAAATATTTGAAAGCAGAGGAGATTAAATAGTGAAATTATCGGACACTAAAATCTTATCTATTGTATCCCATCACATTTCTTTAGATACTTGGAGTAAATACTCTGCAGATGAGCGTATTCAAATTATTCTTTCCTTGCTATCTGATTTAAAGAAATCATATCAGCTTTCTACAGAAATCTCTTTTGATATGCCATCTGGATATGAAACTGCCTGTGGACTTTACGACCACACAATCAGTTGTCTGTTCCTCAATAAAAAGTTCCTGGAAGAACCTTCTTCCACAGAAGCTCTGTATTACTTTTTTCATGAATTTCGTCATGTGCTTCAATATGAGCGAAGTGATCTGTTTTCACCTGAACTCATCAAAAGTCTCCCTTATATTATTCAATACGATGGGAACTGCTTTAAGCTGGTGGATAACAACTGGTATCATGTAAAACTATCTGGAGAAGAAGCATATTTTACTGACTTATATCTTTCTTTGCCGTATGAAGCTGATGCAAACAAATTTGCATTTTCATGCTTAACTTCCTGTTCTTCTGATTTAAAGATAACAGAAGAAGTAAAACATCTTTATAATTTTTGGTGTCCCAAATACATTACTATTTCCAAAGAAAGAATTTCCTTTGAACTGAGTAGAGTGTTTGCAGAAATTGACAAAGAAATTGAATCTATTAAAAAAGGCTGCCATTAACTGGCAGCCTTTTTTCTTATTTTAATGCAGACAAAGCACGTTTGCCGATATCACGGCGGCTGAAGCAATCCTCAAAGGAAATTGCATCCACATTTTCATACGCCTTGTCGAGCGCAGCCTGAAGGCTGTCTGCTCTTGCAGTAACACCCAATACGCGTCCACCGTTATTGTAGTAAACGCCATCGCTGAGCTTAGTACCGGAATGATAGATGCTCACGCCATCTCTCTGACCCTGTGCATCCAGTCCGCTGATTGGCAGACCCTTGCGGTAGGATTTTGGATAGCCGCCGCTTGCGATGATGACGCAGGCAGCCTTCTCATCCGAGAAGTGAACCATATCCTCGGTCAGTGTTCCGTTATATACTGCTTCCATGATTTCAACCAAATCGCTGTCCAGCAATTCCAAAACAACCTGAGTTTCCGGATCACCGAAGCGGCTGTTGTATTCAATGACATATGGGCCTTTTGGTGTCAGCATCAGACCAAAGTACAAACAACCTTTAAATGGTCTTCCCAGTTTCTGCATTGCTGCAACGGTTGGTTTGAAGATCTTATCCATACATTCCTGTGCAACTTCTTTGGTATAGAATGGGTTTGGTGCAACTGTACCCATACCGCCGGTGTTAAGGCCCTTATCGCCGTCCAGAGCGCGTTTGTGGTCCATCGAAGAAACCATCGGAACAACAGTTTTTCCGTCCACAAATGCCAGAACAGAAACTTCCGGTCCAGTCAGGAATTCTTCCACAACAACATGGTTGCCGCTGGTACCGAATACCTTTTCTTCCATGATTTCATGCAGGCCTTCTTTTGCTTCCTCATGGTTTGCAGCGATAATAACGCCCTTGCCCAGTGCCAGACCGTCTGCTTTGATAACTACTGGGTACTCATTCTTTTCCTCAATATAGGAAAGTGCCTTTGCCGGATCATCGAATACTTCATAAGAAGCAGTTGGGATATTAAATTCCTTCATCAGGTTTTTGGAGAAAACCTTGCTTGCCTCGATCTGTGCTGCATCTTTGGTCGGGCCAAAGGTCATAATACCTTCTTTGTTGAGCGCATCGACCATACCTGCTGCAAGCGGGTCATCCGGTGCAACAACAACCAGATCGATCGCATTTTCTTTGGAGAAGTTTACAACTCCCTCAATGTCCATCGCTTTAATATCCACACACTGTGCATCAGCGCTGATACCGCCGTTACCTGGACAGCAATAGATTTTTTCTGCTTTTGGGCTTTGTTTTAATTTGCGGATAATTGCGTGTTCTCTGCCGCCGGAGCCTACTACCAGAATTTTCATAGCAATCTTCCTTCCCTGTCAGATAGTTTTAAAAGAGGGGAAGGAAATCTTCCTTCCCCCTTGATTGGTTTCGATTAATGATGGAACAGACGGATACCGGTGAATGCCAGAACCATGTTGTATTTATCGCAGGTTTCGATAACGTTGTCGTCACGGATCGAGCCGCCTGGTTCTGCAATGTACTGTACACCGGTACGGTGTGCTCTTTCGATGTTGTCGCCGAATGGGAAGAATGCATCCGAACCCAGAGAAACACCGGTCAGAGTATCCAGCCATGCACGTTTTTCTTCTCTGGTCAGAGGTTCCGGTTTTTCGGTGAAGAAGTTTTCCCAGATACCGTCAGCCAGAACGTCCATATAATCGTCGGAGATATAAACGTCGATGGTGTTGTCGCGGTCAGCTCTGCGGATATCTTTCTTGAATGGCAGGTTCATTACCTTTTCATGCTGACGCAGGTACCAGATATCAGCCTTGTTGCCAGCCAGTCTGGTGCAGTGGATTCTGGACTGCTGACCAGCACCGATACCGATTGCCTGACCGTCCTTAACATAGCATACCGAGTTGGACTGGGTATATTTAAGAGCAATGAGGGAAATGAGCAGGTCGATCTTTGCGTTTTCTGGCAGTTCTTTGTTCTGGGAAACGATATTGTTGAACAGCTCTTTATCGATCTTCAGGTTGTTTCTTCCCTGTTCAAAGGTAACACCGAATACATCTTTGTGTTCGATTTCCTGTGGAACATAGGAAGGATCGATCTCGATTACATTGTAGCTGCCTTTGCGTTTCTCCTTGAGGATTGCCAGAGCTTCTTCGGTGTAGCCTGGAGCGATAACGCCGTCGGAAACTTCACGTTTGATGATTCTTGCGGTGCATTCATCACAAACATCGGACAGTGCGATAAAGTCACCGTAGGAGGACATTCTGTCTGCACCTCTTGCTCTTGCATAAGCGCTTGCAATTGGAGAAAGCTCACCCAGATCATCTACAAAGTAGATTTTCTTCATGGTGTCATCAAGCGGCAGACCAACTGCTGCGCCTGCTGGGGAAACGTGTTTGAAGGAAGCTGCTGCCGGAAGTCCGGTTGCTTCTTTCAGCTCTTTTACCAGCTGCCAGCTGTTGAATGCGTCCAGGAAGTTAATATAGCCTGGTTTGCCGTTGAGAACCTTGATTGGAAGTTCGCTTCCATCTTTCATAAAGATTCTTGATGGTTTCTGATTTGGGTTACATCCATATTTTAAAGCCAGTTCGTTTGCCATAAAAAATCCATCCTTTCCTTAAAACAAGTTCTGTTTTCCGATCGACTATTTGTTCTTGTTGATGATTCTGGTTTCGATTTCGCCGCTCTCAACATCAATAAAGCGGGTGAAAAGGGAAACCTTGTTGTCTGCATTGAGGTTCTCCCAGATTTCGTTGGTGAAGTCATCGATATCGCCGGAGATTACAACTGGAGTTGGCTCTCCTTCGTAGGATGGGATCGGGCTGCCATCACATTTGTATGTATGGATAAAGTGACCTTCTCCTGATTTTGGATCGGTGTACTCAAAGAAGTATCTGCGTGTGCTGGAAGAATCATTGTTGTTGCTCTTGAGAATCGAGAGTTTGTAATCAAAGCCTTCTACCACACCGGAGATACGAGGAGTAAAGTTTGGTGCATCCGGTTCAAAGGTTCTGGTGCGCAGTGCTTCTTCGAAAGATTTGCCCTCTTTGAGGAAATCATAGATGGTATCAGTCTGGTCACCGTTTGTTACAACAGTCTGTTTGCCGAGAACTCTGACTGGAGCATAAATGATGAGGGATGGATCTTCCAGTTTTGCAGGATCAAATGCCTCAGTGCGGATACCGCCTTCCTGTTCTACAAAAACACGGTTGCGGCTGTTTTCACTTCTGCCCATAATGAAATAAGCAATAACTGCTTTTTTACCATCCTCGCTTCTGCCCAGAACGATTCCTCTGCCAGGATAGGTGTTGCCGCGCAGTTCTTCTGCCAGATTTACGTATTTCATAAGAGATTCCTCCACCCAAAATTGTTTATTTGTTGTCTTTTTCCTTCTGAATTTCTTCACAGAGCATTGCAGTCGCTTTTGGTAAAAGTTCCCACTCTGCCTGCTCCATAACCCTTCTCTGCAAGGTTTCCGGTGTATCGTCCGGTTCGATGTAAACTGCTTTTTGCAGAATGATGCTGCCCCCGTCGGTCACTTCATTGACAAAATGTACCGTTGCACCAGTTACCTTGACGCCATACTCCAGCGCAGCTTCATGTACCTTGAGTCCATAAAAACCGTTTCCGCAGAAGGATGGAATCAGAGATGGATGAATGTTGATGATGCGGTTTGGATAAGCATCGATCACTTCTTTACCCAGAATGCTTAAAAATCCTGCCAGCACCACCAGCTCAATACCGTGGCTTTTCAGTTCAGAAACAAGCTTTTTATCAAAGTTTTCCGCACTGCCGCACTCTTTTCTGCTGATCACCATCGACTCGATACCGGCTTTTTCTGCCCGCTCCAGGGCATAGACTCCTGCCCGGGAACTGATGACCAGGCTGATCTGTCCACATCCAAGCTCTCCTGCCTGCTGACGGTCAATCAGTGCCTGAAGGTTTGTTCCGCCGCCGGAAACCAACACTGCTATTTTAACCATAAAAGCTGCCCCTTTTGTTTTAAAATGAAAAGCAGACGCAGCACATAATTTATGACGCGTCTGCTTTTTGATCCAATCAAGTCAGATTAAAGGATTTCGATGTTTTTCTCTCCTGCCTGAACTTCGCCGATGATGTAAGCATCTTCTCCTGCTGCCTTGAGAACTTCCAGTGCTTTGTCAGCTTCTTCTTTGGAAACAATTGCGATCATGCCGACACCCATGTTAAAGGTGTTGAACATATCACGTTCTGGAATTTCGCCGACTCTCTGGATTTCCTCAAAGATTGGCAGTACACGAACTTTGCTGCGGTCGATCACTGCTTTTGTTCTGCTGTTGAGTGCTCGCGGAATGTTTTCATAGAATCCGCCGCCGGTTACATGGACGATGGATTTTACCTTAACTTCATCGATGAGCTTGAGCATTGGTTTTACATACAGCTTGGTTGGGGTAAGCAGGGTTTCGCCCAGAGTGGAACCATTAAACTCTTTGAAGATGTTTCTTGGTGTGTTCTCCAGATCAAATACCTTTCTTACCAGAGAGAAACCGTTGGAATGTACACCGGAGGATGGAAGCGCGATCAGAACATCGCCAACCTCAACATTTTCCGGATCAATCATCTTGTCCTTATCCACTACACCAACGCTGAATCCAGCAACGTCATATTCGTCAACTGGGTAAAAACCTGGCATTTCTGCGGTTTCGCCGCCAACCAGAGCACATCCGGTTTCAACACAGCCGTCTGCAACACCTTTTACGATGTCTGCAACCTTTTCCGGGATGTTTTTGCCCAGTGCGATATAATCAAGGAAGATAAGTGGTTTTGCTCCGCAGCAGATGATGTCGTTTACACACATTGCCACACAGTCGATACCAACGGTATCATGCTTGTCGAGCATAAATGCCAGCTTCAGTTTTGTGCCAACACCGTCTGTACCGGAAACCAGAACCGGTTTGGTGATACCGGTCAGATCCAGCTCAAAGGCGCCGCCGAATCCACCGATTCCGGTCATCATGCCTGCTGTCATCGTTCTGGCAACGTGTGCCTTCATCAATTCAACTGCTTTGTATCCGGCTGTTACGTCTACGCCGGCTGCCTTATAGCTTTCGCTGAAACTCTCGCTCATATCGTCTAAATCCTTTCCTGTTAATCCACTCTGCTTTTATTTGTTGCAGAGCTTCTGAGAAAATTTGTCACATGGTTTTTCTTCCGGAACATCAATTGGATATTTTCCGGTGAAGCAGCCCATACAGAACTCACATCCTGTTGTGGTGCGAGCAATCTGTGCGCAGTGTTCAATGCTCAGGTAACCCAGAGTATCTACATCGAGTGTACGACGGATTTCTTCCATAGACATACGGCAGGCAATCAGTTTATCTTTGCTGTCGATGTCAGTACCGAAGTAGCATGGGTTGATGAACGGAGGGGAAGAAATACGGAGATGTACTTCTGTTGCTCCGGCATCACGCAGCATCTTGGTAATCTGGATGCTGGTGGTACCTCTTACGATAGAGTCATCGACCAGAACAACACGTTTGCCTTTTACTGCTGCTTCGAGAACATTAAGTTTGATGTGAACTGCACGTTCTCTTTCCTTCTGAGTCGGCAGGATGAAGGTACGGCCAATATAACGGTTCTTGATAAAGCCGATTCCGTATGGAATACCGGACTCTTCCGCATAGCCGAGCGCTGCATCCAGACCGGAGTCCGGAGAACCGATAACGATATCTGCCTCTACCGGATGTTCCTGTGCAAGGAATGCACCTGCACGTTTTCTTGCCATATGAACGCTTTCGCCTTCGATCACCGAATCCGGACGAGCGGTGTATACATATTCAAATACACACAGGCCGCTCTTCTGTCCACAGTGGCTTTCGAGGCTGCGAACACCGCTTCTGTCAACAACAATAATTTCGCCCGGACGAACATCTCGTACAAACTTTGCACCGATGCTGTCGAATGCACAGCTTTCCGAAGCAAAAACAATCTCGCCGCCCATTTTACCCATTGCAAGCGGTCTGATACCCTGTGGGTCTCTGACTGCCATCAGCTTTTGTGGGGACATAACAACCATCGAATAAGCTCCTTTGAGCTTGTCCATTGCTTTTTCGATTGCTTCCTCAATGGAATTTGTGTGCAGACGCTCATTGATGATAACATGGGAAATAATCTCTGCATCCGAATTGGAATGGAAGATTGCGCCTTTGAGCTCCAGCTCTTCTTTCAGTTCCAGCGCATTTACCAGAGCACCATTAAAAGCCAGTGCCATGCTTCCTTTGATATGGCGAACAACCAGTGGCTGTGCATCTGCACGCTCCGGATTGCTTGCGCCGTACAGAACATGACCTACTGCCATTCTGCCGCTGCCCAGATCGCTCAGCACACGCTGATTAAAGGTATCCGGTACAAGACCCAGATCACGGTAAGATCTGATGATACCATCATCGTTGACAGCAATACCACAGCTCTGCTGACCTCTGTGCTGAAGAGCATAAAGTGCCATATAGGTGTCTCCGACAACACTGGTTGTGCTTTCCGGAGAGTATACACCAAAAACGCCACACTCTTCATGAATCTGATCAAACATCAAAAAGTCCCCTTTCCAATTCATACAAATCAATTCTGTTTTTCTAAGTTAAAAACAGTTTTGACCTCTCTGTTTTTATTACACATCCGGCTTCAAACTTTTTTGAAGCCGGTTTAAAACAAACTCTGTTAACCTTAATTATTCGCCAAGAAGTCTCTTGAGAATTTCATGGTATCCAGCATCAACGTTGTCCATGTCTCTTCTGAAACGGTCTTTGTCCAGTTTTTCATGGGTGGTTGCATCCCAGAAGCGGCAGGTATCTGGAGAGATTTCGTCAGCCAGAACGATGGTGCCGTCAGACAGTTTACCAAACTCAAGTTTGAAGTCTACCAGATCAACGTTAACTTCTTTGAAGTACTCTTTGAGGATCTCGTTGATCTTGAGTGCATAATTTGCGATCTGATCCAGTTCTTCTCTGGTGCACAGTTCCATTGCCAGTGCATGGTAATCGTTGATCAGTGGGTCGCCCAGATCGTCGTTTTTGTAGCTGTATTCCAGAACAGTTACAGGCAGTACTTTTCCTTCTTCGATGCCCAGACGTTTGGACATGGAGCCTGCTGCGATGTTACGGATGATAACTTCCAGTGGAACAATTTTTACTTTTTTAACAACAGTTTCACGGTCGGACAGCTGTTCTACAAAGTGAGTTGGGATACCTTTGCTTTCCAGCATTTTCATCAGATGGTTGGTAACGCGGTTGTTGATTGCGCCCTTACCAAGGATGGTACCTTTTTTCAGTCCGTTAAAAGCAGTTGCATCATCTTTGTAATCAACGATGTACAGCTCTGGATCTTCTGTGGTATAAACTTTCTTTGCTTTTCCTTCGTAGAGCATTTCACACTTTTTCATTGTAATTACCTCCATAGCTTCTCTTGCCGTTATGTTGTTTGTCCGGCTTCTCTATTCAAATTAAATTTGAGACTTTGTTAGCAGCCCAGTTCTTCCTGCAGTTTCTTATCTTTTTCCATAACGGATTTTTCCATTTTTTCTTTCATGGAAACCAGTTCCTGTGCCAGACGCTCATCGCTCAGTGCCAGCATCTGAACTGCCAGAATCGCTGCGTTTTCTGCACCGTTGATTGCAACGGTAGCAACCGGGATACCGGATGGCATCTGTACTGTTGCAAGCAGAGCATCCAGTCCATCCAGAGTGGAGGACTTAATCGGAATACCGATTACTGGCAGAGTGGTGTGTGCTGCGAGCACGCCTCCCAGATGAGCTGCCTTTCCTGCTGCTGCGATAATAACACCAAAGCCATTTGCCTTTGCATTTGCTGCAAATTCACTTGCCTGTGCAGGGGTGCGGTGTGCACTCATAACATGAGCTTCTACCTCTACACCAAAAGATTTGAGCTTATCGATTGCTGGTTTTACGGTTGGAAGGTCGCTGTCGCTTCCCATGATAACCGCAACTTTTTTTGCAGTATCGTTTGCCATTTTCTTTTCCTCCTGTTCCAATTGGAGAATTTTGTACACAAAACAGCTCCAATTAAAAAATGCTGCGACAATTCCTGCCACAGCATACACTTTACCTGTATTTTAGTCTTGTTGTCTGTAAAAATCCTGCACCTGTTGTGCAAAAAGCGCACACGATCCCCTGTCGCAGCTCAGAAGTGCACTGCTGGCTACACTTATTCCAGTTGCAATGCTGCCAACGAAAAATAGTGTCGTTTTTCACAGTTCCTTCCTCCATTCTGTCCTTACAGGGGTGTTGGATTTTACATCAATTTGATATTCTTATTTTATCTGAATCCCGTCTAAAATGCAAGTGTCCTGCAACAGCACTTGTAAAAATCGTACAGGTATTTTAATTTTTCATTTCTTTTCCGTGGATATTTGTTCATATTATCCATGTTCTGACAAAATATTTTTCTCTTCTGCTGTGTTTGCTGCCTTTCCTTTTCTTCGTACAAAAAACTCTCTGCAATTTTCTTTTGTTTTTCTTTCGTTTTGTTAAAAAAATAAGTGCCTGAAAACAGGCACTTATTTTTAAGATAAAAACTATTTGGTTTCTTCTGTCTTTTTGTCTGTAACAATCTCTTTTACTGATGCTGCAAGACCTGCGAGAGACTGCATGTCGCTTGGGATAATCAGTTTGGTGGACTGACCATCTGCAACTTTTGCAAGGGCTTCGAAGCTCTTGAGGGTGAGCACCTTGTCGGTCGGTGCTGCTTCGTTTAACATCTTCAAGCTGTCTGCATAAGCCTGCTGAACTTTGAGGATAGCGGTAGCTTCACCGTCTGCTTCACGGATTTTTGCTTCACGCACTGCGTCTGCTTTGAGGATTGCAGACTGTTTTTCTGCCTCGGCTTTCAGGATTGCTGCTTCTTTTTCACCTTCTGCAATCAGAACCTGGCTGCGTTTCTGACCTTCTGCACGAAGGATAGATTCACGGCGCTGACGTTCTGCCTTCATCTGTTTTTCCATTGCGTCCTGAATTTCTGCAGGAGGCAGGATATTTTTCAGCTCAACACGGTTTACCTTGATGCCCCATTTATCGGTAGCAGTATCCAGTGTTGTGGTAATCTTGGTGTTGATCACATCACGAGAGGTCAAGGTGTGGTCCAGTTCCAGTTCACCGATGATGTTACGCAGGGTGGTTGCGGTCAGATTCTCGATTGCAGAAATCGGACGTTCTACACCATAGGTGAACAGTTTTGCGTCGGTAATCTGATAGAATACAACGCTGTCGATCTGCATGGTTACGTTATCTCTGGTAATAACTGGCTGTGGTTTAAAATCAACAACCTGCTCTTTTAAGGAAACTTTTTTTGCGATATGGTCTAAAAACGGAACCTTGAAATGCAGACCATTTTCCCATGTCTGATAATAGGAACCCAGACGTTCTACAACGAATACCATCGACTGAGGAACAATTTTGATACAGGAAACAAGCAAAATCAAGATAGCGATGATCAAAATAGCGATAATAATGATTGCTGTCATAAAATTTCCACCTTTCAAAATATCATTTTATAATTTTGTTTTGTTACAGCTTTTGAACATAAACAGTAACGCCTTCGATGCGGACAATGGAGACTTCTTCTCCAACTTCAAAACTCTCTCCCCTGTTTTGTGCTGCGGCAGCCCAGTCAAGATTATCCACCATTACTCTGCCCTTCTGATCAGGTGTGATTGGATGGATCACCTTTGCGGTCTGACCCACAATACGGTCTGCATTTGTCTTCTGTTTCGGCGCAGACTGCAATTTTTTTACAAGAGGACGGCTTGCCATAAGACTGAGAGCTGAAACTGCAATAAACACCACAATCTGTACAGTGCCCGAAAGTTCAAACAGAGAAACAATCAGTGCTGCGGCAGCTCCTAATGCAAACCATATCGCCACCAGCTGATAGGTGGCAACTTCCAGCACAATCAGCAAAATCACGAGGATTAGCCATAGAATCGGTGCAGCAGATAGCATAAAACTACTCATTCTTTTCAACTCCTTTTCTGATAGGAACAACAAATTTTGAAAGCTTCCAGTAATAAATTTTGTGTCGTTCTCTATGGATTTATCATATCACAAACTGCTTTGCGAAACAATATCCGCCCTTTGTCAAAAAAGTCTTTTTTTGACAAAGGCGTTCGATTTTCTATCTATAGTCTATTCCGCTCGCTCCCGATTTCTTCCGATTGCTCGTTTTCTCTTCCTTTTGCTCTTACTTCACAAAAAAAGAGCAGGTATTCCTCCTGCTCTTTTTTCTATCGTTTTGTCTGATATTGATCCTGCGCAATGTGGTAAACAATTTCTGTGCGTTCATCATGGCAGACAAACAGCACCTTCTCGATGGTATCGTTCTTCTTTAAAAACTCCATGATCTCCGACACTGCAATTTCGGCCGCTCTATTGACTGGAAAATGATAAGCGCCCGTGCTGATGGACGGAAATGCTATTGTTTTTATGTTATGTTCTGCCGCAAGATTTAAACAGTTGCGGTAACAGCTGCGCAGCAGCTCTTCCTCGTTTGCCTGGCCGCCCTGCCAGATTGGACCGACCGTATGAATCACATATTTTGCCGGCAGCTGATATCCACCGGTTATCTTTGCTTCTCCGGTCGGGCAGCCATTCAGCTTGCGGCACTCCTCCAAAAGCTGTGGACCTGCTGCACGATGAATAGCACCATCAACACCCCCGCCTCCCAGCAGAGTATTGTTTGCCGCATTGACGATTGCTTCGGTAGCAACAGTCGTAATATCTCCTGTCACAATTTCAAATCGACTCATCTTTCAATCCCCTTTGGAATGAACTCTATCTGTTTCCTGTACTATTATAAACGTTCTTCTTTCGTTTTGCAACCGTTGCTTTGGAAAAACCACAAGAAATTGTGTCTTATCCTGTCTTATGCACAAGATTTTGTTATTGTGTATTTCGACATCATCTGACAGAAAACCCGGATATTCCATCCGATCCAATCTTTTTAGAAGCACAAAAAAAAGATGGCCGGACAATCCAGCCATCTTTTTTATTTTTATAAAGATTATTAGCAGGTAGCTCCGCCGACCAGATGGAGTTTTGCTCCGATAATCTGATCTTTTCTTTCCAGCAGTTCGTTGCCCAGAAGCTGTGCCTGAACATTTTCAAAGCCCAGACGTTCGATGGTATCGGAGAAACGTTCTCCGGTTTCACCCTGTTCTCTGAACAGCAGGATTGCTTTTTCGATGATCTGCATTACTTCTTCTTCCGAAGTGAATACAGGGTCCAGCGGTCTGCCGTGTGCATATTTCTTGCCCCAACGTCCGCCGATATATACGCGGTAGCCATACTGTCCATCCGGCATTGCCTTGAATGGGCAGGTATTGATGCAGCGTCCGCAGTTGTTGCAGACATCCTTATTGATGGTCAGAACACCATCCACTACTTTTGCAGCTTTTACAGGACATGCGTTTTCAACCTGGCAAACTTTGCATCCACGGCACAGATCTGCTTTGAAACCTGGGATTCTCTGTCCAACGATACCCAGGTCGTTGAGGTTTGGTTTTACGCAGTTGTTTGGACAGCCGCCAACTGCGATCTTGAATTTATGAGGCAGTTTGACATCTGCATAGCCTTTGAAGAATCTGTCGTGGATCTTGTTGGACAGATCAAAGGTGTCTGCCAGACCATACTGACAGGTAGTACCTTTACAGGAAACAACCGGACGAACTTTGGAGCCGGTACCGCCGGTTTCCAGACCGTACTCTTCTACAAACGCACGCAGATCGTCGATCTTGTCGTAAGGTACACCCTGAATTTCGATGGTCAGACGGGAGGTCATTGCAATTTCGCCATTACCAAAGCGCTGTGCAGCTTCGGTGATGCACTGGCTTTCTTCTGCAGTGATCTTACCGTTGCGGGTGATGATGCGGGCATTGAAGTTGTCAGTTCCCTTATTGTGCAGGAAACCCCATGCTTTTACTCTCTTGATGTCCTCTGCACTTACGGTAACCTGTCCGCTCTGTTTTGGCATAACGTTGACAGCAAGACCGCCTTCGAGAACCTTTGTATTGGTATAACCAAAGAAGCGAAGACGGTTCTGCAGGAGGTATGCACGTTTACCCTTGTTGCAGATCAGCAGCAGTTTTTCCTCTTTGCCCAGTCCTTTTACTTCGCCGGTAACGGTGTTAAGATCAACATATGGTGCACCGGAAATGCTTGGCATCAGAGCAGCGTCTACAATACGGTAACCCTCTGCCTTGCCCTGCATGAATTCTGCTGGTGTCATGCTGTCCATTTTGCCTTCCAGTTTATTCTTCAGCACGTTGATTGCAGTTACAAATGGATGGATTGCTGTAGAGAATGGAGGTGCATAAGCCATATCCATATTCTGCAGCTGGTCGATGGTTGCACCCATAGTCAGAGCAACAACACCGACATCGGTAACCTTGTCCACAGCACCGGAGCCCAGTACCTGAACACCCAACAGTTTGCGGCTGTTCTTATCTGCAATCAGCTTGATGATAAACATACCTGCACCTGGGTAATAGTGTGCTTTGTCATCTGTTGCGATCACAGTCGAGATCACATCATAGCCAGCTTTGTTTGCAGCTTCTTCACTCAGACCGGTGCGGCCGCCGTTAAGTTCTGGCAGTTTTACAACAGCGGTACCCAGAACGCCCGGATAGCTGCTATCTTCTCCACACATTGCCTCTGCCAGAGTTCTGCCTTCCATATTTGCGGAGGAACCCATTGGAAACCATGCACGCTCGCCGGTCAGACGGTTGGTTACGCAGACACAGTCACCTGCTGCATATACGTTTGGCAGATTGGTTTTCATCTGGCTGTCTACCAGAATGGTTCCGTTTGGCATCATTTCCAGACCAGTATCTTTTAAGAATGCAGTGTTTGGACGAATACCCAGAGACATAACAACAACGTCAGCTTTGAGTTCTCCATCCGGAATTTTTACACCTGCTGCTTTGGAATCGCCGAGAACAGCTTCCAAACGGGTGTTAAGCAGAACTTTGATACCTTTTTTCTCCAGATGACGTTTTGCGTAGTCTGCCATCTCTTTATCAAATCCAGGCATAATCTGGTCTGCCATATCGATTACAGTAACGGTCAAACCTTTTGCAGCCAGGTTTTCTGCTGCTTCCAGACCGATAAAGCCGCCACCTGCGACTACTGCACGTTTTGCTCCGGTACGCTCAACATAGTCTCTGAGCTCGATTGCATCATCCGGGGTGCGCATGGTGAATACGCCCGGCAGAGATACGCCCTGAAGTGGAGGAACGATCGAAGAAGCACCGCATGCGATGACACATTCATCATAAGAATAGGTTTCTTCCATGCCGGTACGCAGATTTTTTGCAGCCAGCTGTTTTGCGGATGCATCCAGAGAGGTAACTTCTCTTTCTACCAGAACCTTTGCACCGGTCAGCTCGGTAAATTTAGCCGGTGTATTGACAATCAGCTGTTCTTTTTCCGGAATCAGTCCGCCAACATAATATGGCAGACCACAGCCAGCATAGGAAATGTCTTTTCCCTTGGTGAGGATGGTAACATCCGCTGCCGGATTCATGCGTTTTAATTTGGCTGCTGCTTTGGTTCCCGCAGCAACGCCCCCGATAATCAGTACTTTCATGGGATGCCTCTCTTTCTTTTCTGTTCAAGTTTTGATTCCCCGGATCTGTTTTCTGTGATCCCCTTTACACATACAATTTTATTATACTCCGTTTTTAATCATAAAGATAGTATTTGCATCCCGATTTATCCATAATAATTTATTATACTACTCTATGTAAATCCTTATGATAAAAACAGCCCAATCCCGCAGGATCAGGCTGTAAAAAGAACTCCTATTGCAAATAATTTTATCACAAGACTACTATTTAATATCTTGATGTTGTAACCAGTAGATTCCGAGCAAAACTGAAAAGACAAAATATCCTGCCAGAACAGCAACACAGGGGAAGAAAGGAGACAAATCATTAGACGCCTCATAAAGAGAAGGCATATGACTGGAAATATTCATAAAGTCAAAGCTAAGACGGATTCTCAAAAATCCAAAAAACGACTCCAGTACCCGAGGAACATAAGGAAGGAGCAGACTCATGATGAATCCTGAAATAGCATTCATTGTAAGAATTGTCATTGTTGCCGCAAAACTGATATACGTCAGTGTAAAGAAAGCGCGCACAACAACGGAGAAAGCATAGTATCCCGGGTAGGAAAGGCTTCCCATGCCAGATTTCACAAAAGCAATGCTGCCCATAATGATGCCGCAAGCAAGCATTACCAGCAAATATACCACAGATGTAGTAACAATGATAGAAAAATAATAATTCTTTTTATTGATTCCTCTGCCCACGATATTTTTTATCGTTCCAGAGCGGTAAGCTTCTGCAATCATATTTGCAGTCAACAGCATGAACGCATAAAGAACCATATCCCCATTCAAAAAGGTACGGAACATATTTTCTAACCCTGTGCCAGTCACTGTTCCTGACCCAAGGGAGGCAAATCGGATGGATATTCCCAAAAATACCAACGCAAAGACAAGGCATCCCAGGAAAAGGTGATCTTTTTTCAGTTGGTAGATATGTCCACGAATCAGATTTTTCATACTGCTTGCCCTCCCGAAAGTTTTTCTACAAAGAATTTTTCGATATTTTCATCGTTTGCACCCAGACCGCACACACGAACTCCATTTTCCACCAGAAACTGATTGAGATCTGCAAGGTCAATCTTTTCGTGCAGACGCAGGCTATGGCTTCCAAATACTTCACAGCGGACATCTGGATAGCGGGACGCAATCAAATCTTTGGCTTTTTGCATCCATTTTTCCTCAACCGAAACCTGAACACTGCTGCTGCACGCATTTTCCAACGTTTCCTTGCTGAATTCATCAATCAGGCAACCACCATCAATGATAGCGTAATCTGTTGCCAGTTTATACAGTTCGCTCAGAATATGACTGGCAATCATAATTGTTGTGCCATATTGTTGGTTTAAGCTCTCTAGCATTTTTCGCATTTCGTATACACCTTCCGGATCAAGACCATTGATTGGCTCGTCCAGAATCAAAAAGTCCGGATTGCCCAACAAAGAAATTGCAATCCCCAGTCTTTGCTTCATTCCAAGCGAAAACTGGCGTGCCTTCTTTTTTCCGGCATTCTGCAACCCGACCATTTTTAATATTTTCTGATGATCATGAAATGGTATTCCAAACAGGAGTGAAAAATAGCGGAGATTTTCCATTGCTGTCATGTGTTCATAGATTCCCGGTTTTTCAATAAGCATCCCCATATTATTGCGCACTGTGATGTCATTTGACTTTCCTAACAACGTGTAGTTTCCCGAGCTTTGCTGCGTCAAGCCGCAAATGATACGCATCAACGTGGTTTTTCCGGCTCCGTTTTTTCCCACCAATCCATAGATAGAACCTTTCGGCACATGGATGCTTACATTGTTTAAAACCGTCTTTGTCCCGTACACCTTTGATAGATTGTCAGTTTGCAGAATATACTCCATATTGCTCCTACCTTTGCTGTTTTTTATTAGAAAATGCCTGATATCAATCTAATTCCAGTATACTGTATCTTGTTTTTTTACTTATGTATAACTTATAAATTTTTCATGAAAGAAAACCAAATTTATACTGCTGACAGCCTCAAGACAAAGATTTGTGTTCCATTATCAGGAAAGCTCTGGATTGTGATGTTCTCCAAATCGTTCTGCACCGTGCTGTAACGCTTTGCAAGACTGCTATTCTGTAACATACTTTCGATATAGCTCTTCAAAGCGCTCATCTTCCCACAAAAAGCGCCCTTCCTCTCCGGAATCCCTGATTTCTTGAAGGATGGATTTTGCAAGCATATTCCCTAAGCTGGAATCCTGTTCTTTTTGTGGAAGATCTTGATAAAGCGTTGTTTTTTTCGGTTCCCACTTTTCCTGTAAAGCAGACAGCATTTTTGTGAGCAGCGCAAATGCCCGCTCTTTGTTCTTCTCTGCCATGACAATCTGAAAGTAGGTGCTGTATTTTCCATAATGCGTCAGCTCAAAAACGTCTGCACCGGCTGATGCAATGTCTGCCAACCGCTCTGCTTGCTGGATGTTTTCTTCCTTTAATGCAATATCAATCAAAGACAGCATGATAGACTGCACTTGGGTAATCTCGGAAAAGAGCTTTCGTTCCAGTGCTTCCTTTGCTTTGGGGTAATTTTTCTGCGCGATATCCAGCTGCGCCTGAAAATAGACCTTGTCCATAGGGCGCTCGTTTTCTATCTCATCAAGAAGCTGTTGTGCCTGCTGATAATTCTGCTGTGTGATATAGCGGGAAACTAACATCCTTCTGGTTGTATTGTGAACCGCTGTGTCCTCACTGTCTAACAAACGATGATACAGTGCATCAATCTGCTGCTGATAGTTTTCCTTTTCCTCCACCCGGAAGAAGATCAGTCCGCCTTCCAGCACACTTGCTATCATGCAGATCAGTTTGTCACAGTTTGGATACTCCTGTATTTTCTCCATTGCCTGTGCAAACCCACATGCAAATCCTTGCTGGTGCATCGTTTCATAAACCTGATTGGCAAAGGCAGCAATCTCTTGCTCACTTAAGTTTTCCTGAAAGCACATCAGGGTGTTTAAATCTACCCGCAGCAGCCTTGCCAACGCCGGAATCAATGTAATGTCGGGGTAACTGTTTCCACTCTCCCACTTATTGACCGCCGGTGTAGATACCCCCAGATATCCCGCTACCTGCTCCTGTGTCAATCCCCGTTCCTTTCGGTATTTGCGGATCACTTCGTTCATCTTCATGCCAATCCCTCCTGTTTATATTTTCTGCTTTCAGTATAACAGGAGGACTGTTCCTGTACAATCGAGTCGTTGTTAAGAAAATCTACAGAAAATTAACCAGCAGTTAAACCTTTTATCAAAGTTTTCTTTCCAGTACGGGAGCAGAAAGTTTCTCCCGAATCACCTTGATATCTTCGCTGTCCGGTTCCCAATCCAGCGCGATTCTGACAAGGAATCGATCCCAGCAAATGAGATATTCATTGAGCGGTGTTTTTTCTGTTCCACCAACCGCATATTTTCGATAGACTCGGTCTGCCTGCCATCGTTCATCCTCAATTGGAAAAAATTCCTCATCTTCGACCCACCAATCATCCTGTTGCAAACCGTTCAGACAAAGATCATACAGAACCGGCAGCCTTACCTCCACAATCTGATAATAAAGTTCCGGAGCATTGGCTTCTCCCCGTTCTCTCTGCACCGCTGCATAACACTTTGCAAGGATACTCTCATCCTTTCTGGTCCACTTATAACTGTAAACGGTTTCTTCCGTTTCTTTCATATCTTCCACCCGCAGCGGGATTGGATCATCATAAACTTCCCATTCGATTCCATCTTTGGAAAGGTAGATATCAACCGGCTGAGGGTCCAATTTTTCTTTCCAAACACTTTTCTCCCAGCCCAACTCCCAAGAAAGGATTCCTACTGCACAAACCACACCAACTGCGACAATTACAAGTGTGGAAACCGACTGATTTACTTTTCTCTTTTTCATCCAACCTCTCAGCCAGCTGCATATAGCAACCATAAAAAGAAACAGGCCTATACGGACCATAACATAGATGCGATCTGATAAAGGATAAATCGTTACAAATGCAAGCACTACTGCGAAAAAAGAGAGCAGAATCAATCCTTTTGTCACCCAATGATTCCATCGCGTGAGTGTCACACACCTGCCGCCTGACCGGACAGATGCTTTGCTCGCACGATACCAGTTCCAATACCCCAAGATGGTCCACAGCAAATATACCAGAAAAGCCACCGTGAAGACGCTTCCCCAAAAAATTGAGGAAATCGTCAATGCGGACAGTGGGGTTTTGATTAGGTTTACCCCAGAAGAAAAGGATAGTACACTCATAATCAAAAGCAGGAACAGATTTGTTTTCAAATATTGCTGGCTCATGCAGAGATGAATGTTATCGAGTTTTGCCGCTTCATCCGTTTCGATTGGAATGGGATTTTCCTGCTCGCTGTAGAAAATCTGCATCTGCATCCACTCAGCACACAGCTTCCAGCCTGCCTGCTCACAGGATTCCAGAAAAATCTCCTGATTTTCGGTGTACTGCATATTTTCATCCGAGGATTCCCAGAAATAAGTCACCGCAAATTTGAGCTTCTGCGGCTGGATTTTGCGATATTTCCAGAATCCATTGCAAATTTTCTCCAGCATCCAGCCTTTCTGCGCCATCTTCTCCAGATGAATCGCAATGTTGTCATAATCGTAAAAGCTGAATCCTTCCATCCGGTATCTTACCTTCATACTCCTTCCTCCTCCCGCATGAACTGCTCATAATCCTGCATCTGCTTTTGCAGCCGCTGATATTCTTCTTTGAGCATCGCCTTACCCTCGTAGGTAATGATATAATTCCGCTTCCTGCCCTCTGCCCGGGTTTGCCGGATTGCTCCCACTTCCTCAAAGCTTTCTAACAGGTTATACAGCGTACCTGGCCCGATCATCACTCTACCTTTGGTCATTTCCCGCACCTTTTCCATGATATCGGTTCCACAGCACTCTTCCCGCAGGCAGAGCAGAATATAAAACATCTGTTCGGTCAGTATCTGAAATTTTTCTCTCGGCATCCAGGTCACCTCTTTTCTATTAATCTCAAATTATATCGAATATCGATATTTCTACTTTGATTAGAATATCGATATTCGATATTGTCAATGTAAAGAAATGCACACCCAGTAAAGGTGTGCATTTTTCTAATATCTGTTGTAGGCTGTCGTTTCATTAAAATAATCTTTCAGTTTTTCCAGTGCTTTTTTCTCGATGCGGGACACATAGGAACGGGAAATGTCCAGCTTTTTAGCCACCTCACGCTGCGGCAGAGGACGGACATTGTATAATCCATACCGATAGGTCAAAATTTTCTGCTCCCTCGGTTCCAGATTCTGCTCGATAAAGTGATAGAGCTTCTGTGACTGGATGCTCAGGTCAATGCTGTCCAAGATGTTTTCATCGTCCTGAACAATATCCATCAGAGTGATGGAATTTCCATCCTTATCAATATCAATCGGGTCGCTGATGGAGATGTCCTGCATACTCTTTCTCTTCTGCCGAAAGTGCATGAGTATCTCATTTGCTATCCGCACTTAATGGAACTTCATTCTCCTCGGAAGGTTTGGCCTCCGGCAAAACGGCTTCTCCATCATGGGCAAAAAGGTAAACGGTGACATTTTCCCCGTCCCATACAATCTTTCTAATGATGCTCTTGAGGAAACGCCGTTTTTCCTCCACCGTACACTGGTCGATGCTCGCAGCGAAGGATTCGATCATCTGTTGATAAAAAGCAAACTCCTGATTGGCAAACCGATGCTGGGTAGTGAGCTTTTCCAATTCGGCATAACGTTCCTTCATTACATTGACCGAGCTGTGCAGCGTTTCAATCTGTTCCATGATGTATTGTTCCGCTGCTCCTCCGGTGCCTTTTGCAATCGTGTTGACCAATGCTTTGATGCTGTTCTCATTTTCATTGATCTTCTGTTTTAAGGACGTCATCTCTGCATCGTAGCCATCCCGATTCCCATTGATCGATTTTCTGGTCTGAGAAAGGAACTGTGCAAACAACGCTTTGTCATCCGCAAGCTTTTTGATCTCCTCAATCAGCTTGGTGTCCAGCATATTGCCGTTGGCATTCTTGATGTCACAGCATTTGCGCCTGCTGCGCTCCTTGGTCGTACACATATAGCTGTAAACCGGTTCCCCATCTGCTGTCACGCGGCTGGTCATCTTAGGGCGCATATAATCGCCGCACTTACCACATACCAGCAAACCGGACAGCAATGCAACGTTGCTGCGGGGATGACGATAATTCTTGGAACGATTTCCCTCCAGCATCAGCTGAACCTGCACCCACTGACTGCCAGGAATCACACCGGGATGTTTGCCAACTGAAACAATCCACTCTTCCATCGGGCGGGTCTGATTTGCCTTTCCCGCGCGCTGCAAGGTACGATTATATGCCATGATACCGCATTTCCCATCAAAGTCACTTCGCTCTGCGAAAAGATCCACGTGATTTTCCGTCAGATAGTTGTATGCTTCCTCATCGGCAATCATATACACTGGATTTGAGAGAATCGCCTTGATTGCAAAGCGTGTAAACTGTTTTCCCCGCTTGGTGGTGTACTGATGTTCCAGCAAGAACTGATCCACCTTGGTCAAAGAGCCGGTTTCCAGAAATTTATCATAAATCAGCTGTACCAGACTGATTTCTTCCTGGATGGGTTCCAGCTGAAAGGCCTTTCTTGATTTACCATCCACCGTTACCTTTGAAACACCTACAGACTGATATCCTGTAGGTGTTGTACCTCCCAGCCAGCGTCCTGTTTTTGCCAGTTCGTGCATATTATCGCGGATACGCTCCGCAATCGTTTCCCTTTCGAGCTGCGAAAAAACAGAAGCAATATACATCATCGCTCGTCCCATCGGAGATGAGGTATCGAACTGTTCGCGAATCGAGATAAAATCAATCTGACGCTCCCCCAAATCCTCAATCAGCTTTGCAAAATCACCGATATTACGGCTGATTCGGTCCAGACGGTACACCACGATTGCTGCAAACTGCATCTCATAGGAATCCTTCATCATCTTTTTAAATTCAGGACGCTCCAGATTGCCGCCGGAAAATCCCTCATCCTCATAAACAAGGGCATTCTCCGCCTGCTCGGCACCATAATGGGATGCGATATACTGGCGGCACAGTTCGATCTGATTTTCGATGCTTTCACCTTTACCGGTAAATTTGGACTTACGGGAATAGATAACATATTGCTTTGCTGGTTGTTTTTTCATAGCGGCACCTCAATGTTATGTTATTAACTAAATTGTACCATACTAGAATGGAGATGTACAGGTTCTCTCAATCGTTTCTATTAGTCCTAACCGTTATAGGATTCTGCCAACCATCGGACCGATTACATCATTAAATATACTTGGTGATCTCCTTTGCTCATCTCTTTCCTTTACAGAGAAATCTCTTTGCCTAACGATTTTTTCTTTGCACATTCCATAATTTTCTTGGCTGCCATCGCATCAAAAATTCCCATGCCAACCGATTTATAGAATCTGGTCTTGCCAAGTGCAATTTCTTCGCCGGCATATTTTCTGGTCAGGTAATTGCCCATATATCTGACCATATCCATCGTCAGCGCCCCGGAATCCAGCGGCTGGCTTAAATCTCCGCTTTCTTCACAAGCAAACGGAAGCTCTGTATATACACAGTCCACTACGTCCCAAATCGCTTCCGGATATTCTCTCATCACAGGCTGCCAGGAACCGATTCCAATAAAACATTTTCCTTCAAGCAGAGCAGGATCATTCGGGAAAAGTGGTTCTCTTGCCTGTGTTGCTGTAATCACTGCCTGGCTGTTTTTTAGCAGTTCGGTGGTATTTTCGCAGATGACGATTTCAGGAGTCTTCGGTGCGATCATCTCTTTCAGTTTGGAAACAAATGGCTTCAGGTCCTTTTCCGGCACATCGTACAGGTAGATATGGGTGATATCCCTGACACTGCACGCATACATCAGCTGGTGCACACCTTGAACACCACAACCTACCAATCCGACCGAATGGGTATCCGGGTCAGAAAAATGTTTCATTGCCACGCCTCCAACTGCTCCGGTACGCAGTGCCGTAATGACACTTCCGTTCATAATTGCTTCTGGCTGACCGTTCTCAGCGTTGTTGAGCACCATTAAACCGGAAAGATAGGGATAGCCCTTTTCCGGATTTCCCGGAAATTCCGCAAGCATCTTGGTTCCAATCACTCCATCCACAAAGCAAGGCATATACAGCATAGTATTTCCCTTGTCCGAAGCTGTATAGCGATCTGCCATCTTGCAATCCCCTTTTTCAAAAAGCAGAAATGCCTTTTCAACCGCCTCCATAATATCTTCGCAGGTAACAGCTACGCGCATTTCCTGTTCATTTAACAATAACATTGTAATACCCCTCTCTTTTATATTGTAAAAATCATCTGTCTTGAGGCCAGTAATTTTGAATATCGTTGATTACCTGATCGATATGCTGCTCCATTGCAAGCCTCGCTGCTTTCGATTCTCTCTGCTTAATAGCACTGAGAATATTTTCATGATTTTTTGCTTATATTTCATAGCTGTCTCATTTTTCCGCTAATATCCGATATATAATTGATAAAAATTGCTTTATTATTATATCCTAATCATAATAATGAGCATATAGCCATACTATATCATGCTAAAATTAAAATATCAAACAAAAAATCTTTTATGGCAATATGGCATTCTCCCGCTACAATGTCCTAGACTATTGGAGCGTCGGTGAGGTATACAAACGATTGATTAAAGATATTTCCAGTAATCACGCAGACAATCTGATAGAAAGTTACAGCTTTTTATTATGAATCCCGGGAATATATTTTCGGATATTATCGGCAAGGCAAAATCTTCGCATAAATAATATATAGAAAACACTCCCTCCTGCTTAAAGCAGGAAGGAGTGCTTTTTTGTTAGTCAGTATAGGTTGTTGCTGCGGTAAAATAATCGATTTAGATCAAAGTCGATTTTCTGAATAATTACCGTGATCTACGAAAGCTTTATGAGTGCTGAATTTTTTCTGCAATTTTCTGTTTGGAAGTCTAAATCCAGACACAATCCTCTCAAGTTATTGGCAGCTGCCAAATGGATTCTCTACCCCAAGACGATTACACTAAGAAGCTCGAAATTTTTCTTCATCCTTAATTATAAATCCCTCATCTTACAAATATCATCTATCCAACATCTCAATATATCCCTCATAATAATTTTTTAATCCGTTATTTTCTGCCGAAACCAATACCTTTCCATAAATTTTCCCCGGCAAATATCCCATCGCAACAATTTGACTTAAATAAGGTGCTAGGTTATTCTTTTCAATCTTTTCATAATCAGTTTCCAGCAAAACTTTAAAATATCGCTTTTCTTGTTCGTCCTTTTGATGCAATAATTTTTTTGCCTCATTGCCATTGAATATATCGCTCAACCCATAACAAAAGTCCTTTGAATTGTCTGGATCTATAATAATAAACAAGTTTCTTTCATAATCAATCAAGCGACTGATATCTTCACTGCAAAACAAGTTAAATTCCCGAATTTCAGGCAAAGCAGCCATAACCACCGATGGTTTTTCTTTAATTAATTGATCGGTCTTCTGAATCCGCTCCAATTTTTCGTCGATGTCATCCAGCATTTTTTTCAGCTGGACAATTTGCTTTTCCACCTTAATCTTACTTTCCATCAACAGAGAAACAATTTGTTGACGACTCATATGAGACAACTTGGCAATCTGATCCACTGAACAGGACAATTTTCGATAGAATGAAATATCGCACAAATTTCGGATGGTTCGAATATCTGCCCAACGATAGTTATTCTCGCTCCGCTGAAAATGACACAATCCTTCTTTTTCATAATAGCGCAATGCAGATGCAGGTATTTGAAACAACTTAGAAATATCATTGATTTTTAATTTTTTCATTGCAAGACTCCTGGGAACTTATATAAAATCTTATGATAATATTTATGTGTTTTAACAGTTGAGCTTCAACTTACTTTATACTTTATACTATTACATGAAATAAAACACTCCTTATTATATCATTCCTATATAATAATGTACAGGAGTATTCACGAGGTGATTTTTTTGGAAGTTGTAGTAGCATTTGCCATCTGTCTTGCCTTTGTTGCGTTTGGTGACGTTGTTTCACTGATAACAAAAGCAAAAATTCCTGCATTGGCTGCCTCCATCATAGCATACCTGATTGCTATCTGGTTTTTAGGGATGCCAAAAGAGTTCCCGGATGTTTCAGGTTTAGCTGCAATTGGGAACACATTCTTCATCATCTTTGTAGCAGCAACTGCTACAAGCGTTACTCCTATTACAATGATACGAGAATGGCGTTTTCTGGTTATCGGATTAATCTCTGTTTGTACCGGTATGTTGTTTACTATTGGCATCGGCGGACTGCTCTTCGATCCAAGAGAAATGTTTGCCGGGGCTATGACAACTTGCGGCATGGGCTTTACAGGCGGAATGATTGTTATCGAACGTTTAGAAGCAATCGGTTTAACCAGTATGGTCACTGTTCCTCTCCTCCTTGCTTCCACAATGGACGCTATTGGACAGCCAATTGGCTCTTTCTTGACCAAAAAATACGTAAAAAAGCTAATTGTCTCAGATGCTTACTTAAAAACAGATAAAGAAAAAAGAATCCAAGTTCAGACTAACAAAGATCAGAAACTGAATCGATATGGTGTACCATTCAATTCTCCGGAAAATCCAAGCCCTTGGTTTACTGCCTGGATTCCGCCACAGTATGAAACTGAAGCAGTCGCTCTGTTCCAAATTGCCATTACTGTTGCTCTGGGATATTGGCTAGGCGATATTACTGGCTTGGGTTGGACTTTGATGTTGGTTATCATCTGTCAGCTCGGAAGCCTGTTGGGATTTTTCCGTCTTAACATGATGGATCGCACAGTTTCTTCTGGTATTATTATGGCGGCTATCTTCACAATGGTTTTTCAGATGCTCAACGATTTAACCATTTCTGCAATCTTAGACAAACTGCTTACCATCATCGTTATCGTTGTTTTAAGTGTTCTTGGTCTTGTTATTGGTGGTATGTTGGGAGCAAAACTGTTTGGGTACGATCCATGGCTTGGTGCAGCATCTACTATCGGTCTGCTCTATCTCTTCCCTGGTATCAAAAACATCATCAATGAAGTATCCCGCAGTTATGCGAGAAACGATGACGAACATGCTTATCTTATCGAACAGCTTTCTGCTCCGTCCATTATAACCGCATCAATGGGTGGAAAAATGTGTCTGCTTGTTGGAACCATTCTAATGCCAATTTTGATTAAATAATTATACAACAGAAAGGACCGATTGTTATGAAAAAGATATTTATCAGTGCGGATATTGAAGGAACCGCTTTCGCTGCCACCTGGGATTCTACTCACATTGGAGGACATGATTATGAGAGGAATCGCCAAGAAATGACAAATGAAGTAATCGCAGCTGCTGAAGGTGCTCATGCTGCAGGAGCTGAGTTAGTTGTTGTAAAAGACGCACATGGCCCTGGTATCAACATCTATCCAGAACAAATGCCAGAATATGTACAGTTGATTCGTGGTTGGACCTTTGAACCTAGATGTATGGTTGAAGGAATTGATGAAACATTTGATGCTGCTATGTATATCGGATATCATAATGCTGCTGGAGAAGAAGGGAATGTCCTCAGCCATACCATTTCTGGTGGTGCAGTAGAATATATTCGTGTAAATGGAGAAATTGCAACAGAATTTCTCATTTATAGCTACATGGCTGCATATTACGGTGTTCCTAGCATCTTATTGACTGGGGACAAAACATTGTGTGAAAACAGCAAATCCCTGCATCCAAATCTCCTGACCGTTGCTGTTAAGGATGACTTTGGCGGCCATACTCAGGGACTTAGTTCTAAACTTGCGTGCAAAAAAATCCGTCAAGCAGCAGAAGATGCTTGCAAACAGAATCTAAGCAATGCAAAAATCAAACTTCCTGAACATTTTGAAGTAGAGATCACCTTTAAAGATCACTGTAAAGCTGTTAGAAGCAGTTTTTATCCTGGAGCATCTTTATTAAATCCTACAACGATTACTTACCAGAGTAATAACTGGTATGAAGTCTGCAGAATGTTGATGTTTGTTATTCTATAAAATTTTTATATATTATGAGGGCGGTATATCCGTCCTCATATTCTTTAGTAAACGGAGGTCCACCTTATGAAACTAATTGATATGCATTGTGACACTGCAATGAAGCTGCTCAGTCAACCGGAAATGGATCTGTGCAATCCTTCATTGGAAGTCAATCTTCCCGCGTTAATACAAGCACACTCCATGGTTGAGTTTTTTGCCTGCTTCACTGATTTCCAATCATATACCGCTCCCCCTACACAGGCTTATGACTATGGATACCAGAATGTTCTGGATATGATTCAGCGGATGAACTTAGAAACAGAAAGATATTCCGATCAAATTGCTCTTGCCAGTAATCTTACCCAAATCCGGAAAAATGATTATGTCAATAAAATTTCTGCCTTTTTGACCGTTGAAGAGGGTGGTATTCTCAACGGAAAAATGGAACGTCTGTACCACCTCTATCAGCAGGGAATCCGCTTGATTACTTTGACTTGGAATTATGAAAACTCGCTGGGATTTCCCAATAGCTCACATCTCGAAACCATGTCTCGTGGACTAAAACCATTTGGATTTGAAGTAATCGAAGAAATGAATCGCTTGGGAATAATCATTGATGTATCCCATCTCTCCGACGGCGGATTCTGGGATGTATTAGAACACAGTAAAAAGCCAGTAGTTGCCTCCCATTCCTGTGTACGGGAGCTATGCAATCATTCAAGAAACCTCTCACAGGAAATGATTCGTGCTATCGGAAATCAGGGTGGAGTGATTGGCGTGAATTTTTATGGCGGATTTCTACATCCTGATGGTGTTTCGACTGCCCAACGCATTGCTCAGCATATTCGCATGATTGCAGACATTTCCGGAATCGAGACAGCTGCCATCGGTAGTGACCTTGACGGGGGAATCTCAGCAAATCCCCTGGAAATTCACACCATCTCCCGCATTGATCTGCTGTACGATCAACTGCAGAAAGCGCACTTTTCCGCAGATCAGATCGACAAGATCTTCTTTGAAAATGCTCTTAGAGTCATTGGGGAAACTACGGTTTAGGTCGATACTATGGAAACAATTCTTGCTTTAACCGCCTGCCTTTTTCTAATTGCACTGGGAGACATCATTTCTATTATGAGTCGGGCAAAAATCCCCGCAATGGCAGCTATTATTCTTCTGTATCTGCTTGCCACTTCGCTGGGAATGCCTAAAAACTATCCGGAACTTTCTGGTTTAGCCACTCTTGGAAATATACTGTTTCCTTTCTTTGTCGCAGCTGTTACTACCAATATTCTTCCTAAAGATCTGCTTGAACACTGGAAATTCATTTTAATTGGCTGTATTGCCAGCGGATTTTCTATGCTGCTGACTGTTTTTGTCGGTGGACTTTTTCTAGGGATTCCGACCGCTTTTTCCGGGGCAATTGTCACCTGCGGAGGTGCTTTTACTGCTGGTATGCTGGTTATTGAACATCTCAATAATGTGGGATTAGGCGAATTAACTGCACTTCCTCTCCTTCTCACTATGACGATCGATGCTGTCGGACAACCAATTGGCTCCCTGCTCACCAAACGATATATTCTTCATCTGCAAAAAAACTGGCATCAATGTACGCTTTCATCAGCTACATCTGTACAGAATGAAAAATTCAACCGCAATGGCATACCACTCAATTCTCCAGAGAATCCAAGTCCTTGGTTTACTTCCTGGATTCCACCTCAGTACGAAACCAATAGCGTTGCTCTGCTTCAGCTGGCAATTGTTGTGTATTTATCCTATCTATTGGGTGATCTCACTGGGCTAGGCTGGGCATTCATGCTTGTAATTCTTGGATTAACCGGAAGCACTTTAGGATTTTTTCGGCTGAATATGATGAAACGCACTGCTTCCTCCGGTTTGATTATGTCAGCTATTTTCACTATGGTTTTTCAGATGCTGGGAGATCTCTCCTGGTCACTCATTACAAAACAGCTTGTTCCACTTTTGGTCATTATTCTGCTGAGTATTCTGGGACTGGTGATTGGAGGAGCGGTCGGAGCAAAAATAATGAGATGCGAGCCTATGCTTGGTATCGTTGCTTCTATAGGACTCTTCTATTTCTTTCCTGGAGTTCAAAATATCATCACCGAAGTAGCTCGCACTAATATTGAAGATAGCGACCACTATTCTTTCATTTTTCAACACATCAGCACTCCTTCTATTATTACTACCTTCATAGGAAGCCGTTTTTGCCTACTTCTTGCTGCCGTATTTATTCCAATTGTGTTCCCTGCTTAAAACAAACCCCCGAGAAAATTTCTCGGGGGTTTTCTCATTAAATAAGGGAGATATATCCCTGTTCAAGCGGCTCAAAGTGATCGTTCATCAAGCTGTCATACACAACGCTTCCTTCCTGATTAAATAGAAGTATTCTTCTACCCTGTGGAATCTCAGGAAAAACAGTTAAGTGTTGAATACGGTAAATTGTATTTTCCTCTTCCGAGCCGAAGAGTTGTCCCTTATACTCTTCGAGAGAATCTGCCGCCCGATAACGATATCCAGAGCACTCACAGTATGATATTCCATCTTTTTCTTCAAAAAACAGATTGAGCAGATCTCGTCCTGCTTGATATGGAACCAAAATTGCACCTACCGCCAAGTTCTGTAAATACTCCTCATTTTTGTACAGTGTTAGAGGGACTTCGAAGCGGTCTCTTTTGCCCTCCCTGCTATCATTGACAAAGGAAGCAATCAGGATATTTTCCGCCTCTTTACTTTGATATAATTCAAAAGCGTTCAGCTCACTGCTTCCAATCAAGTCTTCGGGGAACACATTGCAGATCAGATACAATTTTCCCAATCTCTGATTCCATTTTGTTCCAACCGGATTTCCCTTACAGTCCTTTGCACGCACTGCAAATGGAAATTTTCTTCCTTGTACTTTTGCAAACAGATAGTTAACTCCGTCCTGCTGGGAAAATAGGAAATGAAATTGTTTTTTCCAGACGAATTCTCCGTCCTGGCAGAGTAAATTTCGATAGAGCAGCTTCCTTTCTCCTTGAGCATTGCAGGTAAATAAATCCATTCTTGCACCATAAAATGCAGCCTGAAGCTGTCTTCCACTTGCGAGATAGGTTCCTTCATTCTTTTGTGCTATTTCTTTGTCCACAGGAACAGCATCCTTCCAAATATTAATACCGCGCTCTGCCATCAAGACTGCAAACATCTGTAAGATTTCTTCCTTGACATCAATGCCGCAGTCATATGTTGCCGAAATAGCCAACACTGCCTTGTATTTGGGGATAACCAACAGACGGGAACTGAACTCTTTGGTTCCGCCTCCCTTATCCAGTACACCGCACCCCAGAGAATATTCCTGATGCGGCATATCCACAGAATCCCAGCCTAAACCATAATTTGGACTCCATTCATCTGCTGCAAGGAAGGTTGTTCCTTGTGGACGGTTGATTTCTTTCTTAGACAATTCGGAAATTACCAGATTATCCTCCAGGAACAACTGTCCAAACAGGCACAGATCGGACATGGTACTTCCTATTCCACCCGCACCTTCCGGTCCGATACTTTCTTGTGGCATACCCACGATAAATGTATGCGGATAATCAGTATTTCGCTGGGAGGACTGACGACTGGAATGGGCACCAATTGGCTCTGTGATATATTTCATACAATACTCGCCATACTCCATTCCCGTTAATTCGGAAATAACCATCTCTGCCAGTGTGAATCCATCATTACAATAAACTGAAAACTCTCCCGGATTACTATGTAGAGCACTGTGAGATAAGAAGCGGTAAACCTCCTCATAGTAATCTTTTCTTGGAGTAGACGCAGCAAGCCATCGCCATTGCGTTCCTGGCAGGCCACTGGAATGACTCAAACAATGGCGCATGGTAATCTGTTTGTACCTCTCATCCGGCATCCAGAATCGGGGGAGATATTGATAGACCGGATCATCCAATCCTAGCAAGCCCCGCTCTACCAGTTGCATTACTGCTACTGCACAATATACTTTGGAAATGGAACCCACATTATAAGTTCCGCCTCGAATTGGATTACGCCCCATCGAATCTTCCGCTAATATCTTACCATCCACCATAATCGCATAGGCTGCTGAGGAACAGCGTTCGGAAAGATCATTCCGCAGCATCTCGGAAAGCTTTTGTGTGTAGGTATACATAACATTTCTTCTCCTTTTTATAAAGATTATTTTCTCATTATGTGATGCAAAAATCCGGTACATTCTCTGTACCGGATTTTTGTGTATCCATCTGTTTTGGAATAAACCCCACAGAGGAAGAACAAAGCTATTTTCCTGTCTCGTACTCGTCTTTGATCGCTGCAATCTCTTCTGTGGTATAACCATCTGCATTGGTTTCCCAGTTTTTCATTTTTTCGTTCAGACCGCCAAATGCTGCATGAATCCTACTATATGGATTGATTTTGGTCAAACACCATGACGAGCTATGGTAAGCTGGGATAACGAGAGCATGAGAAATTAAATACGCTTCCGCTTTAGCACATGCTTGGTACCGCTTATCTAAATCATCATTGATTGCTTCCGCTTCTCTTACCATCTGGGTAAATGTTTTATATGTGTCCAACAATTGTTTAGTTGCTTCACTTTCCTGCACATCGTCAATATTAGAATATAATACAGACATGTATGCATTGTCGTCTCCATAGATTACAGTATCCATATAGTTTGTTGGATCGTTCACACCAGGAGTCCATCCATTAAACAGGAAAGATTGTAGCTTCGGAGTATATACTTCCTGACTACCGCTGGAAACATATGTTTTGATATTGAATTTCACGTATTCTTCTCCCAGACTCTCTAAAAAGCACTGAGACAAAACTGTTGCTGTATCCAGTGCAGTTTGATTTCCTGCAGAAATATAGTAATCTATTTCTACCGGGAATTCAACGCCTAGAGCTGTCAATTCTTCTATTGCTTGTTGTTTGTATTGTTCCGCTTTTTCGCTGCTGAGACGTGTAATTGTTTTTCCATCCTGTTTCGGCAATCCTAGTTCCTGTCTGACTAATTCGGTGTAATCGGTTCCATCCGAGGTATAGGTCAGACCATTCATACTGTAGTATTCGTTCTCACAACTTAATGGATTAATTGAATTGGTTCGCTTCCAATATTCGGTCAAATCCAGTCCGTAATACCACGACAAACGAAATGCCTCATTGGCTGCCGCAAGATTCCAGTTAGTATCCTTTTCTCCGTCTTCTAGGTGTTTGTCAAAATTAAAATGGATCTGATAGCTGCCGCTCACCGGGTTTTCTACTAAGTAATTATAATATTCATGCTCAGGATTTTCACTGATTGTCTTCAAATTACTTTCAGTCAGGACAGCATGATCTACCTCTCCCGATTGATACAACTGATACATCGTTTCATTCGATTCAACCATCTTGACTGTCACAGTATCAAACAAAGAACAATCCTGATCCCAGTACAGCGGATTTTTGGTAAATACCTTTTCGTTTCCCTGCACATACGAAGTCATTGTATAACATCCATTATACCACATATTTTCATTGTTCATTCCCTTAACATTTGCAGGGCCACCTAACTCATCCACCATTTGCTGAGACATTGGCCATAAACAGGTTGCTAAGCTGTCCCAATATGGACGGGAATCAATACAATGATAAATCAGTGTATTTTGATCAGGAGTTTCTACTCCAACCAATTCCGCAAATTTTGATCCTTCTCCTGCTGTTAAGCTGTATGCTTCTTCTTCTGAAAGAGACTTTGTATACTCATAATACTCTGCCGCTCCTTCCAACATCAGAATAAAATCAGATGTTTGAGCGGATTCATTTTTATGGAAATTTAAAATCCACTCCATTGCAGTAGCAAAATCATAAGAAGTACAGTCTGCTTTTTCCTTTCCATTAACATCAACCCATTTGACACCATCACGAATCTGGAATTTCCACGTCTGTCCATTATCTTCTGTTCCATAGGATTCCGCTATCCCAGGAATAACTCTTCCATGGACATCTATCTCCAGCAAGGAATCGACCAAATTTGTCAGGTTTGCAAAATCTTCCATACTCTGGCTGTAAAGGATATTAAAGGTCTGTATTTCCTGTGTAGACAATCTTGCTATCACTAAGTCTTTAATTTCCTCAGTTTCTTTTTCCTGCTCTTGAGATGTGTCCACTCCCGCTTCCGAACCGCTTTCTCCTCTTATCCCACAGGATGTCAATGTTAACGCTGTTGCTAATATCATTGCCACAAGGCCTGCTAACTTCTTCATTTTTACCCTCCTGTATCTTCTTTTTCAACAAAACAGTTTTTTGCCTTTGATCAATAGCCAATGTTTATTGATACTATAAAATGGTGTTTTGTTTATTGCTATTATAAACTATAAAGCCACTTTAAACTCAATAGAAATAATTTATAAAATTTCATTATTAAAGTAGACAGCTTGACTATGTTCTTCCTATATTTATTTCTGAAAGTTCTATCTCTACCATATTCTATGTTTTGCTTTATACCTAACTTTACATATCTTTTTCATTCACAATCAGTTGGTTGAAAAAAATATAGATGATATACAGCACACAGGCATATTATGCAAAACTTTCTTTACGACTGCGAGGTGATCCATCCGAACCGTATTCCTCAGCAGACTATGGATGGACAAATTCTGACAAAGAAAAATAGAGATTATCCTATCCAAACAGAAGTCCTAAAACTTGATCGGTCTCTAGATATTCTTAATAAGCATCACTGATAAACAGACATGTTGAAATTCGTTGTTTTTCTTGATATGATGGGATCAGGAGGTGCTGGTATGGAACTACGCGTACTTAATTATTTTTTAGCGATTGCAAGAGAAGAAAACTTTACAAGAGCAGCCGAGCAGCTTCATGTAACACAGCCGACCTTGTCAAGACAAATTGCAGATTTGGAAGCGGAGCTTGGCGTCAAGCTGTTTATCCGCAGCAATCATAACATTGTTTTAACAGAGGATGGGATGATTCTGAAACGCAGGGCTCAGGAAATCTTATCTCTGGCAGAAAAAACAAAGCGGGATTTTCTGCAAAAAGACGAAGCTCTTACTGGCACTATTTCAATCGGAAGCGGTGAATTTCGCTCCACAGAGTATCTGGCAAAAATCATTGCTGAATTTCATAAAAAATACCCCGATGTGAAATACGAAATATACAGCGGAAATGCCAATAATATTCGCGATTACATCGAACGGGGATTTCTCGATATCGGTTTAATGTCAGAACCGATCGACCTCCGCAAATATCACTTTTTGAATATGCCAACCAAAGAACAGTGGGGCGTGTTTGTTCCAGACAATTCTCCTCTTTTTCTAAAAACTAGTATCTCTCCTCAAGATTTAGTTGGTATGTCGGTTATCACTGCGACCGGAGATTTTAACCAGAGCCGAATCGGAAAATGGCTGGGTGATTATAAAGACCAGATTGATATTGTAGCAACCGCAAACCTACCATACAATGAGGCGGTGTTAGCCAGGGAAAATATCGGTGTTATGCTTAGCCTGAACTTAAACTGCTTCTATGAAAACCTTCGCTTTATACCACTATTCCCTACTTTGGAGGTCTCAACTGCCTTGGCATGGAAAAAAGAGCAGATATTCTCTTCTGCAACAAGTACATTCATAGATTTTGCTGATCAATACTTAAAAAGCATAACTGGTGATGAATTATAAGTATTAGACATCAGAAACCCGGAGATTTATAATAAAGGTGTTCCAAGACGGAGCACCTTTATTTTTTTATTCCTATTGGAAAGGGAGTTTGAAATGACAATCAAAGAAGCAAGTGAGCGATATAATATTCCCATTAAAATTTTGCAGGAATATGAAAGCTGGGGGCTATGCGGTGAAGTAAAAAAGGTCATGGGTTCATGGCACTATGATGAAAGTGACATCGAACGTCTCAGCACCATTATGACTCTTCACGATATTGGATTCACTAACGAAGAAGTTCAGCAATACATGCTTCTGCTATTAAAAGGAAAATCGACCGAAAAAGAACGGTTAAAGATGCTGAGAGAAAAAAGAAATGGGACCCTAGATGAAATTCATTTTAAACAGCGCCAGTTAGACCGCCTGGATTATCTGCGGTTTGAGATAGAAAAGCAATCACAAAAACAATAAACCTGAAAGGAGTTTTCCAAATGAAAAAACTATTGTTCCTCATCCTTATGATCTGTACCCTGTTGTTCTCTTTGACTGCTTGTACAGGCAGCACCGAAAATGTTTCCCAGACAAAAGCTCCCGACGATGTTATTTCGATGTCAGAGGAAAAAATTGCAGATGAAAAAGAAACAGAAGCTTCCGATAGTGGCAGCACAGAAAAATCTGTTAAAGCTACTGCAGAGACTCCTTTGGAGGAATCGACAGAATCCCCTGCTGAAACTACCGCAGAGAAATCAGCAGAAACTCCTGCTGAGGCTACCACAGAGGAAGGATCGGAAGAAACAGCATCTGAAACCACCTCAAAATCTCTGGTCGTCTACTTTTCATGGTCGGGCAACACGGAAAATGTAGCCAAATCTATTCAAACCCAGACCCATTCGGATCTTTTTGAAATCGTACCAAAAACCCCATACAGCGATGACTACAATACTGTTGTGGATTTGGCACAGGAAGAACAGAAAAACAACGCTCGCCCGGAAATTGCCGATGTCGTCGAAAACATCGATCAGTACGATGTGATCTATGTTGGATTTCCGAATTGGTGGGGCGATATGCCGATGATTCTTTATTCTTTTTTCGATACCTATGACCTGTCCGGAAAAACAATCGCTCCATTCTGCACAAGCGGCGGCAGCGGTCTTTCCAACACAGTGAATGAAATGAAAGAATTGGAACCAAACGCAATAGTAACAGACGGACTTCACATCGGAAGCGAAGCTTCCTCTAGTCCTGATGATGCAGTAAGCCAATGGTTAAACGAAATTGGAGTTGCTGAATAGGAGGTTGTTTTATGAAAAAGCTGCTTTCTCTGCTGGTATCGCTTTCCCTTGTTTGCTCTTTGGTTGGCTGCAGCCAGCCTACTAATAAGCAGACAGAGAACAGCAGTGGAACTCCAGATGAAGCGACAGAAAGCATTTCTCTGGAAGTGGCAGAACAGAACG
>PPYE01343063.1_pt1 | contig 43131 bp, 38 predicted proteins | sample 1559881 | NCBI WGS metagenome assembly PPYE01 (sample SAMN08240022, study PRJNA423297) | Human gut metagenome, whole genome shotgun sequencing project.
ACCGCCGTATGCCGAACGGCACGTACGGTGGTGTGAGAGGTCGGAACGGGAATTAATCCCGTTCCTCCTACTCGATTTGTATATTATATACGGAATCTTTATTGCCAATTCTGTGGTTTTTCATAAGATGGGTGGGCAATTCCTTTTCTTGCCAATTGTTAACTGACGTTATCATGTCTGTAGCAATTTGTTCCAATTGTAGTATTAATCGTTCAAAATAGTATTTTTTGTTCAAAAAATGCTATACACGGTAACAACTACATGCAAATTGTTTATACATTTGCGTTGTTGTTTATGTAACTATTGGGATGAACAAACCGTTGCTGACAAACGTTAATAGGTACGAGTACTTATATAGCTGACGAAAGACGCGACTTGGCTGATTTGTTTTAGAGGATACACGCGACTTACAACTTAGTATTGGGAAAAATAATTAAGGAAATATAGAATAAAAAAGATTGCTTATGTCACAGATTGTTGGACATATCTCACAGGTAATCGGACCTGTAGTAGACGTCTATTTCGAAGGAACGGAGGCAGAGATGATGTTGCCGAGTATTCACGACGCACTGGAAATAAAAAGGTCGAACGGAAAAAGACTGATTGTAGAGGTACAGCAACACATTGGTGAAAACACGGTGCGTACTGTTGCTATGGACAGTACGGACGGCCTGCAGAGAGGTATGAAAGTGCATCCGCTGGGAGGCCCCATCACCATGCCGATAGGTACACAAATCAAAGGCCGCCTGATGAACGTAGTGGGCGACTCTATCGACGGCATGAAGGAACTGGACCGTACCGGTGCTTATCCCATCCATCGCGAACCCCCTAAGTTTGAAGATTTGACTACCGTACAAGAGGTACTTTATACAGGCATCAAGGTTATCGACTTGCTGGAACCCTATAGCAAGGGCGGTAAAATCGGTCTGTTTGGTGGCGCCGGTGTAGGCAAGACAGTGCTTATCCAGGAACTCATCAATAATATTGCGAAGAAGCAGCACGGCTTCTCTGTGTTTGCCGGTGTAGGAGAACGTACACGTGAAGGCAACGACCTGCTGAGAGAAATGATTGAATCCGGTGTTATCCGTTACGGAGAAGAATTCAAGAAGAGCATGGAGGAGGGCCATTGGGATTTGTCCAAAGTAGATTATGACGAAGTGGCCAAATCACAAGTGTCTTTGATATTCGGTCAGATGAACGAACCTCCCGGTGCGCGTCAGTCCGTGGCATTGTCAGGGTTGACGGTAGCCGAGTCCTTCCGTGACATGGGAGCGGAGACGGACGGTCCGCGTGACATTCTGTTCTTCATTGATAATATCTTCCGTTTCACTCAAGCCGGTTCCGAGGTTTCGGCCTTGCTGGGCCGTATGCCTTCTGCCGTGGGTTATCAGCCGACACTGGCAACGGAAATGGGTGCCATGCAGGAGCGTATTACCTCTACGAGAAATGGTTCCATCACTTCCGTGCAGGCTGTATATGTGCCTGCCGATGACTTGACTGATCCGGCGCCTGCTACAACATTTACCCACCTCGATGCCACCACGGTGTTGAGCCGTAAGATTACCGAACTTGGTATTTATCCTGCTGTAGACCCGTTGGAATCCACTTCACGCATTCTTGACCCACACATCGTGGGGGTGGAACACTACGAAGTGGCACAACGTGTGAAACAAATATTGCAGCGCAACAAGGAATTGCAAGACATTATCTCCATCCTCGGTATGGAGGAGCTCTCTGATGCCGACCGTACGTTGGTGAACCGTGCGCGTCGTGTGCAGCGCTTCCTTTCACAGCCATTTGCCGTTGCCGAGCAGTTTACGGGTGTCCCCGGTACAATGGTTTCCATTGAGGATACTATCAAAGGCTTCAAGATGATTCTTGACGGAGAGGTGGACTACCTGCCCGAACCAGCTTTCTTGAATGTGGGAACCATTGAAGAAGCTATTGAGAAGGGTAAGAAACTACTGGAACAGGCAGGGGAAAAAACGATTAAAAATTAAAACTCTGGGAGCTTTGATAATGAAGAAGTTGCATTTGAATATTGTTTCACCGGAGAAGGAACTCTTCAACGGGGAAGTGGAAAGTGTTACATTGCCGGGCACTATGGGCTCTTTTTCTATCCTGCCGCAGCATGCACCGATTGTGTCATCGTTGGGAACGGGGACATTGGTTTACGCAACGGACGGTGAGGAACATGAGCTGGATATTCAAAGCGGATTCGTAGAGATGAGTAACGGAAGGGTTGCCGTCTGTATAGAACAGCAATAGGCAATTAAAAATAAGAAATTGAAGATTAAAGGTTGTTGGCGTGACTATTACTAAGAGAAACTACTTATTGCATACAGCGCTCTTGACGGTATTGATAGGAATTGTAGGCGGATGGACGTACTTTTCGATAAATCCGCATCACTATTTCGGCGGTTATCCGCTGATTCCGCTTTTCTTCTTTGTTTTCGGAATATTCATGATTAATATGACCGAAAGCTGCCGTCACCGGATGCCGGGACGAATGTTGCAGATTTATCTGCTGATGCGTGTGATGAGAATGCTGGTTTCCATGATTGTGATGCTGGTTTATTGCGTTGCAGTACGTGAGGAAGCCAGGGCGTTTCTGTTGACGTTTATAGCCAACTATCTGATATATTTGATTTATGATTCCTGGTTCTTCTTCACTTTCGAGGCGAACAAGAAACAGAAAAAGAAAAGTAACAATGAAAAGATTGCGTAACATACTGACTGTAGTTCTGTTGGCATTGGGCATGTTGCTACCCGCCACGGTGCGGGCTGAGAATACGGTGGACGTGAAGGAGATTGTCTTCGGGCATATCGGCGATTCTTACGAATGGCACATCACGACGTGGGGCGAAACTCACGTTACGATTCCCTTGCCGGTAATAGTGCATAGCTCTACCACCGGATGGCATGTCTTTCTATCCTCACGTCTGGAGGAGAACGGTGGAAGTTATGAAGGCTTTTCCATCGCTCCCGCAGGAAGCAAGTACGAAGGCAAGCTGGTGGAGCATGATGCCACCGGAAACGAAATACGCCCGTTGGATATCTCCATCACGAAGGTGACACTGGCTTTGCTCATCAACAGTGCATTGCTGCTTGTCATCATTTTAAGTGTGGCGCACTGGTATCGCAAGCACCCGCAGGGAAGTGCCGCTCCCGGTGGTTTCATCGGGTTTATGGAGATGTTTATCATGATGGTGAACGATGATATTATAAAGAGCTGTGTCGGTCCGAAGTACCGTAAATTCGCACCTTACTTGCTGACGGCCTTCTTCTTTATTTTCATCAATAACATTATGGGGCTGATTCCTTTCTTTCCCGGAGGGGCCAACGTGACGGGAAATATAGCCATTACGATGGTATTGGCCATCTGCACTTTCTTGGCTGTGAATATCTTTGGAACCAAGACCTATTGGAAAGATATCTTCTGGCCGGATGTGCCCTGGTGGCTGAAGGTGCCGGTCCCCATGATGCCGTTTATCGAGTTCTTCGGTATTTTTACCAAACCGTTTGCTTTGATGATACGTCTTTTTGCCAATATGCTGGCAGGACACATGGCAATGCTGGTGCTTACCTGCCTGATATTCATCTCGGCCAGTATGGGACCTGCTTTGAACGGAACGCTTACCGTGGCCTCGGTGCTGTTCAATATCTTTATGAATGCACTTGAATTGTTGGTTGCCTTTATCCAGGCATATGTGTTCACCATGCTGTCAGCCGTGTTCATCGGTCTGGCGCAGGAAGAGCATAAGGAGAAGGCGGTGAAATGATACGATTATTGGGAATATAAATATTAATAAAAATAACCATTTAAAAACTGAAAGTTATGTTACTATCTGTATTATTGCAAGCTGCTGCGGCAGGTGTGGGAGTTAGTAAACTGGGTGCAGCCATTGGTGCTGGTCTGGCTGTTATTGGTGCTGGTGTAGGTATCGGTAAAATCGGCGGTTCTGCCATGGAGGCCATTGCCCGTCAGCCGGAAGCATCCGGAGATATCCGTATGAACATGATTATTGCCGCTGCCTTGATTGAAGGTGTTGCTTTGTTGGCAGTAGTTGTGTGTTTATTGGTGTTCTTTTTATAATGTACAATCTACCATTTACCATTTACAATTTGTCCGTGCAGCATCACCGCGCAGCCAAATTGTAAATCGTAAATTGTCAAATCGTAAATAAAATTATGTCATTGTTATTACCCGATAGTGGTCTGCTGTTCTGGATGCTTCTTTCATTCGGTGTGGTGTTTGTGGTGCTTGCCAAGTACGGTTTTCCCGTTATCACCAAGATGGTGGAAGGTCGCAAGACCTACATCGACCAGTCTTTGGAAGTGGCACGCGAAGCAAATGCCCAGCTCTCCAAACTGAAAGAGGAGAGTGAAGCGTTGATTGCTGCTGCCAACAAAGAACAAGGACGCATTCTGCGGGAGGCGATGCATGAGCGTGACAAGATTATCGTCGAAGCACGCAAGCAGGCGGAAGCCGCCGCGCAGAAGGAGCTGGACGAAGTTAAAAAGCAGATACAGCAAGAGAAGGAAGAGGCCATCCGCGATATTCGCCGCCAGGTGGCAGTCTTGTCCGTAGATATAGCTGAGAAAATTATCCGCAAGAATCTGGACGAGAAACATGAGCAGATGGAGATGATAGACCGGATGCTGGATGAAGTGCTGGCCGCAAGTAGAAACAATTAATTCTCAAAGAAATGGATATAGGAATCGTTTCGATGCGTTATGCGAAAGCATTGATGGAATATGCCAAGAGTATGGGGGTAGAAGATACTCTGTACAAGGAGTTTTGTATGCTTGCCCGTAGCTTCAGGAAACATCCGGATTTGTGCATGGCATTGGAAAACCCCATCCTGACGATACGTGAGAAGTTCGCACTTATCTGTACCGCTGCTGTGGGGGATGCTCCTGCGGGCCGTGAGTTTGCGCGTTTCATGACCTTGGTGTTGAAGAACCGGCGGGAAAACTTTCTCCAGTACATCTGCCTGAGTTTTCTGGATTTGTACCGGAAAGACAAGCATATCGGTGTAGGAAAGCTGATAACAGCCGTTCCCGTCAGCCAGGAAGTGCGGGAGCGTATCCATAACAGTGCTTCCACCCTGCTGCATGCCAGCATGGAGCTGCAGACTGAAGTGGATCCCTCCATTGAAGGTGGTTTTATCTTCGACATCAACGACTTCCGTCTGGATGCCAGTATTGCTACGCAGCTTAAGAAAGTGAAACAGCAGTTTATTGATAAGAATAGAAGGATCGTATGATTTACGATTTGACAATTTACAATTTACTATTTAATAGTCTTGTGATGCGTAAGTTGTAGAGGTCAAAACGGTATATGATTCGGGTTCTTTCAAATAGTAAATAGTAAATCGTAAAATAGTAAATACTAAGATGTTGTCTGAAAATATAAAAGTAAGCGAAGTCTCCGATATTCTCCGCAAGCAACTGGAAGGGATTGACACCCGCGTACAGTTGGACGAGATTGGCACGGTACTGCAAGTCAGTGACGGTGTAGCCCGTATCTATGGGTTGCGCAATGCCGAAGCCAACGAGTTGTTGGAGTTCGACAACGGCATCAAGGCCATTGTGATGAACCTCGAAGAGGATAATGTGGGTGCTGTGTTGCTTGGCCCTACGGATAAAATCAAGGAAGGCTTCATTGTAAAGCGTACCAAGCGTATTGCTTCCATCATGGTGGGAGAGGGTATGCTGGGCCGTGTAATAGACCCTCTGGGTGCGCCGCTTGATGGCAAAGGACTGATAGGCGGAGAACTTTATGAAATGCCGTTGGAACGTAAGGCACCGGGAGTCATCTTCCGCCAGCCGGTGAATCAGCCGCTTCAGACCGGTCTGAAGGCTGTGGACGCCATGATACCTATTGGTCGCGGACAGCGTGAGCTGATTATCGGTGACCGCCAGACCGGTAAGACAGCCATTGCCATCGATACCATCATCAACCAGCGTGCCAATTTTGAAGCAGGTGATCCGGTATATTGCATTTATGTAGCCATTGGCCAGAAAGGTTCTACCGTAGCTTCTATTGTGAATACCCTGCACCAGTACGGTGCGATGGACTATACCATTGTGGTGGCTGCTACGGCGGGAGACCCGGCTGCATTGCAGTATTACGCTCCCTTTGCAGGGGCTGCCATCGGAGAGTATTTCCGTGATACCGGCCGTCATGCGCTGGTGGTCTATGACGACTTGTCCAAGCAGGCGGTGGCCTATCGTGAAGTGTCTCTGATTCTGCGCCGTCCGTCAGGACGTGAGGCCTATCCGGGTGATATTTTCTACCTGCACTCCCGTTTGCTGGAACGTGCGGCGAAGATTATCAGCCAGGAGGAAGTGGCACGCGAGATGAACGACCTGCCGGATAGTCTGAAAGGCAAGGTGAAAGGTGGTGGTTCGCTGACTGCATTGCCCATTATCGAAACTCAGGCAGGAGACGTGTCCGCCTATATCCCAACGAATGTGATTTCAATCACTGACGGGCAGATATTCCTTGATACGAATCTCTTCAACCAGGGTAACCGTCCGGCCATTGACGTGGGTATCTCCGTGAGCCGTGTGGGTGGCAATGCCCAAGTCAAGGCGATGAAGAAGGTGGCAGGTACATTGAAGATTGACCAGGCACAGTACCGTGAGCTGGAAGCATTTACCAAGTTCAGTGGTGATATGGACCCCGTGACGGCATTGACCATCGACAAGGGACAGAAGAATACGCGCCTGCTGGTACAGCCCCAATACAGTCCGATGCCGGTAGAAAAGCAGATTGCCATTCTTTATTGCGGCACACACGGCTTGTTGAGGGATATTCCTTTGGACAAGGTCAGCGAGTTTGAACGCAACTTCCTTGAGTCTCTTGAGATGAACTATCGCATGGAGGTACTCGACGTTTTAAAGACAGGTGTCATCAACGACGATGTCTGCAAAAAGATTGAGGAGACGGCAGAGGCGGTTGCAAGGCAATTCATGTAATGTACAATTAGACAATTTACAATTTAGCTGCGCCATAACCCGCATGGCAAATTGTACATTGTACATTGTAAATCGTAAATAGATATATGGCTTCACTGAAAGAGGTAAAAAATAGAATAAGCTCCGTCAAGAGTACACGCCAGATAACATCGGCGATGAAGATGGTGGCATCTGCCAAACTGCACAAGGCGCAGGGGCGGATTGAGAATATGCTGCCTTATCAACGGAAGCTGAATGAGATTCTGACGAACTTTCTGCGTACGGATGCTTCCTTCGAGTCGCCCTATACCGAGAAAAGGCCCGTGACGAGGGTAGCGGTCGTGGCGTTTTCGTCCAATAGTTCCTTGTGCGGTGCATTCAACTCGAATGTGGCGAAGATGCTGGAACGGACTTTGGAAGGTTACCAGTCGCTGGGCAAGGAGAATATTCTGATATATCCCGTTGGGAGAAAGGTGGAGGAAGCTGTCAAGAAAATGGGATATGTGCCGCAAGGCAGCTATCAGTTGATGGCAGACAAGCCTTCGTACGTTGAAGCGTATGAGCTGGCGGAGAAGCTGATGCATGAGTTTGTGGAAAAGCAAATTGACCATGTGGAGCTGATTTACCACCACTTCAAATCGATGGGTTCGCAGGTGCTGCTTCGCGAGAATTATCTGCCCATTGACCTGACGCAAGTGGCGCAGGAGGCGGCAGAAGATGTACCGGAAGATGCCCGCAGTTTCAATAATGATTACATTGTGGAACCTTCCGTCGGCGAGTTGATAGCGGAACTTCTGCCAAAAGTGTTGAGTCAGAAGATATTTACCGTGCTTCTCGATTCCAATACTTCGGAACATGCTGCCCGTATGCTTGCCATGCAGACGGCGACAGACAATGCCAATGAGCTGATTCAGGATTTGACGAAACAGTATAACAAGAGCCGTCAGCAGGCCATTACGAATGAGCTGCTCGATATTATCGGCGGTAGCTTGAAATAGTCCGGATTGCCCCGTAAAGGGCTTTCTCAGGATGGGTACAAATAAATGGAATAATAGGACAAGGATAACGAAATAACCGCTATCTTTGTCCTATTATCATATATGGCTACTGATGAAATCCGTATCATTCTGAGAGAGAGCGGATTGGTTGAATAATAAACATATCCATGGAGAATAATCCCGAAATAGCGCTTGCATGGCAATTCATTGAAAACACAGGCACTCATCTTTTTTTGACCGGCAAGGCAGGTACCGGTAAGACAACTTTCCTGCGAAGACTGAAGGCAGAGAGTCCGAAACGGATGATTGTACTTGCGCCGACGGGAATTGCCGCTATCAATGCAGGCGGTGTCACCATCCACTCCTTTTTTCAAGTACCTTTCGCTCCTTATGTGCCCGAAAGCTCATTCAGCGCGGATGGCAAAGCATCTTACCGTTTCCGTTACGGGAAAGAGAAAATCAACATTATACGCAGTATAGATTTATTGGTCATCGATGAAATCAGTATGGTCCGTGCCGACTTGCTCGATTCGGTGGATGCCGTCTTGAGGCGGTTCCGCGACCGGAACAAACCTTTTGGCGGCGTGCAGTTGCTGATGATTGGCGACCTTCAGCAGCTTGCTCCCGTAGTGAAAGACGATGAGTGGCAGATGCTGCGCAAATACTATGACACGCCCTATTTCTTTTCCAGCCAGGCCTTGAAGCAGACGGAATATTGCACCATAGAGCTAAAGAAAGTCTATCGGCAGAACGATGGGACTTTTCTTGAATTACTGAACCGCATTCGCGAAAACCGTTGTGACGGACAAGTGCTGGAAGCCTTGAACCGCCGGTATATTCCCAATTTCGTACCTGATAAAGAAGAAGGATACATCCGCCTGGTGACCCACAATTATCAGGCCCAACGGATTAATGACCATGAGCTGGAACAACTTCCGGGACGCTCGTATGCCTTTCGCGCCAAGATTGACGGAAAGTTTCCCGAATATTCCTATCCTACGGATGAGGTGCTGGAACTGAAACGCGGTGCCCAGGTAATGTTTGTGAAGAACGACACCTCCGGCGAACACCATTACTACAATGGCATGATTGGAGAGGTGACAGCCGTGTCGGCAGATGGAATTGAAGTGCGCAGCAAGGGAAGCGACGCTACCTTCTTACTTCAGGAGGAAGAGTGGACGAATGCCAAGTATGTGCTTGATGAGGAAACCAAGGAGATTACAGAAGATATTGAAGGAACATTCCGGCAGTATCCGTTGAAACTGGCTTGGGCAATTACCATCCACAAAAGCCAGGGACTGACGTTTGAACGTGCCGTGATTGATGCCAGCGCCTCCTTTGCGCATGGGCAGACGTATGTGGCCCTGAGCCGCTGCAAGACATTGGAGGGAGTGGTGCTCAGTGCCCCGCTTTCTGCAAGAGCCATAATCAATGACAATGCAGTGGAAACCTTCACGATGGAGGCACGGAGAAACGAGCCGGACGAGAAACGCTTCCGTTCCTTGCAGCAGACCTATTTCCTGGAACTGCTGTCGGGCTTGTTCGATTTCCAGCCCATGGAGCAGGCTTTGCGGCGGTATGTGCGGCTGATAGACGAGCACTTGTACAAGCTCTTTCCCAAGCAACTCGCAGCCTGCAAGGAGGAAGTGGAACGTTTTCACGACAAAGTGACGAAAGTGGCCCAGAAGTTCGGTATCCAGTATACCCGTCTGATTGATACTGCGCAGGACTATGCAGCCGACCCGACTTTGCAGGGGCGCATACACTCTGCCGCCACTTATTTTCAAGAGCAGTTGCAACCGCTGGATGCGGTGATGGCGAGTACGGTAACTTCCGACAATAAAGAGTTGAAGAAGAAGCTCCGGGATGCCATGGAGGAACTGGAGGCAATGTTTGACTTGAAGACTGATTTGCTGGATTATGTACTGGAGAATGGTTTCCATGTGGCAGGATACTTGAAGCAGAAAGCACTGCTTTCCATTGACGATTCGGCTTCGCAGAAGGGTAAAGGCAAAGGGAGAAGTGCTGCTGCCAAAGAAGGGCAGGGAAGCAGTAAGCAGGCTGATAAAGAGAAACGTCCGCGTGAGCGGAAACGCGATGCTGCAGCTGTTGAAGTACCCACGGATGTGTTGCATCCGGAACTTTACAACCGCTTGGTGGCATGGCGCAATGCAGAAGCTTCCGCATTAGGGTTGCCCGTATATACCGTCATTCAGCAGAAGGCAATTCTGGGTATCAGCAATCTGCTTCCTTCGGATAAGGCCATGCTTGTACGCATTCCGTATTTCGGAAAGAAAGGGGTGGAGAAATATGGAGATGTGATTCTGGAGATGGTACGTGTGTATCGCAAAGAGAAAGGACTGGCAGAGCCGGAGTTGCTGTAGTCGAATCTGCTGCCATCCGAACTTGCATTATTTACTATCCGAACATCAGCTTTATTCCTTCCTTCAGCGTATGCGGTCGATATCCCAGTTCCCGGCGTGCCTTTTCTATACTCAGCCCGCTGAAACGGGGACGTGGCGTCTTTTCATTCATCTCCTTCGTAGTGACGGGACGGATGAGCGAGCGATTCAGTCCCAATACGTCCGCTACCCGATAAGCGATGTCTGCAATGGTCAGGCACTCGCTGCCACAGAGATGATAGATACCGTTTTGCGGATGACTTATCAGCTTCTCCACTCCTTGCGACACGTCTCCCACGAAGGTGGGCGTACGCCATTGGTCGGACACGACGAACACTTCCTCATTGCTCCTTAATCTGTTTGCCACCAGTTGAAGCACATTGCCATGCTGTCCGGGCAGGGAGGCACCGTACACCACCACTACACGCACGATGGCATAATCCTTGCAAACGGCAGCGATACGTTTCTCACCTTCCAGTTTGGTGTAGCCGTAATAATTAACGGGAGCGGGAATATCCTCCTCTGTATAGGGTCGGTCCGTATCACCACCGAAAACGAAGTCGGTGGAAAGATGGATAAAACGGCTGCCTCCCGTCTCACAGCATTCTGCCAGGTGCTCTACGGCAGTGATGTTGACGGCATCCGCTTCTGCATGGTGCGTTTCGCAATAATCGGGGACGGAGAGGGCGGAGGTATTGATTACAACATCCGGCTGTACTTCCTGGAAAAGCTTTTCCACCGCCTGGCGGTTGCATATATCCGTGCGGATAAAGCGATAGTTGCCCGAATGGGGACAGATGTCGTCGTGCAGGGAACAGCCCGTTGTCTGATAAGACAAGTTGCGGGACAAATCATCCAGGATGCGCCTGCCGGTAAAACCGTTGGCACCTATCACCAGTATTTTCTTTCTTGCCATTGACTTTGGTTGTTAAATGGTGTGGGCATCAATAGGGCACATGCCTGCCTTGCTGTACCTCGATGCGTATGCCAAAGGCTCCGTTGGCTGATTTCAGCTCGAACGCCCCTTTGAAATTGTTCTTTTCCCAAGGCAGTGCGGAAGGGTTGGGCACTTTCCAGCCGTCCTTGTCATATTCGCCGTACGTATGGATGCGCATGCCGTTCTTCAAAGTGAAACTTCCCATTTGCAGGTTGTCAGTAGAGCCCCAGAAGCCCGTCAGTCCGAAGGGATTCGAACTGAAATACCGGGAGTTGCTGAGTGAGAATATGTTCGAAAGGCCTTGTGAATAAGTCACGTTCGGGTTCAACCGGAAGATGCGGCTGTAGTCCTTGCTGGCATCCGGTATCTCCAAAGTGAATTTGGGAAGAGTGGGGGCAGACAGATTCATCAGCCCCATATCCAGCAGGAAGCCGTCGTAATTCTTCACGCCCGGCAGAAGCTCCTTTTCAGACGGAGACATGCCTTCGGGAGACGCTTCGCCATGTACTGCAGTACGTACCGTATCGGCAGGCATCTCGCTCTGTGCGCTGACGGATGACATGCCTGCAAGTAAAATGATGATGCAGAAGAAGATTCGTTTCATAGTTCTTTGTTCACAATTTCAGTTGCTGTCTGCCGCATAGGGGCGGACTGAACAAAGATACTCGTTTCCCTCTATTTCCGGAAATATCTTTGTATTATTTCTATTTCTTTATACGAATGGTAGGGGCGAAGACGGGCGAAGTCACCCATTTCATTTTGGTGGGGTCGTAGCTCCGTTCCAGGCCTCCGTTGAGGTCGAGCCAGTCCGTCACTTTCAGTTCCAGTACCATGCCATAACCGCTTTGCGGATACATCGGGTTCATATATCCATGAAAGGAGTTGCTTCTCCCGTAGCCCGAATACTGGCCGAAGGCATGCAGGCGCATGTAGGGATTGATGCGGTAGGATACGGAGGCATTGTAACCTACGTCCCATTGGGTACCCCGGGGGGCATCCCTTTTGGCATACCGGGCGCCGGCAATGGAGGAGGGGGTAGAGATGGAATAGTGGGCGGCATACACTCCGCCGCTCAGTTCCCAATGTCCGTCGGGACTGTAATAAGTAATTCCTGCGCCAGCCTGCATGATGGAGCCCATTGCAGGATAGGTGTTATGGCTGCCGTACATCGTCAGTACGACTTCCGGCGAGAGCAGGAAATCGGCGAAACGCTGGAAGTCCCATTCAAAGATGTTCTTCTGAAAGTGTATCTTCTTCATGTCCGTCCAGGGCAGGGGCTCCACATAGTCGGAGGGAGGGAGATGGAGATTTATCTCTTCCTGCTGTTCGCCCTGCAGACTTTGTTGGGGCTGGCTTTCATCAAGGCCCGTACGCTTGTTCTCTTTTGGAGAAAAGGGAATCTGCTCTTTCTTTACGGGAGGCCGGTTCTTTATTGTGTCTTCCGGAATCTCGCTCTGTGCATAGGCGCAGAGTGAGGAACAGATAAAAGTAATGAATAATAACTTTTTCATAAATAGTAGTTTAGTTTTAGTTTAGTTTACTATTAGTTTATATCCTATTCCCCGCACATTGACGATACGGATGCGCTCGTCTCCGGCCAGTTTATGCCGCAGTTTGGTGATGAACACATGCAGGCTGCGGGAGTTGAAGAAGCTGTCGTCTCCCCAGAGGTCGAGCAATACATTCTGGGTGTTGACCACCTGGTTGCGGTTCTCGCAAAGACGTTTCAGTATCTCGGACTCGCGGTGGGAGAGTTCCACTTCCGTATCCGCGTTAGGTGAAGTCGGGGTGCTGCCTGCAAAAGCAAGTCGTTGAGTGACGGAATTGAAACGGTAGTCACCGATTTCAAAAACGGTAGTTTCTTTGGGCTTTTCTTCTGTAAAGGAGAAAGCTTTGCCTACCAGGGCCTTTATGCGGATAATGAGTTCCTGCATTCCAAAAGGCTTTTTCAGGTAGTCGTTGGCACCCAGCTCAAACCCTTCCACCACATCGTTGATGGCGGAGCGGGCGGTAAGGAACAGTACCGGGGTCTGTTTGTCGGTCTGCCGGATGCGGCGCACCATTTCAAAGCCGTCCATGCGGGGCATCATCACGTCTGCCACCAGCACGTCGGGGCGGAGGTCGAAGAACTTGCGCAATCCCTCTTCACCGTCTGCTGCGGTGTGGATGATGAAGTTCTGCCCTTCCAATGTGTCCTTGATAATCATGGCGAGGGTCTGTTCGTCCTCAACCAGAAGTACGGTTATCTTTTCCATAATTGTCGCTTTTGTTACAAGTAATGTAAAGCTCCTTAACAAGTAATGTAAAGTACCCTAACAAATAATGTTATCATATCCTTATCGTAAAGGTACTTCCTTTTCCCAACTCACTCTTTACCGATACGCTGCCACCATGCTTCTCTATCATGGTCTTCACATAGAACAATCCCAGCCCATAGCCTTTCACATCGTGCAGATTACCCGTGGGTACGCGGTAGAATTTGTCGAAGATGTGCTTCTGCTTCTCGGGAGCAATACCGATTCCGTGGTCGCTGACAGAGATTTCGGTCTGTTCATTCTGCCCTTCGACGGTTACCTTGCGGCAATGGATGGCCACTTCGGCCTCTCCGTGCGAATATTTGATGGCGTTGTCTATCAGGTTGCTGATGATGTTGCTGAAATGCGTACGGTCGGCAAGTACGCTCAAATCTTCCGGTTCGATGTCCACCGATATGTGGACGGAGCTTTCCGCTTTCAGCTTGTGTTGTTCGATGAGCGTTTCCAGAATATCACGTATTGCAAACTCCTCCGGGTGCAGGCGGAAAGTCCTGCGGCGTTCCATACTCATGGAAAGTATCTGTTCAACCAGTCCACTGAGGCGCTGAAGTTGTTCCTGGCAGATACGCAGGTATTTGTCGCGCTGGGTCTTTTCCTCCGCTTGGTTGAAGTTGAGCAGAGCGTCGTTGGCGGCATATGCTACGGCGATGGGGGTTTTCAGTTCGTGGGTGATGTTGTTGGTGAAATCGCTCTTCATCTCTTCCAGTGTCTTCTGTTTCAGGATGGTGCGTATCAAGAACCAGAAGGAGAAAGCGAGTACGATCAGAATAACGAATGATGTGGTGAGAATGCCCGACATCTGTCGCAAGACCAACATGCCGGCCGGTTCCATGATGAGACGGTAGCTTTGATTTGTATTGATGTCGAAAGAATAATTATATTCCACGGCTTTTGAGGTAGGCACATAGCCGGGGGTACCGATGTTTACCAATGTATCTATATAGAGAATGGTAGAGTCCCATTTGCTGCCTTTGTGAAGATGTAGCAGCCTATGGGGAAGATTGATGTTACGGTCGTGCAGGAATGAAGTCAGCAGGCTGTCATAAAGCACTACGTCGGGGTCGGAAATGATGTCCAGTCCCGAATGCAGTCCGCGCTGGAAGTAGGTGGCGAGTTCCAGCATACTGTTTTGGTCGCGCAAAATCACATCCAGTCTCTCTTTGGCACTCAATGCGGATTGGGGAGAGCTGTCTGAGTCCCTGACTGCTTCTTCCAGAGGCTCTCGGGCAGAATCGGCAGACATCCAACGGACTTTATCCGTTTCCCTGTACTGGTCGATGAAAAGCACACTGTCCTCTTTGGTGAGCAAAGGAACGTTCTTCCTGACACTGACTTCCACGCGGGTTGAATCGTTCGGGTGGGTCACGTAAACACTGTCTCCTTTGGGCATGAAGGTTTCGTGCAGGGTAGCGTTGTCCAAAGAATCTTCACGGGAGATGGTGGTACTGCTACGGACAAATGATTTTCCGTCATCGCTGTATCCGGCTGATACGCTGACTTCACCGTGGTTGATGTCGTCCTGCTTCATTTTATCCACGCGTATCATCATTTCGTTATAGTCGCTCATGCGCATGGCTTCGGTGATGTCCCTTTCCATTTCACTGTGCATGGTATGGTAGAGCCCCGTCAGCCAGTAGGCTTGGTAGGCGAAGATGCCGGCCAGGGAGACGATGACAAGTATGGCAATATATTTGAATGGCAGTTTCATGTTTGTTTCCGGTTACTTTTATACATACAAAGGTAAGATTAATATTGTGAACCCTATCATCCGATAAGACTAAATAACACTCCCGATAACACTGGATAACACTTGGTAAGCCGCTGATAACACAAGTTTCTGCTGATTCTGCCGTACTTTGCAGACGAAGATTTACAGAAGAAGAATATGAACATAAATAAAAAGAAGAACATGAAACGATTCTATTTACTCCCTATTGTATGCTGTGCTTTGAGCATCAGCCTTTCGGCACAAGAGAACAACGGCACTGCAACCACCTCCGGTGCGGACGACAACCGCATCCTCAGCGCCGACAGCCTTATCACGACCGATGCCCGTCTGGACAGTCTTTATCAGACCTTGCCGGAAGTGATGATTACCGGCGAACGCCCCATCGTAAAGGCAGCGCAAGGCAAGCTGGTGTACGACCTGCCCCGCCTTATCCGGAACCTCCCCGTAGACAATGCCTACGATGCCGTGAAAGAGCTTCCCGGCGTCATCGAGATGAATGGCGGGCTGCAGTTGGCAGGTCAGGGAGTCACCGTCATTCTGGACGGCAAAGTAACCACCCTCAGCACCGAGCAGCTCTATGCCTTGCTGCGCAGCATCCCTGCCAGCCGTATAGAGAAGGCGGAAGTGATGTACAACGCCCCTGCACGCTACCAGGTGCGTGGCGCACTTATCAATATCACCCTGAAACAATCGGCAGGCGGCCCCGGCTCCTGGCAAGGCGAACTCTATGCCAAGTATCGCCAGAAGCATAACGAAGGCTTTGAGGAACGCGCCAGCCTGCTCTTCAGCAAAAATAAATTCTCAGCAGATTTTCTTTACTCGCACAGCCATGGCCGGGGCTACTCTACTACCGACAAAGAGGCTGTGCACACTCTGGCAGACGGCTCGGTTCACCCCATGACAACAGATGAGGTGAGCCGTGGCCGCAGCCATACCCATAGCTTCCGGGTAGGCGCGGACTATAACATCGCCAAGGACCATCAGCTGAGTTTCGTCTATAACGGTGCTTATTCCACCGGTCACAACTGGCAAGGTATCACCGGCACCCAGGTTTCCACTACCCAAAGCAACAGCACCGACTGGTTGCACAACGGTCGCCTGGACTACCGCACCCCTTTCGGCCTCAAAGCCGGTGCCGAGCTGACCTACTACCGCTCTCCGTCCAACCAACTGCTGCACAGCCGCATGCAGAACGATGAACTCGACTTCTACACCGAGGACTGCCAACGCATCAACCGCTGGAAGTTCTTTCTGTCCCAAGAACATAGTCTGGGCAAAGGCTGGGATTTGAACTACGGAGCCATCTACACCACCAGCATTGACAACAGCCACCAATATTATTACAACCCCGAAACCGGCGAACAACTCACCTCGTCCGATGTCCTGAGCAATATGAAGTCCCGCCGCCGCGAACAGACCTGGAATATCTATGCCGGCTTCAGCAAGAGCTTCGGCGACAAACTTGCCTTGGACGCTTCCCTTGCCGCGGAGCATTACAAGACTCCCGTCTGGAACCAGTGGGACTGGTATCCCATCCTCAACCTGAATTACACGCCTGCCCAGGGACATATCCTCCAACTCTCCTTGAGCAGCAATAAGGACTATCCCGACTACTGGGCAGTGCAGGATGCCGTCTCCTACGTAGGCGGTGGATATTCCGAAGTGCATGGCAATCCCTTGCTGAAACCTGCGCAGGAATATGAACTCCAAATGACCTATATTTTGAAAAGTAAATACATTTTCAGCGCCTGGTTCAACCACACCAAGGACTACTCTGTACAGACACTCTACCAATCCTCCGAACGTCTGGTTGAAATCTACAAGACACTCAATTTTGATTATCAGCAACAAGCAGGAATACAAGCCTCTATCCCGTTTAAGGTGAAGGATTGGTTGAATTCTCGCCTTACCCTCATCGGCTTGTGGCATCGCGAAAAGGATGCTGATTTCTGGGATATTCCTTTCGACAGAAAGCAATGCTATGGCGTTGCCCAGATGAACAATACTTTTACTCTTTCCACCAAACCCGACTTGAAGCTGACGGTGACCGGATTTGTGCATAGTAAAGCCATTCAGGGCATCTACGACCTGCCTACGTCGGGCAATGTGAATATTGCCCTGCGCTACGGCTTTGCCAAGAACAAAGCCATCCTCAACCTCTACTGCAACGATATTTTTGAGACGGGACAGATTTCTCCCCGCATCCGTTTCAAGACGCAGAATGTGACGAATCATTACTCATGCTTCCGCGAATTCGGCGTATCGTTTACCTATAAATTCGGAGGATATAAGGAGAAGCAACGGGAGGCGGTGGATACGTCGCGGTTCAAATAAAAAGTAATTATTCGCTGAATAGTTACAATAAAAAAGGTCGATGTTAAATATGAATAAAAGGGGCTACGATATTTTCGTAATTCCTTTTATTCTTAGTATCATTGTTCATTGTTAATCAAAATCGATAAAGGATATGAACTGCAGGAAGGTAGTAAGCGCTGTATTTCTGTTATTAGTAAGCGTTTGTATGCAGGCGCAAGGTACTTGTGTCATTGAAGGAAAAGTAAAGAATGTGAAGCAAGGAGTCTGCCTGAATCTATTTCGGATGGAAGGAGACGTGGGAAACAGTATTGCAACAGATACCCTTCAGGGAGACAGTTTTCGTTTTGAAATACCTATCTCTAAAACAGATACAGAACGTTTGAGTTTGATGATTCGTGACGGTAATCTGTATAGTATGGGATTGTCCCTTTGGGCTAAGGAAGGTTCCCATATCCGCTTGACGGGCGAGGATATGAACATCTACACCTGGCAGGTGGAAAGTGAAATGCCGCAACAGAAGATATGGCAGCTTTTTGTAAACGATTCACGGGATTTATGGAACCATAATCAGGAGAATAGAATGGAGCACATGCGATTGACGCGCAAATATCCCCGGAAACCGGATGATAAGGAGGTGTTGGTAAAGGTCGTTGCTCTACGTGACAGCTTGGAGAAAGTAGAAAATAATTTGGATATCCGCATAGATTCCAATGTTATAGCCCGCATGAAGCAGTTGCCGATAGAGGAGGTATGGATGGATAAACTGAAAAGTCTGGCGATAGGGGTGAGGTACACCAAGGGATATCCCTATCGCAAAGAAGTAGAGGAGTTATATTCCAGACTTACCGATGAACAGCGTCAGACACCGGAAGCTCTGGATATCCAGGCATATCTATTTCCTGCCCAGACGGTTGCTACCCAAGAGCAAGCTGCGGATGGTGACTTGTTTGACTTGAAAGGAAACGTACACCGCTTGTCCGATTTCAAAGGAAAAGCGGTGCTGATAGATTTCTGGAGCCGTGGTTGCGGTCCTTGCCTCAAAGCTTTGCCGGAGATGAAGGAAATCAGCCAAAAGTATAAAGACTGTTTGGAGGTAGTAAGTATAAGCATTGATGACAGAACAAATTGGGAGATAGCTTCGCGCCATCATGCCATCAGTTGGTGGAACTTGAATGACTTGAAAGGCAATCACGGATTGTATGCCAAATATAGCGCAGGCTCCATTCCCCGCTATGTGTTTTTATCTCCGGAGGGAGAGGTTGTAGAGATGTGGTCCGGTTACGGGAAAGGCAGTTTGTTGGAGAAACTGGGGAAACTGATGGAATGATAATCAGATTATTCCCGTTCTCTAATGAAACTTTCATACAATGCGACAGGACCGTAATGCCAATATTTGGTGTTTTCCTTTTCAAGCAATTGATACGTCTGGGAACGATAAAATTCTTTAAGTGCATCCAGCATGCTTCCTCCATGTTCGTCTTTGTAGATTCCAGCAAACAGACTGACTTTGGAAGGTAGCAATAAATATAGGTTATTGTCTGTAATTTCTCTATTCATAGTATACCTCCTCTGCTTTAATATAATTGAGATACGTTAGTGCCTTGTTGGTATGAAACAGAAGTTGGTCAACCAGTTCGTATGTTTTCAGCTCTTGAATCAACTCTTTTTTATTCAGCAAACCGCCTTCGTATAAAGCAAAAGCAGCATATACTCGGTCATTGGCAACGGGACCAGATACAATATCGTAATTGTGGGTGAAATTCCGGTCTATTCGGTTAGCCATTACGAAATCTACCCATTCTTCAGAAGGAGTGGGGAAGTTGAGGATACTCAAATGTTTCATTGTTTCGGCTTCAAATTGATAAAAGTTGATGTAGCCTTTTTTTGCTTGCCCGGTCATTCTGCGTTTCACCCATAGTTGCGCCTGATTTTTGGAAGTAGTAGTGTAGAATCCCGCACCGTAATCCAAAGTACGGTTTGCTAATCTGATTTGCGGTTTCTCTACAATTTCCAAACTTCCGTGATAAAGTATCATTGCTGTTTCTCCTTTCTGATGGTTATATAGTGGTCTATATCTTCCATAATCCATTGCCAACTTTGTGTATGGAGAATCTCGAAATGTTCTGACAAATATTGTAACACTCCGTATCTGTCAAACAACTCCATTACCTCCCTTCCCTGCATAGAGTTCTTCTTTTTATACTGCTCTATGCAGAACGAGATGAAATAAGCAACATCCAATTCAGATTTATTCATAAGATGAACCACGTTTTTGTCTCTTGCAAATGTAATAAAAGTATTTCTACCTTGATGTGGTTTGCTACAAAAAATGTACTTTTGCAACTTTCAAAACATTAAAGTTGTTATTTAAAGAAAAGACTCTGTATGAAATCGGACATTGAAATAGCCCGCAGCATAGAGCTGAAGAAGATAAAGCAGGTTGCCGAAAGTGTGGATATCCCGCGTGATGAGGTAGAGAATTATGGACGATACATAGCCAAGATTCCCACTCATCTGATTGATGAAGAGAAGGTGAAGAAAAGTAATCTGATACTGGTGACGGCAATTACTGCGACAAAGGCGGGTATCGGTAAAACAACCGTATCCATCGGTCTGGCACTGGGACTGAACAAGATAGGCAAAAAGGCAATTGTCGCTCTGCGCGAACCCTCTTTGGGTCCTTGCTTCGGCATGAAAGGCGGTGCTGCCGGCGGAGGATATGCCCAGGTGCTTCCCATGGAGAAGATAAACCTGCACTTTACGGGCGACTTTCACGCCATTACTTCGGCACACAACATGATTTCCGCATTACTCGACAATTATTTGTACCAACATCAGGCGGACGGCTTCGGACTGAAAGAAATCATCTGGCGGCGTGTACTCGATGTAAACGACCGTTCCTTGCGCAGTATTGTCACCGGATTGGGTCCGAGCACTAACGGCATTACCGAGGAGTCGGGCTTCGACATTACTCCGGCTTCTGAAATTATGGCCATTCTTTGCTTGGCAACAGACCTTGATGACCTCCGCCGTCGCATCGAGAACATTATCTTGGGATTTCGTTTTGATGGTACTCCATTCACTGTGAAAGAGTTAGGAGTAGCCGGTGCCATTACTGTTCTGCTGAAAGATGCCATCAATCCCAACTTGGTGCAGACTACCGAAGGTACTGCCGCTTTTGTTCATGGAGGACCGTTCGCAAATATTGCCCATGGTTGCAACTCCATTCTTGCCACAAAAATGGCCATGACATTCGGCGATTATGTAGTGACGGAAGCCGGCTTCGGGGCTGACCTGGGTGCGGAGAAGTTCTACAACATCAAGTGCCGCAAGAGCGGCCTACAGCCCAAGTTGACGATAATCGTTGCTACCGCACAAGGACTGAAGATGCATGGCGGCGTCAGTCTGGACCGCATCAAGGAACCCAATATGGAAGGACTGAAAGAGGGCTTCGGCAATCTGGACAAGCATGTACGCAATTTGCGTTCATTCGGCCAGCAGGTCATCGTGGCATTCAACCGTTTTGCCAGTGATACGGACGAGGAGGTGGAAACTATCCGCCGCCATTGCGAAGAAAAGCTCGAGGTAGGTTTTGCCGTGAACAACGCCTTTGCCAAAGGAGGAGAGGGAGCCGTTGACCTTGCCAATCTGGTAGTAGATACTATTGAGAACAAACCATCCGAGCCGCTGACTTTCACTTACGAGGAGAACGATTGCGTGGAACGTAAAATCGAAAAGGTAGCCTGCAACCTCTACGGAGCAAGTGTAGTGACTTACAGTCTCCATTCCCGCAAGGTTATCAAACTGATAGAGCAGATGGGTATCAGCCATTACCCTGTCTGTATCGCCAAGACGCAGTACTCCTTCTCTGCCGATCCGAAGATATATGGTGCGGTCAATAACTTTGAATTCCATATCAAGGATATTGTAGTCAACAACGGTGCGGAAATGATTGTAGCCATCGCCGGTGAAATTCTCCGTATGCCGGGATTACCAAAGAAACCACAAGCCGAACACATTGATATTGTGGATGGAAATATAGAAGGGCTGAGCTAAACGCGCTCCGCGCGTTTAGAATTAAAAATTAAGAATTAAAAATTAAAGGCTGCGCAATGTTCGCTTTGAACTGCGCAGCCTTTAATTTTTAATTCTTAATTTTTAATTCTGTTTGCTTATTAATAAGCAAACAGCGGGTATTCTTTCATCTTCGCATTTACGCGTGCACGTACTTCTGCGATGACTTGTTCGTTGTCTACGTTGGACAGAACGGTTTCAATCATCTCGGCAATTTCGAGCATCAGGTCTTCCTTGGCACCACGGGTTGTGATGGCAGGAGTACCCAAACGGATGCCGGAAGTCTGGAAAGCCGAGCGGCTGTCAAACGGAACCATGTTTTTGTTTACGGTGATGTCGGCAGATACCAGCGCCTTCTCGGCAACCTTACCGGTCAGATCGGGATATTTGCTACGCAGGTCCACCAGCATGGAGTGGTTGTCCGTACCGCCGGAAACGATGGTGAAACCACGGTCTACCAAGGCTTGTGCCAAGACAGCAGCATTTTTCTTCACCTGCTTGGCATATTCTTTCCATTCCGGTTGCAGGATTTCGCCGAAGGCAACGGCTTTGGCTGCGATGACATGTTCCAGCGGACCACCTTGGATACCGGGGAATACGGCTGAATCCAGCAATTGGGACATCATCTTGATTTCTCCCTTCGGAGTTTTCTTGCCCCAGGGGTTGGGGAAGTCCTTACCCATCATGATAACGCCACCGCGAGGACCACGCAGAGTCTTGTGGGTAGTGGAGGTCACGATGTGGGCATATTTCACGGGGTTATCCAGTTCACCGGCTGCAATCAGTCCGGCAGGATGAGCCATGTCAATCATCAGGATGGCACCTATCTTGTCCGCGATTTCGCGCATGCGCTTGTAGTCCCATTCGCGGGAATAAGCAGAACCGCCGCCGATAATCATTTTGGGTTTCTCGCGCAGGGCAACTTCTTCCATCTGGTCATAGTCCACGCGCCCGGTTTCCTGATTCAGATTGTATTCGCAAGGAGTATAGATAATACCGGAAGTGTTGACCAGTGAGCCATGGGAGAGGTGACCGCCATGTGCAAGGTTCAGTCCCATGAATTTGTCGCCCGGGTTGAGCACGGCGAGGAATACGGCTGCATTGGCTTGTGCACCGGAGTGCGGCTGTACGTTGGCCCATTCTGCGCCGAAAATTTGTTTCAAGCGGTCGATGGCAATCTGTTCACTTTGGTCCACTACCTCACAGCCACCATAGTAACGCTTGCCGGGGTATCCTTCAGCATACTTGTTGGTGAGGCAGGAGCCCATTGCCTGCATAACCTGGTCACTTACAAAGTTCTCTGATGCAATCAGTTCAATGCCTTTGAGCTGACGTTGGTGTTCTTTTTCGATAAGTTCGAAAATTAAATCATCTCTTTTCATTCTGCTTATTAGATAAGTTTGATAAATCTGTGTTCTCTTATTAAGCGCACAAATTTACGGGAAATAAATGAATAAATTGAAAGAAAAGGAAGAAATTTACTGTCAAAAGAACACTCCGAAAGAAAAACTCAGCACATTGTCCCTGCGGTGAAAACGGATTTCGTTTTTCGTATTTTCGTCTGCGGCGTTGTTGTCGGCCGGAATATCGTATGTCACGCTCTTGGAGATGTTGTGCAGCCCCATGTCGTAACGGAAGTCGAAAAAGACGCGTGAGATGGTGACGGATACGCCGACCGTGAAGCTGAGATTGAGCGGACGCAGCCTTTCACGGATATTCACCTGGTCGAAATTCTCGAAGTCGATGTCGCTTTTCCGGTCCCATATATAGCGCACTTTGGGTCCGCCAAAGACGGCAAGGCTGTACGGTCCCTCCTTGACGAAGTTGTATCCGTAGATGACGGGGATGTCTATACTGTGGATGGACGATGTAATGGAGGCTTCCTCCGGCAGGGCTCCTGGTGCGGCGTCTTCGGGCAGAGGTTTCTCGAAGGTGATGTTGCACCGGTTGATGTTGTAGGATATTTCCGGTTGCAGAAAGTGCCGGTCGAAGTTTATCCGCATGAAAAGGGAGCCGAAATAGCCTATCTTATAATTGTTCTGTACCTCGTCAATAGGCACTCCGTTGACGCTGAACTGGGATACAAGGAACAGGGAAGAGGTGAAACCGCCTTTGAAGCCGAAATTGACCGGAGTTTCTTTGCGGTGTCCGGAATGCGCTTCGTCGGCAGTGCCGGGCACAATCGGAGTCTGTCCCCACATCATGGCGGGGAAGGCCAACAGATATAAACCCATCAAGATTCGTCGCAGCTCCATCTCTTAAAACCTTTATCGCATTATTACTTCTTTTTCTCTACTGACCATCCGAACTTGCCTATCTTTTCTCCCAGCTCATAATATCCGCCGTGCACATAGACCAAGGGATTCGTTTCCGCCAGTTCCAGTTTGCCGGTTTCAGGATTCAGATTACGGGTATCGGCACGTACATTTACCACATCCGCTATAAACATGTCGTGCGAACCGAGAGCCATAATCTCCTTTACCCGGCATTCTATGCAAAGCGGTGATTCCTCGATGAGAGGCGCGCTGACTACGGTGCTTTTCCCCGGTGTCAGATGCATTTCCTCGAATTTATTGTAGTCCTTTCCGGAGCGTACGCCACACCAGTCCGTGGCACGGGCCATGTCTTTCGTGGTGAGGTTGATGACGAATTCCATATTCCGCTTGATGATGTCGTAGGAGTGGCGTTCGGGGCGTACGGAGATGTAGCACATGGGCGGGTTCGTACAAATCGTCCCCGTCCATGCGATAGTCAGAATGTTATATTCCTCCGGAGTGCTTCCGCAGCTCACCAGTACGGCGGGCAGCGGATAAATCATTGTTCCGGGTTTCCAGTCTTCTTTCATATAATCTCAATATCTTCTCTGGTCTGCTCCTTTTCGCAGTAGTGGCATTTGATGACGCAATTGTCCTTATCCACGACATGAAACAACGTAGGCATAGGCTCATTGTTCGTGATGCACTTCGGGTTGGCGCATTTCACGATTCCGCGCAGCTCTTCGGGCAGGCGGACTTCGCGTTTCTCCACCACTTCGTAGTCGCGGATAATGTTCAGTTTTACATTGGGAGCCACCACGGCGATACGGTTTATCTCTTCGTCGCAGAAGAACTTGTCGGCAATCTTGATGATGCCTTTCGTGCCCAGCTTCTTGCTCTTGAGGTTGAAGCCGATGGTGATATTGTTGCTCATGTGTTCCAGTCCGAGCAGGGAGACTACGGTAAACAGTCTCTCGGAGGGTATATGGTCTATTACAGTGCCGTTTTCCAGAGCAGCAACCTGCAATTCCTGTTTCTTTTCGCTTAACATCTTGAAATATTAGTTATTAGACGATTCTACTGAATTACTCCTTTACTCTTTTTCACCTCATCCAGCGTGATGCCCAGTACATCGCACAGAATAGCTTCACGGGCATACAGTCCGTTTTGTGCCTGCTGGAAATAGTATGCCTTGGGATTGTCGTCCACATCATAGGCTATTTCGTTGACACGGGGCAGCGGATGCAGGATGCGCAGGTTGGGGCGGGTATGTTCCAGCATCTTGTTGCGCAGGATGTAGACATTCTTCACCCGCTCGTACTCCATAAGGTCGGTGAAGCGTTCGCGCTGCACACGGGTCATGTAGAGGATGTCGGCATCAGCAATGATTTCTTCCGTAAAGTCCGTATGTTCCACGTACTTGATGTTGTGCTCGCGGCAGTAGATTTTGTATTCTTCGGGCATCCGCAACTCGTCGGGAGCGATGAAGTGGAAAGTGGGGTTGAAGTGGCGCATGGCCATCAGCAGGGAGTGGACGGTACGGCCATACTTCAAGTCGCCGACCAGGAAGATATTCAGATTCTCCAGCGTGCCTTGCGTCTTGTAGATGGAGTAGAGGTCGAGCATGGTTTGTGAGGGATGCTGATTGGCACCGTCTCCGGCATTCACAATGGGTACGGTGGTGACTTCACTGGCATAGCGTGCGGCCCCTTCGAGGTGGTGGCGCATCACGATGATGTCGGCATAGTTGCTCACCATCTTGATGGTGTCTTTCAGCGTCTCTCCCTTGGATGAGCTGGTGGCCTTGGGGTCGCTGAACCCGATGACACGTGCTCCAAGCCGGTTGGCGGCAGTCTCGAAACTGAGGCGTGTACGGGTGGAAGGCTCGAAAAATAAGGTGGCAACTACTTTCCCGTCCAATATATGCCGATTGGGATGGGCTTCAAACTCTTTCGCCATCTCGAGCATATAGAGGATTTTTTCCCGGCTATGCTCGGCAATGGTGACTAAACTTCTGTTTTCCATATCGTTGAATTCATTTATACTTTTCGAGAGTGTAAAGTTACGGAAAATATGCGGGCTACGGAAATATGCGGGGAAGTTTTTTGCGAAATATGGGCTGTTTTTCAAACCGTGCGGCATTTGTTTTGCAAAATCTACAAAGGGTATGAATCGGCAACAGCAGCACTTTTTTTTGTAGTTGCTGTTGTTAGATATATAATTATAGGTATAAATGGCATCTGCGTTTTATGTATCAGTATTGTATTGCAGCTGTTTAAGTGCAGAAAAACTAAAAAAAACATCAATGGAAATCCTGTTTCTTAAGCAAAAATCGCCCAAAAACGAGCAAAAACACGCATGAAAAACACGAGTTTTCTAATGTGAAATACTGATTATTTGTCGAAAAAGATACGGGAAAGCATAGGTGCGTTTAATATATTTCCGTACCTTTGCCCTATTATTGAACTTTGATTTTAGCAACTGAAACATGATAAGGAAAGTCGTCAAAATCCTATGGATTTTCATCGCACTGATTTCGCTGGTGTGTGTCTTTATATTCTTTTCCATAGCCAAGGGCTGGATAGGCTATATGCCTCCGGTGGAAGACCTGGAAAATCCAAATTACAAATTTGCCACAGAAGTCTTTTCCGAGGACGGAAAAGTATTGGGTACTTATTCCTATAGTAAGGAAAACCGCGTGTTTGTGGGATACAATGATTTGTCGCCCAATATCATTAACGCCTTGATAGCTACGGAAGATGTACGTTTTGCCGAACATTCGGGCATTGATGCCTACGCCCTGACGCGTGCCATAGTGAAGCGCGGTATCCTGATGCAGAAGAATGCCGGCGGTGGCAGTACCATCACCCAGCAGCTTTCCAAGCAGCTTTATTCCCCCAGTGCTGACAATGTGATGGAACGTCTGTTCCAGAAGCCTATCGAATGGGTGATTGCCGTAAAGCTGGAACGTTACTATACAAAAGAGGAAATCCTCACCATGTATCTCAACAAGTTCGATTTCCTGAACAATGCGGTAGGCATCAAGACTGCTGCCTTTACCTACTTCGGTTGCGAACCGAAAGATTTGAAGATTGAGGAAGCGGCTACGTTGGTGGGCATGTGCAAGAATCCGTCTCTCTATAATCCGGTGCGCTACAATGAACGTTCCCGCGGACGGCGCAATGTGGTGCTCGACCAGATGCGGAAAGCGGGATATATTACGGAAGCCGAGCGCGACTCCCTCCAGGCGTTGCCTCTGAAACTGAAATACAACCGTGTGGACCACAAGGAAGGGCTGGCCACTTATTTCCGCGAATACCTGCGCGGCGTGCTCACTGCCAAGAAGCCCGACAAGGCTGATTACCGCGGCTGGCAAATGCAGAAATACTACGAGGATTCACTCGACTGGGAGAACAACCCGCTCTTTGGATGGTGCGAAAAGAATACCAAGAAAGACGGTACCAAATACAACCTCTACACCGACGGGCTGAAAATCTATACCACGCTCGACTCGCGTATGCAGCAGTATGCCGAGGATGCCGTGACAGAGCATCTGAAGGAACTGCAAGGTTACTTCTTCAAGGAAAAGAAAGGAGCCAAGAAAGCTCCCTACACCTTCCGTCTGACCCAGGAGCAGGTGGACGAGATTCTGGGACGTGCCATGAGGTTGTCCGACCGCTACCGCCTCATGAAAAAAGCCGGAGCCACCGAAGCTGAAATAAAGAAAGCCTTCGACACCCCGGAGGAGATGTCCGTATTCAGTTGGGAAGGGGAGAAAGACACCATTATGACCCCGATGGATTCCATCCGTTACTACAAGTTCTTCCTGCGTGCCGGTTTCATGTCCATGGACCCGCGCAACGGACACGTCAAGGCATACGTAGGCGGACCGAACTACCATTACTTCCAGTACGATATGGCCATGGTGGGACGCCGCCAGGTAGGTTCTACCATCAAGCCTTTCCTTTATACACTGGCTATGGAGAACGGTTTTTCTCCCTGCGACGAAGTGCGCCACGTGGAATACACGCTGATTGATGAAAACGGAAAACCGTGGACGCCGCGTAATGCCAACAAAAAGCTGATTGGCGACATGGTGACCGTGAAGTGGGGGCTGGCAAACTCGGACAACTGGATTACGGCCTATCTCATGAGCAAGCTGAACCCCTATAACCTGAAACGCTTGATACATACTTTCGGTGTCCGCAACCGCGACATAGTACCTTCCGTTTCACTCTGTCTGGGCCCGTGCGAGATTTCCGTCGGCGAGATGGTAAGTGCCTATACCGCATTCCCCAACAAGGGTATCCGGGTAGCTCCGCTGTTCGTGACCCGCATCGAGGACAATGATGGAAACGTGCTGGCAACCTTTGCTCCCGAAATGCAGGAAGTCATCAGTGTATCCAGCGCTTACAAGATGCTGGTCATGCTGCGTGCCGTTGTCAACGAAGGTACCGGAGGCCGTGTGCGCCGTCTAGGTGTGAAAGCCGACATGGGCGGCAAGACCGGAACGACGAACTACAATGCCGACGGCTGGTTTATGGGCTTCACGCCTTCGCTTGTGTCCGGTTGCTGGGTGGGCGGTGAGGACCGCGACATCCACTTCGATACGATGCTTCACGGACAAGGTGCTTCCATGGCATTGCCTATCTGGACAAAATACATGGTGAAAGTGCTCGGTGACAAATCGCTGGGATATGATGAAAATGAAACATTCCAGTTGCCCGAAGGCTATGACCCGTGCAAGGATGATATAAATCTGGAAGGAGACACCCATATAGAAGAACCGATAGAGGGACTCGACGAACTGTTTAATTAGTTGAAAGGTGAAAATTGAAAGTGGATTATACGATTAGTATTGGGAGCAACGAGCAGCGGAGGGAGAACATGGAACTGGCTCGCAGACGCTTGACGGAACTTTTTCCCGGAATACGTTTCTCGGAAGAGGAGGAGACGGCACCTTTGTTCTTTCACCGTCCGAATCTGTTCTCCAATCAGGTGGCATGCTTCGCTTCCGATAATCCGGCAGAGGAAGTCACTGCCTGCCTGAAAGCCATCGAACGGGAAGCCGGAAGGAAGCCCGAGGAGAAGGAACAGGAAATTGTACGGCTGGATATAGACTTGTTGTCTTGTGACGGGACTGTCTATAAGCCAAAAGATTTGAAACGTGATTATATCCTGCGAGGATTGAAACAACTGTTATAATTAATAAAGAATATAAGGAGATGTGTCGATAGTATATGAACACTTTCGGACACCCCCTCATTTTAAAAGACGAAGATTGAAAATGAAATTTTTAGGAATCATACCTGCCCGTTACGCATCTACGCGTTTTCCGGCCAAACCATTGGCAGTGTTGGGCGGAAAAACCGTGATACAGCGAGTATACGAGCAAGTGGCAGGAATCTTGGACGATGCATACGTGGCTACGGACGATGAGCGTATTGAAGTCGCAGTAAAAGCATTCGGAGGAAAGGTGGTAATGACTTCCACCGAACATAAAAGCGGCACCGACCGCTGTCAGGAAGCTTGTACAAAAATAGGAGGACAGTTTGATGTCGTGGTGAATATCCAGGGGGATGAGCCTTTCATCCAGCCTTCGCAGTTACAAGCCGTCAAAGCATGTTTCGACGATCCGGCCACCCAGATAGCCACTCTGGTGAAACCCTTTACGGTAGATAATGGTTTCGAGGCACTGGAAAATGTGAACTCTCCGAAGGTTGTGCTCAACAAAAACAGGAATGCCCTCTATTTTAGCCGTTCCATCATTCCCTACCAGCGCAATGCGGCGAAGGAAGACTGGCTGAAGAACCATACGTATTATAAGCATATCGGCCTTTATGCCTATCGCGTAGAGGTACTGAAAGAGATAACCGCCCTTCCGCAGTCATCCCTCGAGATTGCCGAATCATTGGAACAGCTTCGTTGGCTGGAAAACGGATATACCATCAAGGTAGGTGTCACGGATGTGGAAACTATCGGCATAGATACTCCTCAAGATTTGGAACGGGCAGAAGAATTTCTTAAAAGCCATGGGCTGTAAACTAGAAAGCCCATGCTGAACCGAAGTGACCAACCCCGGATTCTTGAACCGGAACAACTGGTGGTGCAAAGGCCGGAACGTATCAAGTTGCCTAATGGCGTGCCATTGAGCGTGCTCAATGCCGGTGACAATGAAGTGACACGTATCGATCTCCTCATGGCAGGCGGCCGATGGCAACAGAAACAGCCCTTGCAGGCGTTGTTTACGAACCGCATGCTTCGCGAGGGCACCCGACGCTACGATGCCGCCCGGATAGCGGAAAAGCTGGACTATTATGGAGCCTGGCTGGAATTGTCCAGTGCATCCGAGTATGCCTATGTCACCCTTTATTCTCTGAATAAATACCTTCCCCAAACGCTTGATGTATTGGAATCTATCGTCAAAGAGCCGGTATTTCCCGAGAAAGAGCTGGGAGTGATTGTAGACAATAATATCCAGCAGTTTCTTGTCAACTCTTCCAAGGTGGACTTTCTGGCGCACCGCGGATTGGTGAAGGCTCTGTACGGCGGGCAGCATCCCGGCGGACGTCTGGTGCAGGAAGAGGATTATCGGTGCATCACTCCTGCGGTGCTACGCGAGTTTTATGACCGTTATTATCATTCCAATAATTGCAGCATCTACCTCTCGGGCAAGGTAACCGACGATTGCATCCGCCGGATAGAGTCTTTGTTTGGCTGCGAGGCTTTCGGTACGGATTTCCGCAAACCGGAGAAGACTGAATTCCATCCGGTTACCACCTCCGGAAAACGTATCTTCATCGAACGTCCGGACGCCCTGCAAAGTGCCGTCCGTATGGGCATGCTTTCCCTGGACCGTAATCATCCGGACTACTTGAAGGTTCGCGTGCTGGTCACACTGTTCGGGGGCTACTTTGGCAGTCGTCTGATGTCCAATATCCGGGAAGATAAAGGATACACGTACGGTATCTCCGCAGCCATCATGCCCTATCCGGGGCAGGGAGTGCTGGCGGTCAGTGCCGAAGCCGCCAACGAATTTGTGGAGCCTCTTATCGGTGAGGTCTATCATGAAATAGACCGCCTTCAGAACGAGCTGGTTTCCGATGGAGAGCTTTCCATGGTAAAGAACTATATGTTGGGAGACATGTGCCGTAGTTATGAATCTGCATTCTCGCTGGCGGATGCCTGGATTTTTGTGCAGGTATCGGGCTTGCAGGATACTTACTATGCCGAAGCACTGGATGCTGTCAAGGAGGTTACCCCACAAGAAATCCGTGAACTTGCAGGGCGGCATTTATGCAAAGAGAAATTAAAAGAAATAGTGTGCGGCAAAAAAATGTCATAAAAAGCGGGAGTTATCGCATCATTTTACCGGATAAATCCTACCTTTGTCAATTATCAACTATCAATTATCAACTATCAATTAATGAAATATCTATATACTGCACTCATTCTGGCTTTCTTATGTCAAGGCGGAGCCACTGCCCAGGAAAAAAAAGGCGGCTTTTTCGATAAAGTGAAAAGTACATTCTCTTCGGAGATAAAGATAGGTACCTATACGTTCAAAGACAACGGGGCCGTCTATACCGGTGAAATAAAAGGCCGCAAGCCCAATGGAAAGGGAAAGACCGTTTTTAAGAACGGCGACGTCTACGAGGGTGAGTATGTGAAGGGCAAGCGTGAAGGCTACGGTACATATATGTTTCCCGACGGTGAAAAGTATGAGGGACAATGGTTTCAAGACCAGCAGCATGGCAGGGGTATCTACTATTTTATGAATAACAACCGTTATGACGGCATGTGGTTTCAGGATTACCAGCATGGGAAAGGAACCATGTATTATTACAATGGTGATATTTATGAGGGCGACTGGGTGAATGACAAACGCGAAGGCCAGGGAACGTATACCTGGAAGAACGGTTCCAAGTATGTAGGCTCGTGGAAGAATGACAAGAAAGACGGCAAAGGAACACTGACCTGGAATGACGGTTCCAAATATGACGGGGAATGGAAAAATGATGTCCGGGACGGTAAAGGAACTTTTGAATATGCCAACGGTGACAAATACGTAGGTGACTGGAAGGACGACATGCAGCATGGCAAAGGTATTTACTTTTTCCATACCGGCGACCGTTACGAAGGTTCTTATGTTCAAGGTGAGCGTACCGGAGAGGGCATTTACTACCATGCCAGCGGCAACAAGTATGTGGGCAGTTTCAAGGACGGAAAGCAGGAAGGCCACGGCACATTTACGTGGGCAAGCGGCGCCGTCTACGAGGGTAATTGGAAAGACAACCAACGTGACGGATACGGTACTTACAAATGGAATGTAGGGGACTCTTACGAAGGTGAATGGAAAGACAATAAGTTCAACGGCCAGGGTACCCTGATTCAGACCGATGGAACCAAATATAAAGGCGGTTTTGTGAACGGTATGGAAGAAGGTAGCGGTATCCAGGAAGACAAGAACGGAAACCGTTATGAAGGCTTCTTCAAACAAGGCAAAAAACACGGTCCGTTTGTAGAAACAGACAAGAACGGAAAGGTGATACGAAAAGGAACCTACAAGATGGGAAGGATGGAGAATAATTAAAGAGTGAAAGAATTAAAGAATAAAAGGCTGCGCAATGTTCGCTTTGAACTGCGCAGCCTTTCATTCTTTAATTATTCATTCTTTCACTTATCTAACCGCTCCGCGGTTAGATAATGTATTGTGAACTGATTGATTCATTGTTCATCACCCGCTTGATGGTTTCGGCGAACATATCGGCAATGCTCAACTGTTTAACCTTGTCACATTTTTTAGAGTAGGGGATACTATCGGTAAATACCATCTCCGTCAGTGCAGATTCTTGTACACGGAAAGAAGCCGGGTCGGACATTACGCAGTGGCTGGCAATGGCACGGACAGATTTGGCTCCGGCTTCCAACATGATGTTGGCAGCCTTGGTAATAGTTCCTGCTGTATCTACAATATCATCTACCAATACTACATTCTTGTCTTTTACATCACCGATGATTTGCATGGTGGCAACCACGTTTGCTTTTTCACGTGTCTTGTTGCACAGCACCAGGGGTACACCGAGATATTTGGAGAATGTGCTGGCACGCTTTGAACCGCCGACATCCGGGGTGGCGATTACCAAGTCTTCCAGCTTCAAGGATTCAATATAGGGGAGGAACACTGCTGATGCATACAAATGATCCACCGGAATGTTGAAGAAACCCTGAATCTGGTCTGCATGAAGGTCCATCGTAATCAAACGGTCGATGCCTGCAACAGAAAGCAGGTCGGCCACCAGCTTGGCGCCGATGGAAACACGGGGTTTGTCTTTTCTGTCCTGACGTGCCCAACCGAAGTAGGGGATAACGGCTACAACGCTTTTTGCCGATGCTCTTTTAGCGGCATCGATCATCAGCAGAAGTTCCATCAGATTGTCAGAATTAGGGAAGGTTGATTGAACCAGGAATACATGCGAGCCACGGATAGATTCCTCATAAGAGACTGCAAACTCACCATCCGCAAAATGGGTGATGTTCATCTTTCCCAGAGGGCAATCAAGGCTAGCGCAGATTTTCTCTGCAAGGTATCTCGAATTTGTTCCGGAGAATACCATAAAGGGTGCTTTTTCGCTCATTTGTGTAATAGATGTTACCTATTTGTTAATTTGCATGCAAAGGTATGAATTTCCCGTTACATAAAACAAGAGTTATTGTATAAAAATTATTTTTCTTTCCCGGATTTATTCGTAGCTTTGCTTTATGAAACGACTTTCTTCCATATGCTTTGCGGGATTGCTGTACCTTTGTACAGCAATGGTTTCGTGTGTGGGAACGGCACCCATGAAGGAAGTGCGCCTTATCGACTCTCTAAACCAGGTGGCTTATGCTTATCGTTATAAAAACCTGGATTCATCCTGCCATGCGGCATCAAGGGCCTACCGTGAAGTCAGCCTCTATAAACAAGGAAAAGCGGAAGCATCCAATAATCTGGGCTTTTGTGCTTTTATGCGTATGGATTTTGAGCAGGCCGAAAAATTTCATATGGATGTCTATAATCTGACCAAGAATGAGCTGGAACTCCTTATTGCCGACATCGGCTTGATGAAAATTTATCAGCGGACGGCGTTGAACAAGGAGTTCTACGATTATCGCAACAGTGCCTTGCGCCGTATGAAAAGGATAGCGGAGGATGACAATCTGTTTGTGGACCGACACGAGCAAATACGTTTGAATTATGCCCGTTCCGAATTTTATATCGTATCTGCTGTTTATTATTATTATCTGCAACAACGTCCGGAAGCAGTGGCCTCTATTAATGAAGTTACTAAAAAACAAGAGTTGCTGGCAGATACCAACCAGTTATTGTACTATCATTACATTAAGGGATCCGCTGCCTTGTGTGAAGGCGAGACACCGGACGAACAAAGGCTGCGAGAGTTTGACGAACTATATACCACGTGGCGGTTGGCATCCCGTAAAGGGTATCTCTACTTTGAAGGGAACGGAGTGCAGGGGCTTGCCAACCTGATGGCCTCACCGGAGAATTACGAGTTTTTCCAGGACCGCCGTTCCCATGCCCTGACACGGTTTGGAGTACCGGTAGACTCTCTATTGCCAATGCGTCTGGGGCAGTTGGCTCTGCAGAAGTTCAGTCAATATAAAGATTTGTATCAGATAGCAGGCGCATATGTGTCCATTGGCAAATACCTGAATGCCCACAGTCACTATACAGAAGCTTTTGACACGTTAAAACTTGCTCTGGAATGTGTAAATGACCATCACCGCCTTTTCTATGACTGCCACGATAGTTTGGACTGGCTGAAAGCATTTGACCGTCGAGATACGATTTGCGCGGAGAAGGCATGGATGGAGCAGAAACTGAAAACCGTACCTGAGTGGATTTCACGTATTCGTGAACAGTTGAGCGTTTCGTATGCAGGACTCGGGATGAAAGAAAAATCAGACTATAACCGCAATATTTACCTGGATATCCTTGAAGATACACGTCAGGATAAAGAGCTGGAAAGCCGCTATCAGGCATTGGAAAAGGAGGCGGGACAGCTCAACGTCGTGTTGTCACTGGTCATTGTGGGCTTCGTGCTTGTATCGCTCTTCTTCTGGTTTTTCAACAAGCGTTCCAAAGACCGGAACAGAGTACATCTCCACCGTCTGCAACTGATGCTGGACATCTGTCAGAAGATAACGGCATCCATTCCGGCAGATGCACAGACTGAGGAGGAAATCATCGACTCTATCCGGACGGCTGTCTGCCCGGAATTGGAAAAGCTGTTTGGAGTGAAGGACATCCGCATAGACAACGGGCAATTAGTGTTCCCGCGTCGGATGAGCAAGGATGAGCAGGCGATGGTACGGGTGATAACTCCCTATATCCAATGGGCGATAGACAACGGCATGACGTCCATCTCCCTTGGCGACGAACGCCGCAGACTGGAAAAGCAACGCTACATTTACGAGCAGCACATCGCAGGGAACAAACGGCAAAATCTGATAAAGAAAGCATGTATGGCTATTGTCAACGGAATTCACCCGTACATAGACCGTATCATCAACGAAGTGCAGAAACTGACTCAAAAAGGATTCATCAAAGAGGAGCGGATCAAAGAGGAGAAATACCAATATATCGACGAGTTGGTTACTACCATCAACGAATACAATGATATTCTTGCCCTTTGGATAAAGATGAAGCAAGGAAGCCTTAGCCTGAACATAGAGACGTTCGAATTGAATGAACTTTTCGAGCTGCTCAGGAAAGGAAGCCGTACATTCGAGATGAAGAGACAGTCGTTGGAGGTGCAGCCTACGGATATTCGGGTAAAGGCAGACAAGGCCCTTACATTGTTTATGATAAATACACTGGCGGAGAATGCCCGTAAATATACCCCTCAGGGCGGTATGGTGAAAGTATATGCACGGCAGGAGGAGGATTATGTGGAAATTTCGGTAGAGGATAATGGTTGTGGATTGTCACCGGAAGATGTAGCCCGCATTGTGGGAGAAAAAGTATATGACTCGAAAGCCATCGGTATGAGTGACGCTCCCGACAAGGAGGAATTGAGGAAGAACAAAGGAAGTGGCTTTGGACTGATGAACTGTAAGGGCATCATTGAAAAATATCGCAAGACGAATGATTTGTTCAAGGTCTGTCTGTTTAATGTGGAGAGCGGGCTGGGAAAAGGCAGCCGTTTTTATTTCCGTCTGCCTGCCGGTATCCGTAAGTCCGTGTCGGTGTTGCTCGTCGTGTTGTCTTTGTGCATGTCATCCTGCCGGCATGCTGTGGAACAGCCTGCTTCCGGAGAGGTGTTGCCGGATTCTTTGGCACTGCTTGCACAGAATGAATACGAAGCTTTGCTGGACGAAGCCTCCGATTATGCCAATGAAGCTTATTACTGCAATGTAGACGGAGAATACGAACTGGCTTTACAATACATAGATTCGGCAATGTATTGCCTGAACGAACATTACAAGCAATACGCCCATCCTATACGTCGCTATATGACGCTGACGGGAGACGGGGCGCCTGCGGAACTGGATTGGTGGAACCAGATGTTCAATTCGGATTTCCATGTAATTCTGGATATCAGGAATGAAGCGGCAGTCTCATTTCTTGCATTGAAGCAATGGGATGACTATAGTTATAATAATGCTGCCTACACTACCTTATACAAACTGTTGGGAGAAGACCAATCCTTGGAAGAATATTGCCGGCAGCTGGAGCGTTCCACCAACAACAAGATGGTGGGCATTTTGCTGGCGGTGATTTTGCTGTTCGTATTGCTGTTGGGATATTACATACTCTACTTCCGTAAACGTCTGGTGAACCGCTGGAATCTGGAGCAAGTACTGGAAATTAATGGAAAGGTGTTCAATGCCTCCTTGTTGCCGGTTTCGGATACGGAGGAAATGTTGCAGCGTGAGGAGGATACATTGAAGGAAATCCCGCGGCAGATTGTAGGTTCCGCTTTTGATGCAGTGAACGAACTTTTGAGTATCGACCGGTTAAGCATAGCTGTATACAACGAGACTACACATAAGCTGGAATACACTTCCAATCCAGTGGAAGATACCGCCGTGGACGAGTTGCCTATCTGGAGGAAATATATGGAGAATTGCTTTGAGCAGCAAGTGTACATATCGGAAAAGGGTATACAAGCATTGCCGCTTGTTGTGGATGCGGGAAATATGTGTCGTTGCATAGGTGTGCTGTGTCTGGAACGCAGGGAAGGTACGGAGCAGGAGACCGACCATTTGCTTTTGGAACTGATAGCCCGTTATGTCTCCATTGTAATCTTCAATGCAGTGGTTAAGTTGGCTACGAAATACCGGGACATCGAAGTGGCTCAAGATGAAGCCCGGCGAGCTTCCTGGGAAGACAGTTTGCTGCATGTACAGAACATGGTGCTGGATAATTGTCTCTCGACCATCAAGCATGAAACGATTTATTATCCGAACAAGATAAAGCAGCTGATAGGGAAACTGCGGTCCGGCAAACAGACAGAAGCGGAGGAGCGGGAAACGGTGGTTGCCATCAGCGAATTGATAGAGTATTACAAAGGTATCTTTACGACACTCAGTTCATGCGCTTCCCGCCAGTTGGAAGAGGTGACTTTCAGGCGTGCGACAATATCTGTGCCGGAACTTATGGCTACTGCCGGGAAATATTTCCGCAAAGTGTATAAGGGAAACAAGGCGCATATTGATTTTAAGATACAACCGTTGGAAGGACGGATTACCGGCGACTGGAACCAGTTGCGTTTCCTGCTTGAAAACCTGATAGACGAGGCTTGCTCCGTAACTCTGGATGGAGCTGTCTGTCTGTCGGCCCGGGAAGATGGGGAATTTATACGTTTTCTGTTTACAGATATGCGTAGGGAAAAGACCCGTGAAGAATTGAACCAATTGTTCTATCCCGACTTGTCTCGCATGACGGCCGGTGAGAAAGGAGAACTGTATGGTACGGAATATCTGGTGTGCAAGCAGATTATCCGCGACCATGACGAGTTTGCCGGACACCGGGGATGCCGTATCAATGCCGAACCGGGAAAGGAAGGAGGTTTTACAATATATTTTACGCTACCGAAAAAATGAAATATGGAAGACAAAAAATTTAAAGTAATCATCGTTGAGGATGTCAAGTTGGAGCTGAAAGGGACGGAAGAGATTTTCCGCCATGAAATTCCCAATGCGGAGGTAATAGGTACTGCTATGACTGAGCAGGAGTTCTGGACATTGATTGAAGCCGGCGTGCCGGATCTTGTTCTGCTAGACTTAGGATTAGGAGGTTCGACCACAATCGGGGTGGACATCTGCCGGAATATCTTCAAGCGTTATCCGGGAGTACATGTGCTGATATTCACGGGAGAAATATTGAATGAGAAGTTATGGGTGGACGTACTTGAAGCCGGTGCCGACGGCATTATCCTGAAAACCGGAGAGTTACTGACCAAAACCGATGTGCAGGCAGTGATGGACGGCAAGAAGCTGGTCTTTAACTATCCGATACTGGAGAAAATAGTGGAACGCTTCAAGAAATCTGTCCTGAATGATACAAAACGTCAGGAAGCAATCATAAGCTATGATATTGATGAGTATGACGAGCGTTTCCTCCGTCATTTGGCACTGGGCTATACCAAAGAAATGATTGCCAATCTTAGGGGAATGCCTTTTGGAGTCAAGTCGCTGGAGAAACGACAGAATGACTTGATTGGCCGTCTTTTCCCGCCTAGTGAACGGGTGGGGGTGAATGCCACTCGTCTGGTGGTGCGTGCATTGGAACTCCGAATTCTGAATATAGACAATCTGGAAGCCGACGATGAGTAAACTCCGGATGCCACATCCCGCTACGATGTTCTTCCTGCTGACGCTGGCAGTCATCCTCCTTTCATGGATATTCGATGTCTATGGCCTGAGCGTGCTGCAACCGCAGACTGGAGAAGAAATACGGGTGCAGAGCCTGCTGAGTCCGGAGGGCATACGCTGGCTGCTGCGCCATGTCATAACCAATTTTACGGGATTCGCTCCGTTAGGGCTGGTGATTGTGGCTATGTTCGGAATAGGGGTGGCACAGCATTCGGGTTTCATCGATGCATGTATTCGCAGGGGGGTACGACGTCCACGTGATCCTTGGCGCATTATCCTGCTGGTCATTGTCTTAGGACTGTTGTCCAATATAGTGGGAGATGCAGGATATATCATTCTGTTGCCGATAGCTGCGACTTTGTTCCAGTCCGTCGGTCTGCACCCCATTGGAGGTATAATTACAGCTTATGTTTCAGTCTCTTGTGGCTATAGCGCTAATGTGTTTTTGAGTACATTAGACCCCATGATTGCCTCTGTAACGCAAGAAGCGGCTGATAGGATGAATATTGCTCCGGGGCAGACTGGACCGCTGTGCAATTATTATTTTCTCTTTGTTTCCACGTTCCTGCTTGCATTTATCATTTATCATATTACCCGCAGGAGCTTGTTGCCGCACTTGGGAATGTATGCAGGGGATATTCATTTTAATGGCTACAAACAACTGTCCCGCAAGGAACGGAGAGCTATGTTGGGAGCTGTATTTGCAGGCTTGCTGTATATTGCCATTATTCTGTGGGCTACATTCTCTTCATGGGGGATATTGCGGAGTGTCAATGGTGGGTTGATTCGTTCTCCGTTTATAGTCGGTATTCTGTTTTTGCTTTCGTTTGGAATAGGTTTGATGGGGATGGTCTATGGTTTTGCCTCCGGCCGATACCGTACGGACGGTGATGTGATAGAAGGGCTTACGCAGCCGATGAAACTGCTGGGCGTTTATTTTGTGATAGCTTTCTTTGCCTCACAGATGTTTGCTTGTTTTGAATATTCCCACTTAGACAAGTGCATTGCCATTTTAGGCGCCAATCTGTTATCTTCCGCTTCTTTGAGCAGCTTATGGATATTGATTCTCTTCATTCTTTTTACGGCGCTGGTCAATCTCTTTATGGTATCTGCCACAGCTAAATGGGCTTTTATGTCTTTCATTTTTGTTCCGGTACTGGCAAGTATGGGCATTTCGCCGGATATGACCCAATGTGCGTTCCGTATAGGTGACAGTGCAACAAATGCCATAACACCTTTTATATTCTACATGCCACTTGTTTTGACCTATATGCAGCAATATGATAGGCAATCCACTTATGGTTCACTGCTGAAGTATACTTGGAGATATTCTTTAGTCATTCTGTTGGCATGGACCGCCTTATTTGTACTTTGGTACATCAGCGGTTTGCCATTAGGACTGTAATGTCATAACCAATGAACAACCCGCTTTCGATAACCCCGGTAATGGCTTTCAGTTTCTGTTCCAAATCAGGAACAATGTTGCTGAGATGAATGTCAAGAATGAAATTACCGTTTTCGGTAAATACCGGGCCGTCTTTTCCTTCTGCAAGGCGTAGGCTGATTTTTGAAGCTCCCAATAAGCGTATCTCGTTTTCCACATGGGAGAGAGCATGTGGAAACACTTCCACCGGTATGGGGTATTTGCTCCCCAGTTTGCTGACAAGCTTACTCTCATCGATAATGATGTAAGTCTTGCCACTGCTTTTAATGAGGAGTTTCTCCTTAAACATGGCTCCGCCACGTCCTTTGATGAGGTTGTTCTGCGGATCCACTTCGTCTGCACCGTCGAATGTCCAATCCGGACGCTTATTCCACAGAGTAGTTTGCGGCAGGCCAAGCTGTATACATGCCATCGAAATTTCGGCAGATGCCGGAATGATTTCTATATGCAAAGATTCTTGTTTAACTCGCTAAGCTAATGCAAACAAAGTGAGATAAACGGTAGAGCCGGAGCCTGCTCCTATGGCATCACTGTCTTTGGCCAGTCCGGCAATTTCCTGGGCTGCCAATTCCTTATTCGCTTTATTGCTGATTTTATTTGACCATTGCAATTCTTGTATCAACTGATTTTCCCATTCCATCACTTTAAAGTTTAGTTGTTATTACTCTTTCATTCATTTTCGGGTCAATGCTACTTTCCCTGCTTGAATATTCATCCATATTTTTACTTTTTATAATTAGTAACATTGATAATTTGCAAAATGTTTTAATACATCTGTATATAAATACCGTGTATCTTGTTTGTAAAGGTAACTAATCATTACTTTTTATATAGCAAATGAGCCTTTTGTACATAGGTAACGAAAAAAGGTGGTACAAAAATTTGCAATATTCGCAAAAAAGCGTACCTTTGCACCGCAATTAAGGCTGGTTCCGTAGCTCAGCTGGATAGAGCAACGCCCTTCTAAGGCGTGGGTCTTGCGTTCGAATCGCAACGGAATCACAACGAAAAACCGCAAATAGCTAATAAAAAGCTTTTGCGGTTTTCTTGTTTTAGAATTAGAAAATGTCCGCATAGGTTGTAATGGGAAACAAATTGGAGTATTTGGTTTACATTGCAGGCAAGATTTATTTGCGATACCTGGAGAAAAAATTATCAATCCAACGGACTAGATATACTATAATAACTCCGGCTATGACCATACTGATAATACGTACCAACATAATTTATAGAATTAAAGATTTGTTTTTATAGAATAATAATGTGCAAAGATAATTGATTGGTGGAGAAACAAAAACTCTGGAAAGGATATAAAGATAGGAGTTAACGCATATTTTCACGGATATAATCCTCTATTGTAAAATCACTCTTATATCTAGATATTTCCGGATTCTTCTCTACAGTCGTAATGCAACGTTTTTCTTTACCAAGTACCAACCGGTTTAGGAAGCTCAGGATGTCACGACGATTATCCTTCATAGGAGAATAGGATAGGGAATGTCCTATACCTTCCGCTATATAGAAATAGTATGCTGTCTCTTTTTCTTTCAGTTGCATACAGATAAAGTTTGAGCCCCATAGCCCCATTTCCTCTTCTATTACTGCCTTAGTAAAAGGAACCGTGCTGTCGGCATCACCATAGAACAACATAAGAGGACAAGGGGACATTATCCATTTTGGAATACCATTGGCACAGATTGCTCCAGAAAAGGAAATGACCCCTGCATAATTGAAATTGGCAGGTAATCTGTCCGCAAAGGCCGTTTGATTGCAAATCTCATACTCTGCTTGAAGGGCAGTTATCGCACCTGCACTTGAACCGCAAGCTATAATTTGTGCAGGATTTATTTGCCATTCTACACTATGCTCAATTATATGATTTGTAGCATCACCAAAATCTTCTACAGCACAAGTGATTGCTTGTTGCAGGGCAGAAGAGAATCCTTGCAAGTCCGAATACTCCGATTTATCTATATCCTTTAATTGGGTGCGGTAATCTGTTGATACTACCACATAACCGGCTCGTGCAAAAAAATGAACCCAATTATATACTTTAATGTACTAATTTTAATTCTATCTATTTATATCTTATTTCAATAAGGGAAATCTTTTGGGTTTCCCTATTTTTTATGCCCATTTTCAAGTGAATCAAAGAATTTTGTTAAAGAATCCTAAGTAGATAACACTTGAGATTGGATTTGGGTATAATTCGCCAAAGTAGTTTTCATGGTAGTAAAAACCAAGTGTTCCAAGTATCGTACTGGAAGCACTTGGTTAATGTTTAAATGAGCAATATTAATTTGTCTTAAATAAAGGTCAAATGCCCAAGTTGAATTGAGGTATTTGACCATAAAGATAAATGTTTCATAATAATTGTTATATCAACCTTGATTTGTAAGGGCACTCTGATATATAATTTTGATAGTTCATAAAAGGACTATCAAAAAGTATATGAGAAATAAAACTATACTAATTATTAAACTATTAGAGATAGTCCTATTAGAGATAGTCCTAATAGTTTTAGGAATGTTCCATGAAATACTTGAAATATTGGAACATCTTAATGCCCTGTAATATACAGGAGATATGTAACAAGAACCCGACTCTGCAAAATCGGGTTTATTTTTTATGTAACATTTTATCTTTAAATATGTATATGATAATTATACTCAATTGTTTTATTTAAGTGCCTAATTTTTAGATACTTATTTTTATATGTTATGATTTTTTATTATATTTATATAATAAAAATAACATGTCAATTGGAAACAGAAATAATCAATATTGTAGAAATAATAAAGAAGAATAAACAAAT
>PPYE01275290.1_pt1 | contig 43100 bp, 38 predicted proteins | sample 1559881 | NCBI WGS metagenome assembly PPYE01 (sample SAMN08240022, study PRJNA423297) | Human gut metagenome, whole genome shotgun sequencing project.
GTGCCTGCTGGACGCCCTCGTGGCCGGGGTCGGCGGTGATGGAGTTGTTCGCGCCCGACTTCCTGGCGATCTTGTCGAACTCGTCGAGGTAGATGATGCCGTGCTCGGCGCGCTCCGTGTCCTTGTCGGCGGCGTAGTAAAGGTTGCGTACGGCGACTTCGACGTCGGCGCCGACGAAGCCCGCCTCCGTGAGGCTGGAGGCATCGGTGACAGCGAACGGTACGTTGAGGAACTTTGAGAGATGCGAGAGGAGCGCCGTCTTGCCGCAGCCCGACGGGCCGAGCATGATGACGTTCGACTTTTCGATTTCCGTGCCGTCCTCGTTTTGGAGGCCGTACTTCATGCGCTTGTAGTGGTTGTAGACGGCGACGGAGAGGATCTTCTTCGCGTGGTCCTGATTGATGATGTACGCGTCGAGATACCGCTTGATGATATGCGGCTTGTTCTTTTCGAGGATCTCGTCAAGCTGCACGGCGAAGTCACGCTGTTTCGTCTCGGCTGCTGCCGTCTCGTGTTCGTCGAGGAAGTGGTTGATCTCGCGGATGCAGTGGCTGCATATCGCAAAGCCCGTATTCGGGTCGTATATCGGCATGTCGTATTGGTCGCGGACTGCGACGACACGCTTGCAGAAGCTGCACTGAAGCTGTTTTGCCATGGGAAATTCCTTTCTCCTTTGCCGGTTGGCGAAAAATGATTCTTTCCCAACCATTATCGCCGATTGCCGTATTTTTTTCAAGGGCAGCACAGGAGTCCGTCCGAAATATCAATAGACAGGAGTTATCATATAACCGTTATCTGTTGACATTTTTTTTATTTCGCCATACAATGAAATGGTAATTCCGAGTATTTTCATAGGGATTGAAGCGCGGCGTCTTGCAAAGCGGAGGGGGAGCCCTTCCTTTGCAGCCTGCCGGGAGCAAGCAGGCGGCGGACGCGGCGCTTTCGATAGCAGAGTATGGCAAGGAGAGTAGGTCATGTCGAATACGCTTTTAGAGCTCAAGGATCTCCACGCGGGAGTCGAGGGGAAGGAAATCCTCAAGGGGATTTCGCTTTCCGTCGGGCGCGGCGAGGTCCACGTGATTTTAGGGCCGAACGGCTCAGGCAAGTCGACGCTCATGAACGTCATCATGGGACATCCGAAGTATACGGTGACGGCGGGCACGATCCGCTTTGAAGGCGAGGACATCGCAAAGGCGAAGACATTCGAGCGCGCGCGCCGCGGGCTGTTCCTGTCGTTCCAGACGCCGGAGGAGATCCCCGGCATCACGGTCGAGAACATGCTGCGCACGGCGAAGCAGGCCGTGACGGGCGAGCGGGTGAAGATCCTCCCGTTCCGCAAGCAGCTTCGCGCGATGATGGAGGAACTCCGGATAAAGCCGGAGTACGCCGAGCGCTACATGAACGTCGGCTTTTCCGGCGGCGAGAAGAAGCGCAATGAGATCCTGCAGCTTCTCATGCTCGACCCGAAGCTCGCGCTGCTCGACGAGACGGATTCCGGGCTTGACGTCGATGCCGTCCAGATCGTCTCGGAGGGCGTCGCGAAGTATCACCATGCAGGAAACGCCTGCCTCATCATCACGCATAACACGCGCATCTTGGAGAAGCTGACGGTCGACCGCGTGCACGTCCTCATAAGCGGGCGCATCGTCGAAGAGGGCGGCGCGGAGCTCGTCGCGGACATCAACGCCAACGGCTATACGCATATCGCGGGCGCGCAGGCAGGGGAGTGATGAGGGTGGCTGAGAAGAAAAAAACGTACGTCGAGGACATCGAGCGCACGCTCTACGACATCCGGGACGCGGACAACGCGAGCTACAAGTCGCAAACGGGGCTCACGGAGGAGGTCATCCGCGACATTTCGGCGCGCAAGCACGACCCGGCATGGATGCTCGACTTCCGCTTGAAGTCGCTCGCGACCTACAATTCGCTCTCGCTTCCGACGTGGGGGCCGGACATCTCCGAACTCAACATGGACGAGATCGTCACGTACGTCCGCCCGAACGCGAAGATGACGGGCAACTGGCAGGAAGTCCCGACGGATATCAAGAACACGTTTGACCGTCTCGGCATCCCAGAGGCGGAGCAGAAGCAGAGTCTCGCGGGTGTCGGCGCGCAGTACGATTCGGAGGTCGTCTACCACAGCATCCAGGAAGATCTCGTCAAAGAGGGCGTCGTCTACACGGATATGGAGACGGCGCTTACGGAGCATGAGGACATCGTCAAAACGTACTTCATGACGCTCGTGCCGCCGCACGACCACAAGTTTGCGGCGCTCCACGGCGCGGTCTGGTCGGGCGGCTCGTTCGTCTATGTGCCGGAGGGCGTCGCGGTCAAGATCCCGCTGCAGTCGTACTTCCGTCTCAACGCGGCGGGCGCAGGGCAGTTCGAGCACACGCTCATCATCGTCGAAAAGGGCGCGAGCCTTCACTTCATCGAGGGCTGCTCCGCGCCAAAGTACAACGTGACGAATCTCCACGCGGGCTGCGTCGAGCTCTTTGTCAAGGAAGGCGCGCGCCTGCGCTACTCGACGATCGAGAACTGGTCGCGCAACATGATGAACCTCAACACGAAGCGCGCGCTCGTCGAGAAAGACGGCATCATCGAGTGGGTGTCGGGTTCTTTCGGCTCGCACGTCTCGTGCCTCTACCCGCGCAGCGTGCTGCGCGGCGAGGGCGCGCGGTGCGAGTTCACGGGCGTGACGTTCGCCTCGAAGGGGCAGAACCTCGACACGGGCGCGAGCGTCATTCACGCCGCGCCGCACACGTCGTCCACCATCAACACGCGCACGATTTCGAAGGCGGGCGGCAAGGCGACGTACCGCAGTGCCGTCAAGGTCACGAAGCATGCGCCGTTCTCGAAGTGCTCGGTGAACTGCGAGTCGCTCATGCTCGACAGTGCCTCCAGGAGTGACACGCTTCCTGTCATGGACATCGAGGCGAGCGAGGTCGATGTCGGACATGAGGCGAAGATCGGCCGCATCAGCGACGAGGCGATCTTCTACCTCACGAGCCGCGGCATCGACGAGGATGAGGCGCGCGCGATGATCGTGCGCGGCTTCGTCGAGCCGATCGCGAAGGAGCTGCCGCTCGAATACGCGGTCGAAATGAACAATCTCGTAAACATGGAGCTGGAAGGGACGATGGGCTGATGCGTGAAACGAAGACATTTTCCCGGATCCCGATGCGGACATGGCGCTGGCTTGGCGTCAACGACCTGCCCGCGCCGGCGGATTTGGACGATGCGATAAAGAAGGAACAGATTCTCGTGCAGAAGGGGCAACGGGACGAAATCGTCCGCGCCTTCCGCACGGGCGGCAACTACGAGGTGCAGGTGCATCTCGAAGCGGGCGCAGCGCTCCACCTCGTGCTCGCGCAGCTCGCCCCGCAGGCGGAGAGCTGCACGTGCCGCGTGCGCGTGCGCTGTGCGGCAGGCGCGAAATTCGCGGCGACGCTCGCCGAGGTCGGCGCCCGCCATGCGGCGGCGGAGCTCTTTGTCGATCTCGCAGAGGAGGGCGCCGGGGCGGATGTCTGGGGGCTTTACTTCGGCGACGGCGAGCAGAAGCTCGATCTCAACTATGTCATCCGGCAGGGCGGCACGCATACGGATGCGAACATGCAGGTGCGCGGCGCGCTCAAGGGGCATGCGGAGAAGATCTTCCGCGGGACGCTCGACTTCCTTGAGGGGAGCAGCGGCTCGGTCGGACGCGAGAACGAGGAAGTCGTCCTGCTCAGTGACGGCGTGCGCAATCGCAGCGTGCCGATCATGCTCTCGCACGAGGCGGATGTCGACGGCCATCACGCCGTTTCCGTCGGCAAGATGGACGAGGATCGCCTCTTTTACCTCATGAGCCGCGGGCTAGACCTCGCGGAAGCGCAGCGACTCGTCGTCGAGGCATCGCTCGCGCCCGTGCTTTCGCGCATTCCCGATACGGCGCTGCGCGAGGAGATTGACCAGTTTTTGCAGGAGAGGATTACGAATGGCTGACGCACAGGAATTTTTGAAAGACTTCCCGCTCCTTGGGCAGAAGATGAACGGGAAACAGATCACGTACCTCGACAACGGCGCGACGACGCAGAAGCCCGAGCAGATGATCGAGGCACTCTGCCACTACTACGGCGGCTGCAACGCGAACCCGCACCGCGGCGCGTATGCGCTTTCCGTCGAGGCGACGGAGATCTACGAGAAGGCACGCGTGCGCACGGCGCAGTTCATCCACGCTGCACGTCCAGAGGAAATCATCTTCACGAAGAACGCGACGGAGGCGCTGAACCTCGTCGCTTACAGCTACGGCATGACGAACGTCCACGAGGGCGATGAGATCCTCATATCGATTGCCGAGCATCACAGCAACCTCGTGCCGTGGCAGCATGTCGCGAAGGCAACGGGCGCACGCCTTCGCTACATCTATTTGGAAGACGACGGCAACCTCTCGGAGGAGGACATCGAGAAGAAGATCACGGAGCGCACGAAGCTCGTCGCCGTGACACAGATTTCGAATGTCCTCGGACTCAAGAACGACATCCGCCGCATCGTCAAAAAGGCGCATGCCGTCGGTGCGGCTGCACTCGTTGACGGCTCGCAGAGTGTCGCGCACATGGCGGTCAACGTGCAGGATCTGGATGCGGACTTCTTCGCATTCTCGGGGCATAAGATGCTCTCGCCGATGGGCATTGGCGTCCTCTACGGCAAGTACGATATCTTGGACGCGATGCCGCCGTTCCTCATGGGCGGCGATATGATCGATTCGGTCGAGGAGCAGGATACGACGTGGGCGGAGCTGCCCGCGAAGTTCGAGGCGGGCACGCAGAATGTCGGCGGCGCGGCAGGCCTCACGGCAGCGATCGATTACCTCGAATCGCTCACGTTTGACCGCGTCGAGGCGATTGAGAAGGATCTCGTCCGCTACGCGCTGCCGAAGCTCCGCGCGCTTCCCTACATCGAGCTGTACGGATGCGATTCGCGCCGCCCCAACAAGACGGGCATCATCGCGTTCAACGTCCGTGACGTGCACCCGCACGACGTCGCGAGCATCCTCGACAGCTTCGGTGTCGCGATCCGCGCCGGCCATCACTGCGCACAGCCGCTGCATCGCTACCTTGGTCAGAACGCGAGCTGCCGGGCGAGCTTCTACTTCTACAACACGCGTGCGGACGTCGACCGCTGGATTTCGGCGCTCCAAAAGGTGAGGGGGGTGCTCGGCTTTGGCGCTTGAGGACATCTATACGGAGCTTATCGGCGAGCATAGCCGAAATCCCGAAAACAAGAAGGAGCTTCCTGGCGCGACGTGCTCGCTCAAGGGACATAATCCGAGCTGTGGCGACGAAATCACGCTCGCGCTCAAAGTCGAGGACGGCGTCGTCAAGGACGCGGCGTTTACGGGCGTCGGCTGCGCGATCTCGCAGGCGTCGGCGGACATCATGATCGACCTCGTGCGCGGCGAGACCGTCGGCCATGCACGGGAGCTTGCGCACAAGTTCATCGGCATGATCAAGCGCGAGGTCACGGACGAGGCGGAGCTCGAGGAGCTCGAGGACGCTGCCCTCCTGCAGAACGTTTCCAATATGCCCGCACGCGTCAAATGCGCCGTGCTCGCATGGCATACGCTTGACGACGCACTCAAGGAGAAATGAGCGCAGGTTATCCCCAAATTCCAGCGTTTATCCACCGCAAAAAAATGACATTATCCACAAGGATTTTCGTATCGCTTGTCTCTGTTGGGGATTTCCCCTAAAAGCCTGTGCATAACACTGTGGACAATGTGGATAACTTCCGATTTTCACCAAAAGCGTGTGGAATGTGCATGCAGGCAGAATAGCAGAATAAAAGAATCACGGATCAAATGAAATTCGTCGGATTGGCGTAGGGTTTCCGCCGAAGTGCGGCCAAAAAGATGCGTCAAGATGGCACGGCGGAAGGTATCCGTGCTTCCTAAACTTATCGTAAGAAAAGGAGGATAAAAATGGCAAAGGAAATCGCGGCAGAAGCGTTTGCGGAAAGCCCGTTCAAAGTGATCGGCAAGGAGTGGATGCTCGTCGCGGCGGAGGCGGATGGCAAGGCGAATGCGATGACGGTGTCTTGGGGCGGCATGGGCGTGCTCTGGGGCAAGAATGTCGCGTTTATCTTCATCCGTCCGACGCGCTACACGAAGGAGTTTATCGATCGGGCGGATAAGCTCACGCTTTCCGTGTTTACGGAGGAACACCGCAAGATGATGCGCTATTTCGGCACGGTGTCGGGGCGTGACGAGGACAAGCTTGCAAAATCCGGGCTTACCGTCCGCCACGAGAACGGCTACACGACGTTTGCCGAGGCACGCGTGACGATGGAGTGCCGGAAGCTCTACGCACAGGCGCTCCAGTCCGATTGCTTCCTCGACAAGTCGTGCGACGAGAAGTGGTATGATGACGACTACCATACGATGTACGTCGTCGGGATTGAGAAGATTCGCGTAGAAGGATAACGGAAGACGCACCGCCTGTGTCTATGGCGGTGCGTCTTCTTGGGAAAGGGAGCACGTTATGGCGGTGCGGATTGTGTTTTCCGATAGGGATGGAGCCCATTTGGCGGATGACAAGCGCGTGACGGGGCGCACGGCTTCAAATGAGGCGGACGGCATCTACGAGCGCCTCGTGCGGCGCGGTGTCATCGAGGCACGGCCATGACGCAGCGGAAGCCATGCGGCTGCGCTGAAGCGATGGAAGCATCCGCCTGCGAGATCCTGCGGTGCAGCATGCTTACAGCGGGCATGACGGACGAGGAGATCGAGGAGCTGCTCGCGTCGAGCAAGGTACATCGGCAGCACTACAGTCGCGGCGAGATCCTATTTTACGACGGCGATATGCCGAAATACCTTTACATCCACCTGAATGGAGAAGTGCATATCCTCAAGGATACCGTTTCGGGCAGGCGCATCTTCATCTCGGAGGTAAGCGAGCCGGGCGATATGTTCGGCGAGGTCTACAACGTCCTCGGACAGCCGTACGATATTTACGTCGAGGCGGTAGAGGCGAGCGATGTGCTCATGATCGCGAGCGATTACTTCACGATCGACAACGCCGGCATGACGCGCAGCGCGCTCCTCGTCCAGCGCAATCTCATGCGCATCTTTGCGAAGAAGGCGTACTTCATGCACGGGCGCATCAAGGTGCTCGCGAGCGGCTCGCTGCGCGAGAAGATCGTGCGGTTCCTTTTTCAGATCATGAAGCCGGACGGTACGGCCGTGCTTATGGCGACGCGCGAGTACCTCGCTGCCTACCTCGCCGTCACGCGCCCCTCGCTCTCGCGCGAGCTCGGCGCCATGCAGCGGGAGGGCTTGCTCGCCGTCAGCGGCAAACGCATCAAGGTGCTCGATATGGCGCGGTTCGAGGCGTATTTATAGAAAACGCCATGATAGCCGCCTCGTTCATTTCGGGCGGGACAGCTATCATGGCGTTCGCCCCGTTTGGCGGAACTTTCCCTCGGAACTTTTGCAAACGGAATGTCTTAGGGATGACGGGGCGGGCTTGACTTTGCCTCTCTTTTGGTCTAGGCTAAGACTGCTGAGTCTTATCGACGCAAAGGAGGCGTTTTTCTTGCCCATCATCACGGAACACCATGTGAGTTTTTACGATACGGACGCGATGGCAGTCGTCCATCATGCGAATTACATCCGCTGGTTTGAGGAAGGGCGCGTCGAATATCTCCGCAAGTATGGCATCACGCTCGAAGATCTCATGGAGGACGGCTACGTCTTCCCGATTACGGAAGTGCGGGCGCGCTACCTCGCACCGGGGCGGTTCGATGACACGGTCTGCATCGAGACGCGCGGCAGCCAGCTCACGAAGGCGAAGATGGCGTTCACCTACCGCGTCTTCAACAAGGCGACGGGCACGCTCATGGTGCGCGGCTTCACGCAGAACGTCTTCACGCACCGGGACACGGGCAAGATCTGCCGCCTGCCGGCGAAATACTACACGAAGCTCGCGCTCGCCATGGAGGACGAGTCGGACTGGCTTGAGACAGAAGCGGACGAATAGGGGGATTTATCATGACGGTCATCCATATCATGCTTGCCATTGTCCTTGCCGTTTTCGTCATCGGCAGGCTATTGCTTCACTTCTGCGGCAAAGAGGACGTGCGCGTCGGCATCGATGCGCCGTTCACGGTCGAGGAAAAGACAGCGGATCACATCGTGCTGTCGAAACCGCTTTTCTTCCATAACGAAGGCACGTCATGCGCGACGCTCATGGACGCCATCGTGCGCCCGCAGCTCCCGTACGAGCAGTATGCGGGGCTTGCCGTGCGCGGCAAGGCGGAGTGCGAGGGAAAGGCGCGCGAGGACGACTACTTCGAGGCAGTCATCGTGCAGAAAAAAGGCGATGCGCACGACGAGGACAAGCTGACGGTCTATGCGAAGATCGAACTCCGTCCGCGCGGCGGACGCACGCTTGCAGATGCGGTTGCCCATGCCGTCGATTTCGGCATCGACTTCATCTGGCTCGAGACGGGGCGCATGCCGTGCCATTACCGCAAGGTGCGGCTCGAGCTCACGGCGGACGAACTTGCGCGGCTCGCGGGCGTCACGCTGGCAAAAGACTGAGGGGAGGGGCAGAAGATGGAAGAGACGAAAGAAATCGAACGCATTCCCGTGCCGACGCGCATCCTGACGGAAAAGGACGACATCGTCGATGCGATCGAGCACTACACGAAAGGCAAGATCGGTCCCGATGACCTCATCTGCTTCGCAGAGAGCGTCGTCGCGATTACGCAGGGGCGCTATGTGCGCCCTGAGGAACTTGCGATTTCGGGCGTTGCGCAGTACTGCTGCCGCTTTATCCCCGACTACGGCAGCCTCGCCTCGCCGCACGGCATGCAGTCGCTCATGGACGTCACGGGCAAGTGGCGCGTCGTGCTTGCGCTCGCCGCGGGCTTTTTGGGCAAGCTCATCGGGAAGAGCGGGCTCTTCTACAAGTGGGGCGGCGAGCAGGCGGCGCTCATCGACGACGTGACGGGCACGATGCCACCGTTCGACAAGTGCATCGTCTACGGCCCGGACGAGCCGGACGAAGTCGCCCTTCGCGTCCGCGAACGCCTTGGCTGCTTCGGCGCGATGATCGCCGACGTCAATGACTTGAAGCGCAGCCGCGTCGTCGGCGTGACGGAGGGGACGGACGGCGCGCTCGCGGCAAAGCTCCTCCTCGACAATCCGTTCGGCAACGCGAGCCAAAAGACGCCGATCTGCATATTGAAACACTATCGCCAGTATCAGGAAAAGCAGGCATAATATTCAAATGACGAGAACCTATCATCGCGCTGAGGACGCAAAGCGTCCTTGCCGGATCCAGCGCCATTTTCAGAACGGTCCCGCCGGCTCGGTGCTCATTGAGACGGGCAGCACGAAGGTCATCTGCGCCGCGACGGTCGAGGAGCGCGTGCCGCACTTTTTGCGCGGCACGGGTGAGGGCTGGATCGCGGCGGAGTATGCGCTCATCCCGAGCGCGACGGGCACGCGCACGGCACGCGAAGCCGTGCGCGGACGCCAGTCGGGGCGCACGCAGGAGATCGAGCGCCTCATCGGACGCAGCCTGCGCTCCGTCGTCGACCTACGCGCGCTCGGCGAGCGCACGATTCTCATCGACTGCGACGTGATCCAAGCGGACGGCGGCACGCGCACGGCTTCGGTCACAGGGGCCTTTGTTGCGCTCGTCGAGGCATGCTCGACATTTTACAAGAAGGGCGGCGTCTTCCCCGTCCGGGATTTCCTCTCGGCCATCAGCGTCGGCATTGCGGCGGCCGGTACGGCGATTCTCGATCTCGACTACGAGGAAGACGCAAAGGCGATCGTCGACATGAACGTCGTCATGGCAGGCGACGGCCGCTTCGTCGAAGTGCAGGGCACGGGTGAAGGCCGCCCGTTCTCGCGTGCAGAGCTCGGAAAGCTCCTGGAACTTGGCGAAAAAGGCTGCCGCGAACTCATTTCCTATCAGAAGGATGTGCTCGGCGGGCAGCTCGTATGGCTCGTGGGAAGAGAGGGCTGAGGATGGAAAAGATCGTGATCGCAACGAAGAACGAGGGCAAGGTCGGCGAGATGCGCGAGGCGCTCTCGCACCTGCCCGTCGAAGTCGTCTCGCTCCGCGCGTTCGGCGATCTGCCGGACGCGGTCGAGGACGGCAAGACGTTTCTCGAAAATGCGAAAGCCAAGGCGGCATTTTACGAAAAGCGGACGGGCTGCATCTGCATGGCGGACGACAGCGGGCTTGAGGTCGAGGCACTCGGCGGCGCGCCTGGCATCTACTCGGCGCGCTATGCGGGCGCGCACGGCGACGACGCAGCGAACAACGCGAAGCTCTGCGAGGAGCTCGCGCGGCGCGGGCTTCCCGAGTCGCGCGCTGCGTACCGCTGCGCGCTCGCTGTCTGCACGCCGGACGGCGAGGCGTTTCAGACACTCGGCTCGTGCGAGGGCGTTGTGCGCCGCGCGAGGCGCGGCACGGGCGGCTTCGGCTACGACCCGTACTTCTATCCGGACGCCTGCATGGGACGCTCGATGGCGGAGCTCGTCATCGGGGAGAAGATCCGCATCAGCCATCGCGGCGCGGCGCTCCGCCTCATGGTCATGAAACTGCAGGAGTATCTCGCGGGGGGGATCAGCCTGTGAAAATCGGAATCGTAAGCGACAGCCACGGCAGCATGGGCGCGGTCGAGGCCATGCTCGCGCACCCCGCGGCAAAAGGCGTAGCGGTCTGGCTTCACGCGGGCGACTTCGCGCCCGATGCAGACGCTCTCGCAAGGCTCGCGGGCGTCCCCGTCTACTGCGTCGCGGGCAACGGCGACTGGCCGAGCCCGCGCGTGAAGGACGAGGAACTCGTCGCGCTCGCGGGGCATCGCATCCTGCTCGCACACGGCCATACCTACGGCGTGCAGTACGGACGGGAACGGTTCGCGAAGGCGGCGCGGCAAGCGGGTGCGGACATCGCCGTCTACGGCCATACGCACTGCGCTGAGAACTGCATGATGGACGGCGTGCTCGTCCTGAACCCTGGCAGCGTCGCGCGCCCGCGCGACGCGATGGAGGGATCGTTCATGACGATGGAGCTCACGGAAGGAAATGCGCCCGGCGTTCAGCTCATTCGGTTTGAGCCGCGATGATGCATAGGATGATGCATGGATGGATCGGTGGAACCGGCAAAATGGTTTCGCGCAGCCAAAGAAAGATTAAAAAAGTCCTGTAAAAAAGCAGGATTTTTTTTTTGGACAGCAAAATAATACAATGAGTCAGTGTGATTCGGGTCACGTGTAAATGCCTTTTGGCTTTGTGAAAAGGTGAACGGGGTTCATAATTCTTATGAATTGTCCGTCGCTTTTCGCGCTTGAATGCGGTATCGCTTTATGCTATGATGGGCATACATCACACGATAAGTCAAATTTATAGGAGGGATTCATTTTGCGAGAGCTAGACGCAAAACAAATCACGGAAGCCGTAGCGCAGATGTGCAAGGAAGCGGCGTACTACCTGCCGAAGGATGTGTACAACGCCCTGAAGCGCGGCCGTGAGACGGAGAAGTCTTCGGTCGGGCAGGCGGTTCTCGATCAGATTATCAAGAACGCGGAGATCGCGCGCGCGGAAGACCGTCCATACTGTCAGGACACGGGCATGACGATCGTGTTTGCCGAGGTCGGGCAGGACCTCCACATCACGGGCGGCAATTTCGAGGATGCCATCAACGACGGCATCGCAAAGGGCTACACGGAAGGCTACCTTCGGAAGTCCGTTGTCGGCGAGCCGCTCTTCAACCGCGTGAATACGACGAACAACACGCCGGGCGTCATCTACACGGAAATCGTGCCGGGGGACAAGCTCAAGATCACGATTGCGCCGAAAGGCTTCGGCTCGGAGAACAAGTCGGGCGTCAAGATGCTCGTCCCGGCGGACGGCGTCGAGGGCGTCAAGAAGGCGGTCATGGAGATCATCCTCCATGCGAGCATGAATCCCTGCCCGCCGATGGTCGTCGGCGTCGGCATCGGCGGCACGATGGACCGCGCGGCGCTCCTTTCGAAGAAGGCGCTCACGCGCTCCATTGACGAGCGCAATCCGATGCCCGCGTACGCGAAGCTCGAAGGGGAGCTTTTGACGCTCATCAATGAGACGGGCATCGGACCGCAGCTCGGCGGCACGACGTCCGCGCTCGCCGTCAACATCGAGTGGGGGCCGACGCATATCGCCGGCCTTCCCGTTGCCGTGACGATCTGCTGCCATGCGATGCGCCACGCTACGCGCACACTTTGATTGCAGGTAGGAGGGAATATCATGGCAGAACCAATTCGCATCCATACGCCTTTTACGGAGGAAATGAGCCGCAAGCTCAGGATCGGCGACAACGTCCTCATTTCGGGCGAGATCATCGCGGCGCGCGACGCAGCGCACAAGCGCATGTGCGAGGCGCTCGCCAAGGGCGAGAAGCTCCCCGTCGACTGGCACAACCAGATGGTCTATTATCTCGGCCCGACGCCCGCAAAGCCCGGCGACCCGATTGGCTCCTGCGGCCCGACGACGTCCGGCCGCATGGACGCCTACACGCCGACGATGCTGGAGCAGGGCATCAAGGGCATGATCGGCAAGGGCTCGCGCTCGAAGGAAGTCGTCGAATCCATGAAGAAGAACGGCGTCACGTATTTCGCTGCGGTCGGCGGCGCGGCGGCGCTCATCGCGAAGTCGGTCAAGAAGTACGAGGTGCTCGCCTACCCGGAGCTCGGCCCTGAGGCCGTCGCCCGCCTGACGGTCGAGGACTTCCCTGCCATCGTCGTCATCGACTCGGAGGGCAGCAATCTCTACGAGGAGAATCAAAAGAAGTATCGCACGCTGAAGGGATATTGATTCCTTCAGAATCTACCTTACCGATAGGAGGTTTAGCATGTTTCATACTACTTTTTACCTGCGCCGCCTGCATTCCCTCGTAGGTCTCCTGGCGCTGGGGCTGGTGCTCTTCGAGCACATCTTCACGAACTCCATGGCCATTGGCGGGCCGAAGGCGCTGAACGGCGCACTCGCGATGATGGAGCTGATCCCGCATCCGATCTTCGTCGCGATCGAGGTCACCTGCATCGGCGTACCGCTCCTCTTCCATGCCATCTACGGCATCTACATCGCGCTTCAGGCGAAGAACAATCCGTCGCATTACGGCTACGTCCGCAACTGGCAGTTCGCGCTGCAGCGCTGGACGGCATGGTATCTCGTCGTATTCCTTCTCTGGCACGTCTTCTACCTGCGCATCTTCGTCAAGGGCATCACGGGAACGCCGATTTCCTATGAGCTCCTGCAGACGTACTTCACGTCGCATCCCGTGTTCACGGTGCTCTACATCCTTGGCATGTTCGCCGCGATCTTCCACTTCACGAACGGCATCACGACGTTCTGCATGACGTGGGGCATCGCAAAGGGCCCGCGCGTTCAAAGCGTCATCAACGTGCTGAGCATGTGCCTTTGCGCCGTCCTCTGCCTCGTGACGCTCGTATTCATGGGCAGCTACTTCATTTAAGGCGAGAAAAGGAGCATAGCAATGGCTAAAAAACCAGCAAAAATCATTATCGTGGGCGGCGGTCTCGCAGGCCTCATGGCCACGCTCAAGATCTGTGAGGACGGCAGTTCCGTCGACCTCTTCTCCTACTGCCCCGTCAAGCGTTCGCATTCGCTTTGCGCACAGGGCGGCATGAATGCCTGCATGGATACGAAAGGCGAGCACGACTCGATCTACGAGCACTTCGACGACACGGTTTACGGCGGCGACTTCCTCGCCGACCAGGGAGCGGTCAAAGGCATGGTCGAGATGGCGCCGAAGCTCGTCAAGATGTTTGACCGCATGGGCGTCCCTTTCACGCGCACGTCTGAGGGAACGCTCGACCTCCGCAACTTCGGCGGGCAGAAGAACAAGCGCACGGTATTTGCCGGCTCGACGACGGGGCAGCAGCTCCTCTATGCACTCGACGAGCAGGTTCGCCGCTGGGAGACGAAGGGCACGGTCAAAAAATATGAGTTTTGGGAATTCATCAAGATCATCAAGAACAAGCAGGGGATCTGCCGCGGCATCGTCGCGCAGAACATGAACTCGAATGAGATCAAGGCTTTTGCCGCGGACGTCGTCATTCTCGCGACGGGCGGCCCCGGCCAGGTCTACGGCCGCTGCACGGCCTCGACGATCTGCAACGGCTCGGCGGTCAGCTCCGCGTACCAGCAGGGCGCTGAGATCGGCAACCCGGAGTTCCTGCAGATCCATCCGACGGCTATCCCGGGCTCGGACAAGAACCGCCTGATGAGCGAGGCTTGCCGCGGCGAGGGCGGACGCGTCTGGGTCTACCGCAAGAACCCGCAGACGGGCGAGAAGGAGCGCTGGTATTTCCTTGAGGATATGTACCCTGCATACGGTAACCTCGTTCCGCGTGACGTCGCATCGCGTGCGATCTACAAGGTCGTCGTCCACATGGGGCTCGGCATGAAGAACCCGAACCGCGTCTACCTCGATCTCTCGCATATCCCAGCCGACTACCTCGAGCGCAAGCTCGGCGGCATCCTGGAGATGTACGACGACTTCGTCGGCGAAGATCCGCGCAAGGTCCCGATGGAGATCTTTCCGTCGATTCACTACTCGATGGGCGGCATCTGGGTCGATACGAAGCATCATACGAACATCCCTGGCCTCATGGCAGCCGGCGAGTGCGATTACCAGTACCACGGCGCAAACCGCCTCGGCGCGAACTCGCTGCTTTCGGCAACGTATTCGGGCGTCGTCGCCGGCCCTGAGAGCCTGCGCCTCGCACGTTCCGGCGAGCTCGGCGATGCGCTCACGCCGGAGGAGATGGAGGCGGCGCGCAAGGAGTGCGCCGAGGAATTCGACCGCATCCGTGCGATGAACGGCACGGAAAATGCGCACCGCCTGCACCATGAGCTTGGCGACATCATGTACAAGTACGTCTCAGTCGAGCGCGACAACAACGGACTGGCCGAGTGCCTCAAGGAGCTCAAGGGCATCCTGAGGCGCTGGGATTCGATCGGTGTCACGGATCACGGCACGTGGGCGAACCAGGAAGCGATGTTCGTCCGCCAGCTCCGCAACATGATCATCTACGCGATGGCGATCACGAAGGCGGCGCTGCTGCGCGACGAGTCGCGCGGCGCGCATGCGAAGATCGTCCTTGAGAACGGCGAGCGCAAGCTCGACGAAAACGGCGACCTCGTCTTCATGCCGCGTGATGACGCACGCTTCATGAAGACCACCATCGTCTCCTTCAACAAGGAAACGGAAGAGCCGGAAGTCACCTACCGCGAGTTTGATCACTCTCTTATCAAGCCTCGCCTGCGCAACTACGCCGTAGCGAAGAAAGAATAAGAGATAAGAGGGAGGATAAGAAAATGGCAGAACAGAAGAAAGTTCGTTTCGTCATCGAGCGGCAGGACGGCCCAAACGATAAGCCGTACACGCAGGAATTCGATGTCGACTATCGTCCGGGGCTGAACGTCGTCGCAGCCCTGATGGAAATCCAGAAGAACCCCGTCACCGTCGACGGCAAGACCGTCGCTCCGGTCGTTTGGGAGTGCAACTGCCTCGAGAAGGTCTGCGGCGCCTGCATGATGGTCATCAACGGCAAGGCACGTCAGGCATGCTGCTCGCTCGTCGACAAGCTCGACCAGCCGATCCATCTCGCGCCGGCCCGCACGTTCCCCGTCATCCGCGATCTCCTCATTGACCGCTCCGTCATGTTTGAGAGCCTCAAGCGCATCCATGGCTGGGTCGCAGTCGATGGGTCGTGGGACAGCAAGGACGCGCCGGGGCAGAACCCGTACACGGCGCAGACGGCTTACGAGATCTCGCACTGCATGACGTGCGGCTGCTGCCTTGAGGCATGCCCGAACGTCGGTCCGCAGTCCGACTTCATCGGCCCTGCGCCGACGGTGCAGGCATATCTTTTCAACCTGCATCCGCTCGGCAAGTACGATGCGCCGATCCGGCTCAATGCGCTCATGGAAAAGGGTGGCATTACGAGCTGCGGCAACAGCCAAAACTGCGTCGAGGTCTGCCCCAAGAACATCAAGCTCACGACGTATCTCGCGCAGCTCAACCGCGATGTCAACAAGCAGGCACTCAGGAACATCTTCGACCATTGACCATTGACCATGGCCTGCGATTCGCTGGCATGGCACGCCGGCTTCCCATTTTGGGAGGCCGGCGTTTTGCATGGGAGGAGGAACCTTGACGCGCCTCTTCGCGCGACGTATAATAACTAGATAAATGCCGCAGCAGGATGGCTCCGCCTGCCTTGTTTTTTAGGAGATGGATGAAAATGAAATGGAACGTGATTCGAAATGGCGCCTGCCTCGTCGCCATGGCATTGTTTTTTATGTCGGGGGTGTGTCTTGCGGAGGACATGCAGTTCGTCGACGCGAATGGTTCGACGGGATACTACGTCGACACGGACTCGATTTCCTACGAGAATACGAAAGAGGGCGATACGCCTGTCACATACGTCTGCGCGCGCATTGCCGTTGTGCGCGCCGATGACAATCGCCGCTACCTCTACGCGATGAAATTCGAGCCCGCGAAGTCGACGTACCGCATCATGGCGTCCGAAGTGCAGGCATACGACACGAAGGAAACCATCGAGACGAGTGCGGCAGTCGAGCTGCCCCGCCGCTATGGGGCGAACTCGCCGATGAAGGAAATCGTCGACTTCATCATGCAGGCGAAACGCCCGTAAAAGGAGGATTTCCCATGACGGAAAACGATGTGCTGAAGAAGCGCACAGCATGGCTTTCGATCGGCTCGAATACGGTGCTTGTCCTCTTGAAACTCATCGTCGGATTTTCCGTCGGCGCCGTCAGTCTCGTCTCGGAGGCGCTGCACTCAGGCGTCGATCTCGTCGCCGCGCTCATCGCCTTTTGGGCGGTGCGAAAGTCCACCGTGCCGCCCGATCTCGAGCACGACTACGGGCACGGCAAGTTTGAGAACCTCTCGGCGGCCATTGAGGCCGTGCTGATTGTCGCGGCGGCGCTCGGCATCCTCTATGAAGCCGTGGACAAATTCGACGAGATGGCCGTGCCGGAGTTCCTCGAATACGGCATCGCCATCATGCTCTTCTCGATTGCCGTCAATTTCCTTGTCTCACGCCGCCTGATTGCCGTCGCAAAGCGGACGGGATCACAGGCGCTCGAAGCCGACGGACTGCACCTCCAATCCGATATTTGGACGTCGGTCGGCGTGCTTCTGGGCCTCGTGCTCATGCGGATGACGGGCTGGGCGTGGCTTGACCCCGTCATCGCGATTTTCGTCGCCGGCATTATCTTCCGCGCGGGCTGGCGCATGGTGCGCGCGTCGGTGATGGAGCTTACGGACGCGAGCCTGCCGCTCGAAACGGAAGCGCGCATTATGTTCCTCATCGAGAGCGTGCCGGAGGTGCGAGACTGCCACTGCCTGCGCACGCGCCGTTCGGGCTCCTACAAATTGCTCGACGTCCACGTGCTCTTTGACGGCACGATGCCCCTCGCGCGGGTGCATGCGATCTGTGATGAGCTGGAGAAAAGGATCCGCGCGGAGTTTGGCACGTTCGACGTCATCATTCATCCAGAGCCTGCCGAATCGCATGAAGACGAGACGAAGGAAAGCGTATATGCGGCATCCCATCGGCGACTATGAGAAACAGGCGTGAGAAGAATCTCGCGCCTGTTTCGCTGATCCGAATAAAGATACAGGTTCTTCTTGCTTTATCGTACGATAATGAGTATACTTGTCGTATAGGGGAATCGAATAGGAGGGTTTGCTATGCATCAACTTGTACTCTTACGCCATGGCGAAAGTGAGTGGAATAAGTTAAACTTGTTTACGGGCTGGACGGACGTCGACCTCAGCGAACAGGGGCGCGCGGAAGCAAGGCAGGGCGGGCAGCTCCTGAAGGATGAGGGCTTTGATTTCGATGTCTGCTACACGTCATACCTCAAGCGGGCAATCCACACGCTCGGGCACGTCCTCGATGTCATGGACCGCGACTTCTTGCCTGTGCACAAGTCGTGGAAGCTCAACGAGCGCCATTACGGCGCGCTTCAGGGGCTGAACAAGGCGGAGACGGCAGCGAAGTACGGCGAGGAGCAGGTGAAGATCTGGCGGCGCTCGTTCGACGTGAAGCCGCCCGCGCTTACGCCGGACGACGAGCGCGCCCCGCAGAAGCAGCCCGCCTACCGCAATGTTGCAGCGGAGGACTTGCCGCTTGCCGAGAGCCTTGAGACGACGATTGCGCGCGTCGTTCCCTACTACAAGGAGACGATTGAGAAGGACATGAAGGCAGGCCGCCGCGTTCTCGTCGCCGCACACGGGAACTCGCTGCGCGCGCTCGTGAAGTACCTCGACGATATTTCGCCGAAGGAGATCGTATCCGTCAACATCCCGACGGGCGTGCCGCTCGTCTACGAGTTCGACGAGGCGTTCAAGGTCGTCCGCCACTACTACCTCGGCGACCAGGCGGCGCTGAAGGCGAAGATGGAAGCGGTTGCCAATCAGGGAAAGAGCAAGGGGTAACGGAAGGCCGCGCGCAGGAAAGGGCACGTAGGGAAAGGAGAAATCGCTATGGAATACAAAGTAGAACACGACTCGCTCGGCGAGGTCCGCGTGCCGGCGGATCGCTATTGGGGCGCGCAGACGCAGCGCAGCCACGAGAATTTTCCGATCGGCACGGAGACGATCCCACGCGAGGTCATCCGCGCGTTTGCCGTCCTGAAGAAGGGCGCGGCATTTGCCAATCACAAGCTCGGCAAGCTCGACGAAAAGAGACGCGCCGTGATCGCAAGCGTATGCGATGAGATCCTCGACGGCAAGCTCGACGGGCATTTCCCGCTTTCCGTTTGGCAGACGGGCAGCGGCACGCAGTCGAACATGAACGTCAACGAGGTCATCGCGAACCGCGGCAATGAGATCGCGGGAGAAAAGCTCCTGCATCCGAATGACCATTGCAATATGTCGCAAAGCTCGAACGACACGTTCCCGACCGCCATGCATATCGCGGCTGCCATTGCGATAGAGGACACGCTTCTGCCGAGCATCGACGCGCTCGCGGCAACGCTTTCACGCCTCATCGAGGAGAACGAGGGAATCGTCAAGACGGGGCGGACGCATTTGCAGGATGCCGTTCCCATTGCGTTTTCGCAGGAGATCAGCGGATGGCGCGCGATGCTGACGGAATCGCGTGCGATGATTGTGCAGGCGCTTCCCTTTTTGAAGCAGCTTGCACTCGGCGGGACGGCCGTCGGCACGGGACTCAATGCGCCGAAGGGATTCGATGTGGAGGTCGCGCGCATGATCAGCGATCTCACGGGGCTCGACTTCGTCACGGCACCGAACAAGTTCCACGCGCTTTCGAGCAAGGACGAAATGGTTTTCGCGCACGGCGCGCTGAAGGGGCTTGCCGCCAATATGATGAAGATGGCAAACGACGTGCGCTGGCTCGCGAGTGGCCCGCGCTGCGGCCTCGGCGAGATCCAGATCCCCGCAAATGAGCCGGGCAGCTCGATCATGCCGGGCAAGGTCAATCCGACGCAGTGCGAGTCCGTCACGATGGTCGCCGTGCAGGTCATGGCGAACGATACGGCCGTCGGCATAGCTGCTTCGCAGGGCAATTTTGAGCTGAACGTGTTCATGCCCGTCACGATCTACAATTTCCTGCAGTCCGTCCGGCTGCTCGCCGACTCGCTCCGTTCGTTTGACCTTCGCTGCGTGCGGGGGATCAAGGCGAACCGGGAGAAGATGCATGAGAACCTGCACCGTTCCCTCATGCTCGTGACGGCGCTCAACCCGTACATCGGATACGAGAAGGCGGCGAAGACCGCCCACAAGGCGTTTGCAGAAAATATTTCGCTCAAGGAAGCGTGCGTTGCGCTCGGCTTCCTATCGGCGGAGAAGTTTGACGAAGTGTTCCACCCGGAAGAGATGGTCTGATCGTCGAGCAAAACCGAAGAGACAACGACAGGGAGACTGCCCCTCACATTGACGTGACGGGGCAGTTTCCCTATAATGGGACTACTGGGACTACGGCTGTCCGTATGCGGAAATCCTTTTTCGCATTCGCAGAAGAAATATGATATAATACGAAATATCGGTATAAAGAAACGCGGCATGGCGGCGCTCGTCATGCGCGTATGATTTGGACGAATGGAGGCATATCATGACGCTTCGCAAATTCTTTTCTGCGCTTCTCTGCGCGATTTTTCTCGTGTCCTCGATGGGCATCGTCGCTGCGGCGACGCCGGATACCGTGCAGGACAAGCTCGAACTCATCGAAAAGGATACCTACGGAACGCCGCAGACGGGCGCGCTGCTCGACCGAATCATCAAACTGGAGAAGGACTACGACGGAGGGAACCGCACGGGCAGCCTCATGGCACGTGTCAATGCCATCTACGACGAGGTCTACACGAACAGCACGTATCCCTCGATCCTCGCAGAACTCAATGCGATCGAGTGGAACGTGACGCATGAAGTCAGCATGGACTCGGTCGAGAACCGCGTCGCGAATCTGGAGATCCGGCTTGCGGGGCAGACGAGCGAGGGCACGTACAAGAAGCGCATCGCGGCGCTCGCGAAGATCTCGTTCGGCACGGCGACACTGCCGATGGCGCCGATTGCCGTGCCGGCGAACACGCTGATAAAGGTCGCGCTCGTCACGCCGGTCAGCACGAAGAATATCAAGGTAGGCGATACCGTGAAGTACAAGGTCGCCGATGATGTCATCGTCGACGGCAAGCTCATCTTCGCGAAGGGGCTTCCGGGGGAAGGCGTCGTGACCAAGGCGAAGCCCGCGCGCAACTTCGGGCGGAATGCAAAGGTCGAGGTCGACTTCAAGCAGACGAAGGCGATCGACGGAACGGAAGTCGATACCTTCGTCGGCGAAGAGGCGAAGGAAGAAATGAAGAACCTCGCGATGGCAGCCGGTGCGAGCCTCGCCGGCATGGTCATATTGGGACCGATCGGCGTCATTGCAGGTGCGTTTGTCCATGGCAAGAACATCGAGCTGCCGGAAGGCACGGAAGTCTACGTCCAGACGAAAGCGGAAACGACGCTCTACGGCGTCCAGACGCAGTGATCAGCAAGAGGGAAGATGGAACAACATCGTATCACACCACTGACGGAGAGCGGGATGCTCGTCGCGCTCTCCGTCGTCATGGCGCTTGGTGCGCTCTGCCTGCCCGTCGTCGGCGTCATTCTCGCACTGCTCTATGCGCTCCCGATCCTCGTGCTCGTCGTGCGCCACGGCATGCGCTGGGCTGTCATGGCGGCGGCAGCGTCTGCCGTGCTCATGGCGGCGCTCATCGAGCCGATGGTCTCGCTTCGTATGGCGATTTCGTTCACGCCGACGGGGCTGGCACTCGGCATAGGGTTCCGGCGCAGGTGGGGCGGCGTGCGGGTCTTTGTGCTCGCGCTTGCCGTATCGATCCTCGCGAAGCTTGCGGCGCTCGGCCTTCTTTTTGCCGTCACGGGGGTAAATCCCCTTAACATGGAGCTTGAGGCGGTGCAGCAGACATTCGACGCATCGTTTCAGATGTACGAAGGGATGGGCGTGTCCGGGGAGGCCATCGACAAGAGCCGTGCGCAGATAGGAGAAGGGCTCCAGTTCGTCTCCATGCTCCTGCCGCTCGTCGTCGCCATGATGGGCCTGCTCGACACGGCAATCGGCTATTTTGTCGGAGGGCACGTCCTCCGGCGCCTCGGGCACGAGACGCCCGCCCTGCCGCCGTTTGCCGCGTGGCGCCTGCCGCAGGTGTTTCTTTACGTCTTTGGCTTTGCGCTTGTCGGTCTTTACTGGGGCACGACGCGCGATATCAAGATGCTCTACCAAGCGGCGCTCAATCTCAACATGCTCGCGATCTTCGCAGGGATGATCGAAGGGCTTTCGCTCATGAGCTACGTCATGGATCGGTATCGTTTGTCGCGGCTCATTCGCGTGCCCATCTATGCGATGGTCGTATTGAATGGAACACTTGCCCAGATTTTGGCCTTTGCGGGGCTGTTCGATATGCTGTTTGATTACCGCCGCCGGTTCGGCAAAAAGGACGGGACGGACAAGAGGTCGTGATTCCGCGCGGCTGTGCCGCGCCCTTGGAATCGTGCTTTGAATAGAAAGAGGTATGTATATGCCGCGCAATCTTTCGGCGTGGATTGATCTGACGGTGCATCTCGTCGTCATGCTCGTGATGATCGGGCTCATCGCGTCGTACAATATTTTTTTGGCAGCCGTCGGGTTTATCGTATGGCTCTGCCTTGCCTTTTTTGCGTGGGAGCGCTGCAACGACCGCACGAAGCGCTTTGAGCGTTACTGCCGTACGGTCGTGCGCAACCTCAACGAGATGATGAACTACGCCATTGAGGATCTGCCGCAGGCGATTCTCATCGTCGACAAGGAAGGGCGCATCCAGTGGAGCAACGAGCGCATCGCGGACTACGTCGGCGAGAAGCCGGAGCAGAATACCGATGTGCACGATATATGGCCGAACATCATCATCGAGCCCGTTTGGGGAACGGTCGGCGAGTACATCTTCGCCCATGAGGACCGCCACTATCAAGTGCATTGCCGTCCTGTTCCCGTGCCGCTTAGGCAGCCGCCTCTCATGGCGTTCTACGTCGCGGACGTCACGGACTTCGAGCGCCTTCGCATACGCCATCAGAAGAGCCGTACCGTCCTCGTCGAGGCACAGGTCGACAACTTCGATGAAGTCGTGCAGGGGCAAAGCGATGCGGAGCAGACGGCGCTCATCCTCACCGTCAACCAGCAGATCGGCGCGTGGGTCAAGTCGCTTCACGGCTTTATGCGCCGCGTCTCGCAGGATCGGTTCCTCGTCGTGCTCGACCGGGAGAATCTTGACCGCGCGATCGAGGAGAAGTTCGACGTGCTCGACAAGGTACGCCAGCTTCACAGTGCGAATCGCCTCCCCCTCACGCTTTCGATGGGCGTCTCCGTCGCGGAAAACCAGACGATGGCAGAGCTCGGCGGCGAGGCGCAGGCGCAGCTCGACCTCGCGCTCGGCCGCGGCGGCGATCAGGTCGCCGTGCAGGGAGATGGCAAGACGCAGTTTTTCGGCGGGCGCACAAAGGCACTCGAAAAGCATACGCGCGTCAAGGCGCGCGTCGTCTCGCATGCGGTCCGCGAGATCCTGGAGAACGCGGACGGCGTCTACATCATGGGGCATCATAACGAGGACTTCGACGCATTCGGCGCGGCGGTCGGCGTCGCGTGGATGGCGCGCAGCCTCAAGAAGCCGGTCCATGTCGTATTGTCCTCGATGAACGAGGGGATTGACAAGATTGTCGATCTGTTCGCGGGCAAGGAAGGCTACGAAGATCTCTTCGTCCACGCGGGCGAGGCGATGCACTTCACGGCAGAGAACCCCGTGCTTTTCGTCGTCGATACGCATATCCCACATCTCGTTGCCGATCCTGCGCTTTTGGAGCGCACGCTGAACGTCGTCGTCATCGACCACCATCGGCGCAGCGAGTCCTTCGTCAAAAATCCGCTGCTCGCCTATATCGAGCCGTCGTCGAGTTCGACGTGCGAGCTCATCACGGAGCTTTTGATGTACTTTTCCGACAAGGTATCTCTCTCGCGTCTCGATGCGACGGCACTCTATTCGGGCATCGTCGTCGATACGAAAAACTTCGCCGTCCAGACGGGCGTGCGCACCTTTGACGCGGCGGCATACCTCAGACGAAGCGGCGCCGATCCCGTCCTCGTGCGCTATCTCTTCCGTACGGACTTTGAGACGACTGTCGCGCTCGCGAAGGCGAAGACGCGTGCGGCGTATTACGAGGGCGGGCTCATCGTGACGACGTGCCCCGATGTCACGCCGAACGGGCAGATCATCGCGGCACAGGCGGCGGATTCGCTGCTGCGCGTCGAGAACGTGCGCATGAGCATCGTCATCTTCCAGCTCACGGCGGATACGGTCGGCATCAGCGCACGCTCGACGGGCGATGTTAACGTGCAGGTCATCATGGAGGCATTTGGCGGCGGCGGCCATCAGAACGTCGCCGGCGCGCAGGTCAAGGACGGCGATATGGAGAAAATCAAGGCGAAGGCGATCGCCATTGCAGAAGAATACATGAAGGAGAACGATGAAGATGAAAGTGATCTTGAAGCAGGACGTTAAGAAACTCGGAAAGGCAGGCGAAATCGTAGAGGTCGCAGAGGGCTACGGCCGCAACTTCCTGCTGCCGCGCGGCGCGGCGGCGCTCGCAACGGCAGCGAACCTCAACGTCGCCCATGCAAAGGCGGGCTCGAAGGCGCGCAGGGAGGCGCAGGCAGCCGACGAGGCAAGGCTCATGGCAAAGCAGCTTGAGCGCGTCGAGGTCACGATCCCCGTGCGCGTCGGCGAGGGCGGCAAGCTCTTCGGCAGCGTGACGGGGAAGGATGTCTCGGACGCGCTCAAGAAGCAGGATATCGACATCGACAGGCGGAGGATCCAGATTCAGGGCGATGTGACGGGCGAGGGTCTCTACGAGGCCGTCATCCGGATCCATCCGAGCGTCACGAGCAGGATCAAGGTCAAGGTTGTCGCAAAGTGAGGCCTGCCCGAACGGGCGATGGAAAGCACCGTTTCGGCGCTTTCGCATGAAGGGGAACTATGGTTTTTTTTGAACGGTTTTTTAACAAGAAGGAAGCGGCGCGGCATGGGGAAGCGATGCGGCAGCCGCCTATGGCCGAGCCGGTTGACCGCGAGATTGACGCGATTTACGGGACGCTCATCGACCTCATCGGCACGGAAGAGCTCGTCATTCGCGCAGGGCGCATGGATGCGATGAAACTCCTGCGCAGTGAGCGCCGCGCAGAGCGCGTCCTCGCCCTCCAGCGCGTCCTGGAAGAGGACCCGCTCATCGCGCCGCCGCCGGCCGAGGCGGAGATCCCGGAGATCCTCATGCGCCTTTCCGAGCGTATTGCCGATATGCGCGCGCGGCGAAGCATCGAGGACAAGATCGAGCGAAAGGTCAATGAAAAGCTCGAAAAGGAGCATGAGGACTACGTCGAGGACATTCGCCGCCAAGTCATCAAGGAAGAGAAGAACTCCGTCGAGACGCCGCAGGATGCCGAAAAGCGCAGGAAGCTCGAAAAACTGGAGAACGTCCATCTGACACAGAGCGTCATGGAGCTCCTGCGCCCGCAGGACTTCTCGGAGATCGTCGGGCAGGAGCGCGCCGTGAAGTCGCTGCTCGCGAAACTCAGTTCGCCGTACCCGCAGCACCTTCTCCTCTACGGCCCGCCGGGCGTCGGCAAGACGACGGCGGCGCGTCTCGTCCTCGAGGCGGCGAAGAAAAAAGCAGCGTCCCCCTTCGCCGAGGACGCGCCGTTCGTCGAGACGGACGGAACGACGCTGCGCTGGGATCCGCGCGACATCACGAATCCGCTCCTCGGCTCCGTGCACGATCCGATCTATCAGGGGGCGCAGAAGACGCTCGCCGACAGCGGTATCCCCGAGCCGAAGCCCGGCCTCGTGACGGACGCGCACGGCGGCATCCTCTTCATCGACGAGATCGGCGAGATGGACGAGACGCTCCAAAACAAGCTCCTCAAAGTGCTTGAGGACAAGCGCGCATTCTTCGAGTCGGCATACTACGATCCGACCGATACGAAGATCCCGCCGTATATACGGCAGCTCTTTGAAAAGGGCGCGCCGGCGGACTTCGTGCTCATCGGCGCGACGACGCGCGATGCGGGGCACATCAATCCCGCGCTCCGCTCGCGCTGCGCCGAGATATACTTCGAGCCGCTCACGCCGAAACAAATCGTGCAGATCGTCAAAAACGCGGCGGGGAAGCTCCGCGTCACGCTCGATGACGGCATCGCGGAGCTCATCGCCGAGTACACGACGGAGGGGCGCAAGGCGATCAACATCCTCGCCGATTCCTACAGCCTCGCGCTCGAAGCGGCGGGCGGCGAGGCGGAGGGGCTTAGGATCACGAAGGAAGCCATCTACGAGGTCGCGCAGGTCTCGCGCCTCTATCAGTTCGTCACGAAGAAGGCGAAACCGGACGCGGAGGAAGGGCACATCTTCGGACTTGGCGTATCGGGCTTTTTGGGATCGGTCATCGAGATCGAGGCGGTCGCCTTCCCCGCGCACGAGGCGGGCAAGGGGACCGTGCGGTTCAACGAGACGGCGGGCTCGATGGCGAAGGATTCCGTATTCAATGCGGCTTCCGTCCTCCGAAGGCTCACGGGCAAGGACATGCACGACTACGACATCCACATCAACGCCATCGGCGGCGGCAACATCGACGGACCGAGCGCAGGCACGGCGATCCTCGCCTGCATCACGAGCGCCGTTACGGGTGCGAGGATCCGGCAGGACGTCGCCGTCACGGGCGAGATCTCGCTCGCCGGGCGCATCCGCCCGGTCGGCGGCGTCTTCGAGAAAGCGTACGGCGCACGGCAGGCAGGCATCCGGACGCTCGTCATCCCGAAGGAAAACGAAACGGACATCCCAAACGACCTCTTGGGGCTCGATATTCACCCCGTCGAGACGGCAGAACAGGCGTTTTCCCTGATCTTTGAAGAATCGCCCATCAAATCGGAGGAGGCGTAATCATGGCACTACCCGAACGCATGCCGCCCCACAACATCGAAGCGGAGCAAGCCGTGCTCGGTGCGATGCTCATCAAGAAGGAAGCCATCGTCGAGGCGCAGGAGATCCTGCGTCCCGACGATTTTTATCGCGAGGCGCACCGCGTCGTCTTCGAGACGATGGCGACACTCTCCGCGGAGGGCGAGCCCGTCGACATCGTGACGCTCGTCGAGCGGCTTAAGAAGACGGGCATGCTCGACAAGGTCGGCGGCATCGCGTTCGTCACCGCCATGGCGAACTGCGTGCCGACGGCGGCGAACCTCGTCTACCACGCGAAAATCGTCCGCGAGAAGGCGGAGCTGCGCGGCCTCATCGACGCCGCAACGGAGATCGCGGGCGCGGCGTACGAGGATGCCGATACCGTCGAGAACATCATGGACAGCGCCGAAAAGCGCATCCTTTCCATCGCGGGAAGCCGCAGCGGAAACGGCTTTGAGCCGATGAAGAACATCCTGCTGCGCACATTCGAACGGATCAATGTGCTCTACGACTCGAAGGGCGGCATCACGGGGCTTGCGACGGGATTTCGAGACCTCGACAAGCTCACGAGCGGCCTTCAGCCCTCCGACCTCATCCTCGTCGCTGCACGCCCTTCGATGGGCAAGACGGCATTCACGCTCAACATCGCGACGTATGCGGGCATACGCGGCGCGCGCGTCGCGTTCTTCTCCCTTGAAATGAGCAAGGAGCAGCTCGTACAGCGCATGCTCTGCGCCGAGGGCGGCATCGACTCGCAGAAGCTCCGCACGGGACAGCTCGGCGACGAGGAGTGGAACAAGCTCGTCATGACGAGCGACAAGCTCAATAAGGCACCGATCTTCATCGACGATACGGCGGGCATCACCGTCATGGAGCTGCGCTCGAAGGCGCGCCGCCTACAGGCGGAGCACGGGCTCGACCTCATCGTCATCGACTATTTGCAGCTCATGCAGGGGCGCGGCGGCAAGGGCAGCGAGAGCCGTCAGCAGGAGATCGCCGAGATATCGCGCTCGCTGAAAGCGCTCGCGCGCGAGCTCTCCGTTCCCGTCGTCGCACTCTCACAGCTCTCGCGCTCCGTCGAGTCGCGCCAGGTCAAGCGCCCGATGCTCTCCGACCTGCGCGAGTCCGGTTCCCTGGAGCAGGATGCCGACATCGTCATGTTCCTCTACCGCGAGGACTACTACGACCAGGACACCGAGAACAAGAACATCACCGAAGTCATCATCGCGAAGCACCGCAACGGGCCCGTCGACAGTGTGAGCCTCTTTTTCCAAAAGGAGTTCACGAAGTTCCGCGACCTCTTGCAGGAGTGAACGTGAGGAAAGGAATGGGCAGAACTGCCCATTGTATGGCACAGGGTATGGCACAGGAAAATAATCCGCTTATTCAGCGGCTGCGGCGGATTGGATTTGGGCTTTGAACGGGCTGGCTTTGAAGTCTCCGTTGCCCAATGCCAGCCTCATCCGCAAGCACCCAAAATGATCCAAATAGCAGCCGATGTCTGCTGTTTCAATGAAAAAACGTGGGATGCCATGCCGAGTGAAGCGAAAGAACTCCTGCAAATTTCTGCCGAGGCAGCAGGGGAAACCATATTGCGGTTCGAGCCGCGCATGACGGAACACACGAAAGAGAAAAGAAAAGAGGAAAGCAAATGCATATAAAGAGCAGAAAATTCCTTGCCGGAATCCTGACGGGAGCGCTCTTCGCTGCCGTCAGCGCAGCGCCGCTTCCTTCGGCGCAGGCTGAGGAAGCGGCAGGCGTCTGCGGCTGGTACGGCGATGAGCCGCAGGAAGACTGGGGCTGCGGCTGGTACGGCGATGAGCCGCAGGAAGACTGGGGCTGTGGATGGTATGGCACGCCGAGGCACGGCTGGGGTGGCAGGCACATGCGCCGCGGCTGGATGGGCGATGCGCGCATGCGGCACGGCTATCGCGAGGAAGACATCGCAGCGATCGCGACGGACTTTGCCGAAACGTACGGCGTAAACGTGGGCGAAGTGGAGACCGCCATCCGGGAGGGATACAGTTTCCGCACGATTGCGCGCGTCGCCATGCTCTCCAAGGCGAGCGACGCGTCCTTTGCGGACGTGCTCGACATGGTGCGGAAGCGTGCGGATTGGCGCGACGTGGAGGAGCAGCTCGGCATCTCGCCGGAGCGTTGGTGCATGGCACAGGACGAAGTGGCGGCGCATCGCTTGGCAGACGGCGATACGCTTTCCGAGGCCGATGCGCTCGCCCTCCTCTCTTCGGGATACCGTCCGCGCGACATCGCGCGCGCGGCGTGCCTCGCAAGGGAATCGGGCCGCGACGTGCGCGATGTGCTCGAAATGAAAAAGCCGGACAACAGTTGGTCGGATGTGGCGGAGGCACTCGGCGTTTCCTACCATGGGCGGGCGGGGTGCGGCCGGCACCGCATGGGCGTGGCCGACTAAAAAATAGCGCAAAAGAAACGGCACATTTCCATGCATTTGGAACAGGTGCCTTTTTTTGTATCAGAATTGACTTCTTCGTATTCCACGCGTACAATATCTATGAAAACGGTTTCATTCTTATTCTGAAGACTCGATGAGAAGGAGGACAAGACATGAAGGAGATTCGGCTCGACAGCCCGCTCGACGGCGAGCTCATCGAACTCAGCAAGGTAAACGACCCCGCGTTTGCGGGCGGCGCGATGGGCAAGGGCGCGGCCGTTCGGAATCCAAAGGGGAAAGTCGTCTCGCCGGTCGACGGCGAGATCACGGTGCTCTTTGAGACGAAGCACGCGATCGGCATTCACGCAGACGATGGGGCAGACATCCTCATACACGTCGGGCTCGACACGGTAAAGCTCGGCGGCGCGCATTTCACCGCGAAGGTCGAGCAGGGCGCGCGCGTCAAGAAAGGCGACCTCCTTTTGGAATTTGACGAGGCGGCGATCCGCGCGGCGGGCTACGATACGACGACGCCCGTGCTCGTGACGAATGCCTGCGACTACGACAAAGTCACCGTCGCACTCGGCGATAAAGAGATCGTCACGGAAGCGGAGCAGGAAGCGGACGCGGGCAGCGAAAGCGCGGATGCCGATGCGGCGGAGTACGCAAACCTTCCCGACGAGGAGCGCGTCGCAAAGCTCATCTGGAAATACGTCGGCGGCAAGGGGAACGTGCGGAGCGCCGAGCACTGCGCGACGCGCCTGCGCCTCATCCTGAACGACAAGGAAAAGCTGGACGAAAAGGCGATTGAAAACATCGACGGCGTCAAGGGGCAGTTCTTCGCGGCGGCACAGTACCAGATCATTCTCGGCACGGGCTTTGTCGACAAGGTCTACGACGCTTTTGTCGCGGGAACGGAGCTCGCAGGTGCGAGCAGCAATAAGGCGGAGGCTTACGAACAGATGACGCTCGTGCAGAAGATCAGCCGCACGCTCGGCGATGTCTTCGTGCCAATCATTCCCGTCCTCGTCGCGACCGGCCTCTTTATGGGGCTGCGCGGCGCATCGCTCTCGCTCGGCCTTTCGTTCAGCGACAATATCCTGCGCATGAGCCAGATCCTCACCGATACGGCGTTTGCATTCCTGCCGGCACTCGTCTGCTGGTCGACGACGAAGCGTTTCGGCGGCACGCCCGTCATCGGCATCGTGCTCGGCCTCATGCTCGTCGCGCCGCAGCTCCCGAATGCCTACGCGATCGCGGGAGGCGAGGCGCAGCCCATCTACATGGACATCCTCGGGCTTTCCGTTCCCGTCGTCGGCTATCAGGGATCGGTCCTCCCCGCGCTCGTGCTCGGCATCTTCGCCGCGAAGCTGCAAAAGTGGCTCAAGACATTCGTGCCCGATGTCATTGACCTCATCGTGACGCCGTTCTTGACGCTCTTTATCTCCATGCTCCTCGGGCTGCTCGTCGTCGGCCCGATCATGCACACGATTGAGCTTGTGGTCTTCGGCGCGGTCGAGAGCTTCCTCGCGCTCCCGTACGGCATCGGCGGCTTCGTCGTCGGCGGTCTCCATCAGATCATCGTCGTCTTCGGTGTCCATCACGTATTCAATGCCCTTGAAGTACAGCTTCTTGCGACGACGGGCGCCGATCCGTTCAACGCGATCATCACGGGCGCGATCATCGCACAGGGCGGCGCGGCGGCAGCCGTCGCAGCGCGCACGCAGAACAAGAAGAAGCGCGCACTCTACATCTCCTCGATCGTTCCCGCCTTCCTCGGCATCACCGAGCCGGTCATCTTCGGCATCAACCTGCGCTTCATGAAGCCCTTCCTCTATGCGCTCGCAGGCGGCGCCTGCGCAGGCGCGCTCGCGGGCATATTCCACCTCGCTGGAACGGGCATGGGCATCACCGTACTTCCGGGCACGCTCCTCTACATCAACGCGCTTCCGCAGTACATCCTCGTCAACGCCGTCGGCTTTGCCGTCGCATTCGGTTTGACGTTTACGCTCTACAAGCCGGAAGAATAAGTGAAATCCATTGAGGGGACAACGGTCTGTAACGAATGGAAGGGTTGGTCGTGTTACGTTTGTAACGCGATGTGATGCCACATCCGTAAACGAATCGTAATGGAGCAAGCGGTAAAAAGCCCTTCCATTCCCCACCGTCCGATTGTTTCGTTCAAACGAAGTGCGTTTAACAAGAGGACGGTATTTGAGGGAATGGAGGGGGTTTCGCTTGCGGAATGATTGATTCGTGTTGGATGTGGTATCACATCCATACGCAGTATGGCGCGAAATGCGAATGTAGTATGCATCGTATACCGAAGATATCGTTTTGGAGAAACGTAAAAAGGAGGCAAAGCATGGAACACTTCGACAAAAAAGCCATCGACCAAAAAGTGGCGGAAGGGCTTCCCTTCGCGCACCCCCTGCACAACCGCTTCCACCTCGAAATGCCGTTTGGCCTGATCAACGATCCGAACGGGCTTTCCTGCGCAGGCGGCGAGTACCATATCTTTTTCCAGTGGAACCCGCTCGGCTGCGTCCACAAAAATAAATGCTGGGCACATACGAAAACGCGCGACTTCGTCCACTACCGTGTGCCGGAACTTTCCCTGTGGCCGAGCGACGAACACGACAAGGACGGCTGCTATTCGGGCTGCGGCTTTGCAGAAGACGGAGCCGTGCGCGTATGCTATACCTGCAATGCAAAGAATGACGGCGTGCGCACGAGCGCACAGCGCTTCGGAACGCTCGAAGCGGACGGAACGGTCCGCAAGGATGCGATTGCCGTTCCCGATTCGCCCGATGGCATCACGGAACATTTCCGCGACCCGTATCTCTTTTACCGCCACGGCAAGCGCTACTTCATCATCGGCGCGCAGGCGGATGGGGAGCGCCCGCGCGGCACGGTGCTCCTCTACGAGGAGCAGAAAGGTGGCTGGAAGAACCGCGGCGAGCTAAAGACGCGCCTTGCGGACTTCGGCTACATGTGGGAATGTCCGAATCTCCTGCGCTTCGGCGACCATGACATGCTCATTTTCTGCCCACAGGGACTTCCTGCGCGCGAATACGACCGGCAAAATCTCTATCAAGCGGGCTACATCGTGGGACGCATGTCGCTTGACAGCATGGATCTGCTTCAGCATACGAAGTTCCAGGAACTCGATCGTGGATTTGATTTCTACGCGCCGCAGGTCGTATGCCACGAGGGGCGCCATATCCTGATTGGCTGGATGGGCATGCCGGACAAGGACGAGGAATACCCGACGGCGGAAGCAGGCTGGCGCTTCTCGCTGACGATGCCGCGTGTCCTCACGCTTCGGCAAGGGCATATCTATTCGCACCCCGTAAAGGAACTTCGCACACTGCGCATCGAAAGCACGGCAAAGGGCATCGACGCCGAGATGGAAAAAAGCGTCCGTGAGACACTCTTTGCTGGCTCGGAAGTCCTGCTGAACGTCATGCTTGGCGAGGCGCGGCATGTGAGCGCGACGCTCACATACGGGCAGGAAAAACTTGTCTTTTCGTATGACCGGAACGAACAGGCCGTGACCATCGACCGCACGGGCATGAAAAAAGGCGGGCGCGGCATCCGACGCTTCCGCCTGTTCGCCGACCGCACGCTGCACCTCCATCTCTTCGTCGACAAGACCGCCGTCGAGGCATTCTTCCAGCACGGCGAGGAAGCCGCGTCTCTCTTCGTATTCCCTGAAAAAGAGGTTTGCCCGGCGCTCATCCTCGAATCGGATGCACCGATGGAGAGCGTGACGGGATGCGTTTGGGAGCTCGACGCGATACGGTTTGATCCTTGATGGGGAAAGAAAAGGCTGCTGCATCCCTCGCCTTGCAAGGATGCAGCAGCCTTTTTTGCATGGAAAAGTGAGAATTTAGGAACGGTTTTCTTTCGCGTTAGGTTCTGTTTAGGTTTCCGCCCTATACTGAGACCATCAAAGAAATCTTGGTATAAATTGGTATAAATAAGAAGGAATGCATCATGGAAATCCAAACGAAGCTCAGTGCATGCAAGCCCTACGCAAAAAAAGCCGGTCTCATCCTGCTCATCGCTGCCATGGCGTGCGGTGCGGGAGCGTGGTATCATCATACGCAGGAGGAAGTGCAGCATGCCCAGCAGGCACAGGCACGCACGGCGATGATTACGGCGCAGGCAGGGCAGCGTTCCCTTTCGCTGATCGATGAAGCGCAGGTCCGCGCCATCACGGCGGAGGCCATCGGGCAGGAGGAGACGGGAATCACATTCAAGCAGATTGCCCTGCAAAATGATGCGGACAGGGAGCAAGGCGGAAAGCATGACGGCAAGGATCATAAAGAGCGCAAGGAGCATCAAGACCATAAGGCGCACCGCGCGGAGCAGGCGGGGCAGGGAAAGCCTGCCCCGCTGCCGGAAGCAGAGGATTATCAGAGACTGGCCGTACCGCCTGACGCATCGCCCGTGCAGCCCGCAAATCCTGCTGTACTGCCCGAATCGCCCGCAAAGCCCATGGCGGACGGGGCGGATTTCCGCCCCGTCTACCGTGTGAGCTGCAAGGTCGGCGAGGCGAAGTACAAGCTCCGCATCGATGCCGTGACCGGAGAGGTGCTGAGCGCAAAGGCCTGAGAACGGTTACGTTCCCTTTTGCAAGCTACTTGCGGAAGCGATAGCCCGCCCCGCGCACTGTCTCGATGTAGACTGGGTGCGCGGGGTCTTTTTCGATTTTTTCGCGAATCCGGTTGATGTGCACCATGACCGTCGCGTTGTCGCCCATCGCGTCGCATCCCCAGACTTTTTCAAATAACGTTTCGCGGTCAAATACGTGGTTTGGGTTCTCGGCGAGAAAACATAGAAGCTCAAACGCGCGGCGCGCGAGGCGCACTTCCTTTCCCGCAACGAAGACGCGGTAGGTATCTGGCTCGATTTTGAGCGCGCCGACGCAGATGGCGCGCGCCGCCTCCGCCCTGCCCGTCAGCTTCTCGTATCGCTCGATATGGGCGCGCACCCGCGCGACGAGCTCGTTCGGGTTGAACGGCTTCATGATGTAGTCGTTCGCGCCCATCCCAAGGCCGCGCAGGATGTCGATTTCCTCCTGCCGCGCCGTCACCATGAGGATGGGCGTTTCCTTTTCCCGTCGGATCGCGCGGCAGACGGAAAAGCCGTCCAGCCTCGGCAGCATGACGTCGAGCAGGATCAGCGCGTAGTCCTTTTCGAGCGCATGGGCGAGGCCGTCCTTGCCGTCTGCGATATGCGTCACGGAAAAGCCGTTTGCTTCCAAATAATCGCGCTCGATTTCCGCGATTTTCGGGTCGTCCTCTATGAGGAGCAGCTGTTTCATGCCGATGTTCCTTTCTGCTCTGCCGCTTCCGGTTGGGTGCACGGCAGCGTGATGATGGTGGTGAGTCCGCCAGTGGGCGTCTGCTCTGCCCGTATGCTCCCCTGCATGGCCGTGATGATTGCCTTTGCGATGGCAAGCCCGAGCCCGCTCCCGTCCGCGACGTTGCTGCGTGCCTCGTCGGTGCGGTAAAAGCTCGCAAAGAGCCTCGCGAGGTGCTCCTCCTTGACGCCGCGCCCGTGATCGCGCCATGTGAGCTGGATTGTGCCCGCATGATGTTCCAGCAGGATTTCCACACGCGCTTTTGCGCCCGTGCGGTATTTCCGGCTGTTGTCCAGGAGATTGCGCAGGACGCGTGCAAACTGCATGGGATCCACTAGGGCAAGATCCCGCGCCGCCGGTGCGCGCAAGGAGAGTTCTGTGTCCGCGCGAAAGGCGGCGCGCTGCTCGGCAACGAAATGTTCCAGATACGGCGCGAGATGAAGCCGCTCCAAATGGAACGGCACTTTGCCGAGGTCGAGCTTCGAGAAGAGGAAGAGGCTTCCGACGAGATGCTCGAGTGTTTCGACGCTCTCGTGCATCATATCGAGGTAGTGCTGCTGTTTCACGGGCGTCTGCGCGATGCCGTCGCGCAGTCCGCTGACGTAGCCCTTGAGCGCCGTAAGCGGTGTGCGAAGGTCATGCGAGATGCCCGCGATGAGCTCCTTGCGATTGTTCTCGTAGCGGATTTCCTCCGCCTTCGCGCGCTTCAGATCCTGCCGCATGCGCTCGAAGTCCGCGCACGCCATGCCGACCTCGTCCTGCGCGCGGACGGAAAGCGCATGGTTTAGGTCGCCCTCCCGGATCGCTGCCGAGGCGCTGCGCAGGGCGGAAAGCGGCGCGAGGACCTGCTCGCTGAGCATACGCGAAAGCCACCTGCCGAGCAGGATGGTCACGGCAATGGAGAGGGCGAGAATCGTCCAAAGCGCGGCCTTTAGGAGGTCTTTCGGGGTCAAGGCACCCGTCTCATCGCTTTCCGGGTAGCGCGCGGGATGCCCCGCGATGAAAATGGCCATGTCATGCGGGCGCGGCTCGTATCGGGCGAAAAACCCGGTCTCGTCCCAGCGGTCGCCCGATCCCGTCCTGCCGATATGGTCTTCTACGCGGCGCATCAAGTCGTGCACATCCTGCCCCTCGGTCACGTAGCGCACCTCGCCGCGCTGCAAAATGGCAACCGCAAGTCCCTGCTGCTCCAAAAGGGCACAGTCCTCCGCCATTTTGGCAATTGTTTTGGATGGGTGCTTCTGCCTCTTTTCGTCCGCATCCGCTCCGCGATGCGCCGTCCTTACGCGCAGGTCGCTGGTGAGATACTGCACGGACAGCGAAGGGCCTTTCTCCGGCCATAGCATGGCAAGCGCACTCATGCGGCTCGCCCCCGACATCTGCAGGAAGGCCGTGAGCGACGCGCCCAAAATCGCGAGCGCGCAGACCGGCACGAGCACCATGAGGAAATTTGCCGCCCAAAGGCGCGTCCTGAGGGAAACATCGCGAATTCGCATCCTATCGCCTCCTGCTTGCTGCGCATGCTCCGAAAGGGGCTGTGAAATGGCCTGCTTTTTGTGGTAAGATTTACGTGCCAATGAAACATCCAACGAATTCAACTGCCAATCATTTTAAAGCAAAGCAGTCAATTTTGCCACCGTTTCTTTTGGATTATCCGGATCACTGCGGCCGGTGTTGGGTCTCGACCGATTTCGGGCGGGAACATGGTTCGATGTTTTTACGCCGGCAAGGTGCAGCAAGATTCTCGCCGCGTGAGCAGGAAACAGGAGCGGAACAGCGAGACTTTCCTGGACAGCGAGACTTTAAGGAATGGAGTTGCGTAGGGGGAGGACATGAAGGAGAGCGAAACATGAAAAAAATTTTTTTCGGCATTGGCCTAATGGTTGGCCTGATCCTAATGCTGCTATCGGCACGGAATCCTGTTGAAAAAGCAGATTTTATTCGGGAAGTACTGCCTGAACACGACGGATTTGCTTCAGAGGGCAGGGGGACGACAGGCGGAGCCGACGCCGTACGGGAAAATATAGTCAACGTTACCAATAAAAAAGAATTTCTTGCGGCGCTCGGAAGTAGAAACAATACGGAGCCTAAGATTTTGATGCTCTATGGGACAATCGATTTTGATGCCGATGATCAGGGAAACCCGCTCAAGATGGAAGATTATATGGCAGATGGGTATGATTTTCAAAACTATTTAGAAGCACAGGCTCCCCAAAGTTCAGCACCGAAACGCTTGAAAGAAGACCAGGAGGCAAAAAGAAAACAATCCCAAAAAAACCAAGCGGAAAATATCACGGTTCATGTCCCTGCCAATACCAGTATCGTCGGGATTGAACATGCGGCATTGAAGGGAATCGATTTAATCATAGATGCGGATAATGTGATCATCCGGAATATCCTGTTTGAGTCCCCGTATGATTATTTCCCGGCATGGGATCCAAAAGACGGAAAAGAAGGGAACTGGAATTCGCAGTATGACTGTATTTCCATAAAAGGAGGCACGCATATATGGATCGATCATTGCCATTTTCGAGACGGGCCGGAAACGGCTGAAACCTATTTTGACCGCAAATACGAGCACCGGGACGGGCTGGTTGATATAACGGATCAATCCGATTACATCACGTTATCCTATAATATTTTTGAGCATCATAATAAGGCCATTTTGATAGGGAACAGCGATTCAAAACTAGAGGATGAAGGAAAACTGAATGTGACGTTGCATCATAATTACTTCCATGATTTGGTGCAGCGGGCGCCAAGAGTACGGTTCGGAAAGGTCCACCTATATAATAATTATTATCGGGCGGACAATAAAAGCGGGGAATACCGTTATTCTTATTCTTTAGGCGTTGGAAAAGGCTCCAAAATATACGCGGAAAGCAATGTTGCCGATATAGAAGGTGGAGATTATAAGGATTTTGTCAAAGTCTTTGGCGGGAAAGAACTTACAACGGTTCATAATCGTTTTAATGGACGGGAAATCGCTGCATTCGATGATGGCTTGACAGAAGTGGATTGGACGCCCGAATTATACGATGGGATCGATGCTGTAAATGAGGTGAAGGAAGAAGTTTTAAATCATGCAGGCGTATGGAAAGATACAATGGAAAGATAATGGAATCCTGCCGCAGGCGGCACTTGCCCATCCGGCTTCGGTACAATCCGCTGCACGGGCTCGCGATGGATCGCATCGCTTGATCCGCATTTTGACATGCCAATACCCCCAAAAGCCGAACCTTATTCCGTTTGGCTTTTGGGGGTATTGGCGATTTGACGGCTCTAAATTCTTATATGGAGCGGGCAATGGGAATCGAACCCACCTCTAAAGCTTGGGAAGCTTTCATTCTACCGATGAACTATGCCCGCATTGCATCGGGGCGCGCTGACGTCTCGATACCCGCCTAGTATAGCATGGTTTCTTTCGAAGCGCAAGCCCTCAATTTCCCGTCTCGTGCGCGGTGTTTTCGATGCGGCGCTCGTGCGGAAACAAAAAGCATAGCATTTTATCGAAAGTGTTGGTAGAATAAGAGTACTGGGAAAATGGACGCACGGCAAAGAGCTGGGGGAAAACGACATGAAGAACATTTGCATGCTCGCGACGGGCGGAACGATTGCCTGTCGCAAAGGGGCGGACGGCATGCGGCCTGGCATCGCGGGACAGGCGCTTGCGGCTCACTTGCCCGCCATGCATGAGGCCGCATTTGATGCGGTCGAGCTTTTCGCGCTCGATTCGAGCAACCTCGCGCCGCATCACTGGCAGGAGATGGCGCGCGCGGTCGCGGCGCGCCGCGAAGCGTACGACGGGTTCATCGTCACGCACGGCACGGACACGATGGCGTACACGGCGGCAGCGCTATCCATCATGCTGGCGCATATCGATGTGCCGGTCGTGCTCACGGGCTCGCAGCTCTCGGTCGAGGAGGCGGGCAGCGATGCACAGCAGAACCTCCAAATCGCCGCGCACGCGGCGGTGAGCGGCAGGGCAGGCATCTTCGTCGCGTTCGGCGGGCAGCTCATCGAGGGCGCGCGCGCGCGCAAGCTCTGCACGGAGCAGCTCGCGGCATTCGCGAGCATCGGCGCGCCTGCGGCGGCGCTGTTCCACGGCGGCAGGCTCCATTGGCAGAAGGAATGGGCGGCACCAAAAGAGCCGTTTCATCTGCGCGATGCGCTCGATACGCGTGTCGCCGTGCTGAAGCTCGTGCCCGGCGCATCGGCAGAGCTTTTGCGCGCGCTCGTCAATACGGGCTACCGCGTCGTCATCCTTGAGGGATTCGGCGCGGGCGGCGTGCCGACGGATGCGGCAGAGGAGAGCTTTATCGCTGCGCTCGACTACGCGCGGTCACAAGGCGTCGCCGTCATCGCGACGACGCAGTGCGTCTACGACGGTGTGCATCTCTCGCGCTACGAGAACGGCGTGCTCGCGCTGCGGCACGGCGCGGTCTCGGGCGGTGCGCACACGACGGAGTACCTCTACGCATGGGCGATGGCAGAGCTGGGCGAGCAAGGCTGCGTGCGCCTTTTGGGCACATCCGAAATCGCATGAGTCCATGCGCCGCGCCGGATTGGGAGGAGTCTTTCATTTGATGGAAATCAGAAATTCGGTTTGCCCTTACGACTGCCCCGACTGCTGCGGGCTTCGCGTCCATGTCGAAGGCGGGCACGCGACCCGCGTCGAGGGCGATCCATCGCATCCGTTCACGCGCGGCACGCTCTGCCCCAAGATGGCGCACTACGAGCGCACGGTGCATAACGACCGGCGCATCCAGCACCCCATGCGGCGCACCGGCAAGAAGGGCGAGGGGATGTTCGAGCGGATCTCATGGGATGCGGCGATCGAGGAAATCGCTGCGCGCTGGAAACGGATCATCGCCGCAGACGGCGCGGAAGCGATCCTGCCGTACTCCTACGCGGGCACGATGGGCATCGTACAGCACGGCGCAGGGCACGCGTTCTTTGCGCGCCTCGGCGCGTCGAGCCTTGACCGCACGATCTGCTCGCCTGCAAAGCGCGCGGGCTACAAGGCGGTCATGGGCGATACGCGATGCGCCGCGCCGCAGGAGGCGCAGGAGAGCGACTGCATCGTGCTTTGGGGCTGCAGCATGCTCGCGACGGATATCCATTTCCGCCACGATGTCGAGGCGGCGCGCAAAAAGGGCGCACGCGTCCTCTGCATCGACACCTACGAGACGAAGACGGCGCAGTACGCCGACGAATTTTTCTGCGTGAAGCCGGGGACGGACGGCGCGTTTGCGCTCGGCGTGCTCCATGTGCTCGCGCGCGAGGGGTTGACGGACGAGGCGTTTATCGAAGCGCACGTCACCGGCTGGGAAGCGCTCAAGGAGCGCCGCCTTCCGCACTATACGCCGGAGCGGGCTGCCGCAGAGACGGGCGTTCCCGCTGCGGAAATCGAGCGGTTCGCGCGCCTCTACGGCATGGCGCGCGCCCCCTTCATCCGCACGGGCAGCGGCTATTCGCGCTATGCGGGCGGCGCAGCGGCGACGCGGCTCATCGCGTGCCTGCCCGCCGCTGTCGGCGCGTATGCGAGACGCGGCGGCGGATTTTTGAGCTCGATATCGGGCGGCAAGGCATTCGACCGGGATATCGTGCACCGTCCCGATCTTGCGAAAAAGGGCGTGCGCCACATCAATATGTGCGCGCTTGGAAATGTGCTGACGGACGCAAGGCTCGCGCCGCGCGTCAGGAGCCTGTATGTCTACGCGTCGAATCCCGCCTGCACGGCGCCCGACCAGAACAGGGTGCTCGCGGGACTCTCGCGCGGCGACCTCTTTACCGTCGTGCACGAGCGGTTTTTGACCGACACGGCGCGCTATGCTGATATCGTCCTGCCCGCAACGTCATCGCTGGAGCACGACGATCTCTACTATTCGTATGGCCACTACACCGTGGAGCGTGCGCGGGCGGTCATCCCGCCTGTCGGCGAGAGCCGCAGCAACTGGGCGGTGTTCTGCGCGCTCGCGCACGCGATGGGCATAAAGGACGCGTTCTTCGACCAGACGGCGGACGCGCTTGTCGAAGCGCTCATTGCGAGTGCGGACCGCGCATGGGAGCTTCCCGTGGACAAGGCGCGCCTTGCCGCCTGCGAGCCGGTCGAGCTTCCGCTTCCCGCCGGCTACAAGATGGACTTTTTGACGCCGTCCGGGAAGATCGAGATCGAAAATCCGCGCGAGGAGCCTGCGCTGCCCGACTACATCGCGCCGTACGGCGATGCGGCGGCGTTTGCGCTCGTGAGCGCGCCCGACATGCGCATCCTCGACAGCTCGTTCTGCGAGCGTGAGGAGCTTACGCGGGAGGGAACGATGGTGCTCATGATGCATCCTGCGGATGCCGCGCGGCTCGCGCTCACGGACGGCGTGGAAGTCGTCTGCGGGAATACGCGCGGCGCGGCGCGCTTCACGCTGAAATGCACGCCGCGCGTGCCTGCTGGGCGCGTCGTCACGGAGGGCGTTTGGTGGCAGGCGCTCACAAAGGGCGGCAATGTCAATCGCCTGACCGCCCAGCGCCTCACGGATAGTGGCGGCGGCAGCACATTCTACGACGTCTGCGTCGACGTACGGGCGGCGCGGTGCGTGTGGGGCAGAGGCGATTTCGCTAAGAACGTGGAGACGGATAAAGAAGGGGAAGACGGATATGGAAGAAATCCAACATAAGACCATGAAGCGCGGGCTCAAGAACCGCCACTTGCAGATGATCGCGCTCGGCGGCGCGATTGGCACGGGACTCTTCTACGGCTCGGCGTCGACGATCGCGCTCGCAGGGCCCGCCGTCATGCTCTCGTACCTCATCGGCGGCATCGTCATCTTCCTCATCATGCGCATGCTCGGCGAGATGGCGGTCGATGAGCCGGTGTCGGGCTCGTTCAGCCACTACGCGACGAAGTACTGGGGCGCGTTTCCGGGATTCCTCGCAGGCTGGAATTACTGGTTCAACTACGTCATCGTCTCGATGGCGGAGCTGACCGCCGTCGGCATTTATATGAATTTTTGGCTGCCCGACCTGCCGCAGTGGGCCGCGGCGCTCGCGGTGCTCATCGTCATCACGGCACTCAACCTCATCAACGTCCGCGCGTACGGCGAGACGGAATTCTGGATGGCGCTCGTCAAGATCCTCGCGATTGTCGGCATGATCATCCTCGGGCTTTTCCTCATCGTCACGAGTCCCGCGCCCTTTCCCGCGAACATCAGCAACCTTTGGGAGAATGGAGGCTTCCTGCCGAACGGCTGGTACGGCATGGCACTCTCTTTGGCCGTCGTCATGTTCTCGTTCGGCGGCATCGAGCTGATCGGCATCACGGCGGGCGAGGCGGAGGACCCTGCGCGCACGATCCCGCGCGCGATCGGGCAGGTCGTCTGGCGCATCCTCGTCTTTTACGTCGGCACGATGGCGGTGCTCATGATGCTTTGGCCGTGGAATGAGGTCGGCAAGGAGGCAAGTCCCTTCGTGCAGATCTTTTCGAATGTCGGCGTGCCCGCCGCAGCGCATATTCTGAACGTCGTCGTGCTCATGGCGGCGGTCTCCGTCTACAATTCCGCGATCTACAGCAACAGCCGCATGCTTTACGGGCTCGCGGCGACGGACGATGCGCCGAAATTCCTGCGGGTGCTCTCAGGACGCGGCGTGCCCGTGCGCGGCATCTTCGTCTCGTCGGGCATCACGCTCGTCTGCGTCGTGCTCAACTACTTTTTCCCCGGGCACGTATTCATGTTCCTTCTCTCGATCGCGACGTGCGCTGCCGTCATAAGCTGGACGACGATCTGCGTGACACACCTGAAATTTCGCGCGAAGTGCGAGCGCGCGGGAAAAACGCTGCGGTATCGCTCGCTCTTTTACCCGGCGGCGAACTACCTCTGCCTCGCGTTTCTCGCAGGCGTGCTTGCCTGCATGACGCAGATCCCGGATATGCTGCCTGCCGTCATCGTGCTTCCGATTTGGCTCATCGTGCTCTACATCGGCTATCGCTGCAAGAAGCACGGGCAGGCGCAGGCTGGATCAAAGGAAGCATAAGGCAACCTATTGCGAAAAGCCGCTCCGTGATGGGAGCGGCTTTCTCGTATATGCTTTTTTATCGCACGAGGCGCGTGATGGCGGCGGCGATCTCCTCGAGCGGGCACTGTCTTTCGACGGCACCGATTTCATAAGCGGCGCGGGGCATTCCGTAAACGACGCTCGACGCCTCGTCCTGGCCGATGGTCGGCGCGCCGGCTTGACGCATTTTGAGAAGGCCCGCTGCACCGTCGCGCCCCATGCCCGTCAGGATGACGCCTGCCGCCGCTGCGCCGACCGTTTTGGCGACGGACTCGAAGAGCACGTCGGCGGAGGGGCAGACATTGTGGCGCGGCGCGCCCTTCTCACAGACGAGACAGAGGGCATTTCCTTTTTTTTGCACGGTCATGTGCTTGCCGCCCGGTGCGATGTAGACGGTATCGGGGCGCAGGATATCGCCCGTTTCCGCTTCTTTGATATGGAGCGCGCATTCGCCGTTGAGGCGCTTGGCGAAGAGACCTGAGAACGTCGCGGGGATATGCTGGACGATGACGATCGGCGGCATCGGCGGCGTGAGTTTTACGAGAACCCTGGAAAGGGCGTCCGGCCCGCCCGTCGATGCGCCGATCGCGATGAGCGACGGATGCGCCGGGCGGCTTGCTATGGGAATGGCAGGGCGTACGGCAGGAATGACGAATGGGCTGACGGGCGCGGGACTGGGG
>PPYE01157938.1_pt1 | contig 43094 bp, 38 predicted proteins | sample 1559881 | NCBI WGS metagenome assembly PPYE01 (sample SAMN08240022, study PRJNA423297) | Human gut metagenome, whole genome shotgun sequencing project.
TTTAAAAAACCGCGTAATTGACTATATTTCAATAATTTCAAAGAACTAATTATCCACTTTTACGGGACAGTAGTGATTTAACATCTTAAAGTTTTGTTCCTTTTTAACTTTTATGCCTCTACTTATTTTCTTAAAAATAGACGTTCATTAAACGAACGTTAAAAAAACTCCTCCAGCATCTCCTCCATCTTTCTGTGTTACAAGCAATTACACAGTTTATTCAAGCAAAACAAAAACAGTATACATGAACAGATACAAACAATTTATAGCATGCAATACACGATACTAACAACATGTCGTGCAAGAAGTTAATAACGTGTCCTACAAAAAACAAATATCGTGTCCGCAGGATATTAACTTCCTGCAAACACGATATTAATTCGCTTTTACACAAAACTATACGAGGCTAACTACCTGCTGCAACAACCCCGACAATTCGAAAGTAGCATTCTTAATATCCGAAATCCGGTTCTTGCCTTCTGTCGTAAGAGAAAAACGCATCTGACGCTTATCTTCCTTACCTATCAGACGGGTAATGAGCTTCTTTCCCTCGACAGAGCGAATGACCTTTGAAGTGTTGGAGGCAGACAAACCCAGTGCCTCGGCTATCTCACTGGAGGTAAGCTTAGGAGTATTGAGCAGCGTGCACAACAGCATTCCTTCATTCAGCGATAAATCATACATCTGCGTAAACTGCACCTCGAACTCGGCAATAGCCCGATAAACATCACGGATTTTACATAAAGTCTCCATATCTTGTCCTCCTATATAAATAAGTTCACATTTGCCTTGTCCGCACGTTCCATATAGGTAGCCACGCCGCCGATGGTTACTTCATCCAGAAGTTCTTCGTGCTGGATGCCCATCATATCCATAGACATCTGGCAAGCAATGAATTCCACTCCCTGCGCCAATGCCTGCGAGCGCAACGACTCCAAAGAATCCACTCCCTTGCGCTTCATCAAGAAGCGCATCATGCGGCTGCCCATGCCAAACATATTCATCTGCGACAACTTCAGTTTCAAAGAGCTGGACGGCAGCATCATGCCGAACATCTTGCCGAAGAAGTCCTTCTGCACACTGGGTTTCTGCACTTTCTTCAAGACGTTCAGTCCCCAGAAGGTGAAGAAAATGGTTACTTTCTGTCCCGTTGCCGCTGCTCCGTTTGCTAGTACGAAGGTTGCCAGCGCTTTGTCCAGGTCGTCACTGAACAGAATCAGCGTCTTTCCCCTACCCCCGGCTGCGGAAACATTGGAAGCAGATGTACAAGCCGGAGCACCTTTCTCGATGACTACCGTATAGCGTCCTTTCTCGTCATGCTTCTCTATCAATTTATTTCCCGTCGTATCACACCAGGCAGAAGCATCGCGTGCAAAACCGGCATCGGTTGCCACAATCTCCACACGCTCGCCCACAGCAATGCTATCCATCGCCTTTTTCACCTGCATGATAGGTCCCGGACATTGCAAACCGCAAGCATTTATCTTCAACGTTTCCTTCTTGGACACTGATGCATCCGCAGGAACATCATCAGTAGCAGCCTCTACCGAAGAAGAAGAAGAGCCGCCGCCTGCCGGAGCAGATGGAGACGGCAGAGGTGCTGTTGCCGTGGAGTAGGTCTTATAACCACCTATCAGATTGCGCACATTGCGATAGCCGCACCCCATCAGGATGCGCAGGGACAGATAACCGCGCAGACCCACAGCACAGAAAAGCACTACCGGCTTGTCTGTAGGTATCTCTGCCAAATGCTCGCGCATTTCGTCCAACGGAATATTGACGGCTCCCGGAATGGTGCCGAAAGAGAATTCCTCGGGCGTACGGGTATCTATCAGCATCACTTTATCCTTCTCTTCCACCAGCTCGCGCCAAGAGATGACGGGCATTGCACCGCTGATAATGTTCGATGCTACATAGCCGCCAATAGCGATGGGGTCTTTGGCCGAGGAGAAAGGAGGCGCATACGTGTGCTCCGTCTCCATCAAATCGTAGACTGTGCCACCCCGCTTGATGAGTCCGGCTATCTGGTCGATTCGCTTGTCCACTCCCTCGTAACCGATACATTGTGCACCATAGAGTTTACCGGTTTTGGGATGGAAAGTCAGTTTCAAGGTCAAAGGTAGGGCATCCGGATAGTAACCGGCATGAGATGCCGAGTGAGTCACCGAGCTTTGATATTCCATGCCCCACTGCTTCAAGCGTTTGGCTGCAAGGCCCGTAGAGGCTACCGTCATGTCGAATACTTTGGCAATGGAGGTGCCGATAGCTCCTTCGTAGGAAACAGTATTGCCAAACACCATATTATCAGCAACGATACGTCCCTGGCGGTTGGCAGGATTTGCCAGATAATTGAGCCAGGGCTTTCCGGTCAGCGGATGAGGATATTCGATGGCATCGCCCACAGCATAGATGTCTTTTTCGGAAGTCTCCAAGTGTTCGTCTACCCAGATACCGCCCATCTCGCCCAGTTTCAAGCCGGCTTGTTGCGCCAATGCAGTGGCAGGACGCACACCGATGGAGAGTAACACCATATCGGCAGGAATGGCCTTTCCGCTTTTCAGGAATACGGTGATTCCGTTGTCCGTACGTTTGAAATGGGTTACTCCTTCTTCCAGATAGAGAGAGACGCCTTTCTGCAACAAATGCTGATGAATAGGTGCCGCCATAGAGAAGTCGATAGGCGCCATCACCTGATTACCCATTTCGACTACAGACACATGAACACCGGCATGATGCAGGTTCTCCGCCATTTCCAATCCGATGAAACCGGCACCTACCACCACGGCGCGTTTCACCTGCTTGTCCGAGATATAAGCCTTGATATGGTCGGTATCTTCTACATTGCGCAACGTGAAGATGCCTTCGGAATTAATGCCTTCCAAGGGGGGCTTCACGGGGTTGGCACCGGGAGAAAGCAAAAGTTTGTCATAGCTTTCGTCGTACTCCTTGCCTTCCACATTGCGTATGGTAACGGTCTTGTTTTTGGGATGGATGGCGATTACTTCATTCTGCACACGCACATCAATGCGGAAGCGCTTGCCGAAAGATTCGGGTGTCTGTACCAACAGCTTCTCGCGCTCTGCTATCACTCCACCTATATAATAAGGTAAACCACAATTAGCATACGAGATGTAAGGGCCTTTCTCCAATAAAAGGATTTCAGCCATTTCGTCCACTCTTCTCAGTCGGGCGGCTGCCGTGGCTCCACCTGCTACACCGCCAATGATTACATATTTCATAATTCTTCGTTTTTTAAGTTTGACGATGCAAAGAAAATAATTATTTTCAATAAAACATAATTTCCAAAGGAAAATATTATTAAAAGACTCATTTTTAATAAGAATAGGCATAAAAAAACGGATTATTACAAGTTTTTACACCTATAATAATCCGTTCAGTATGCAAGTTTTTATAAGCTTACCAACCAAGCCGAGCAAGACCGACAGCACTATACCATAAGGTAGAACGATAAGCGGCATTAGCAGCTTGAGCAGCAGCAGAAGTGGCAGTGGAAGGTATATAATGGCTAACCCCATTTGCCCGCTTCATGGAGAACATACCAACAGACATCGAATAAATCATCGGCGTTTTTTTCCAACAGACAGAAGCTGCATCATATGCTTGCTTCCATTCATCCAAGGCAACTTCATCCACAACGAGTTTTTCCATCATTTCTACGAAATCATAATAGCCTACATAATAAGACGATCCTACTTTACGCTGATCATAATCAAAGACCGATGACCGAAGAACTTCTCTATCTGCTGTCACTCCCGACAAAGCATTTGCTGTAGCAGCAGCTAAGTTCTCAAGCTCAGAAGATTTCAGCACATCTATAGCAGTGCCCATTGTCCAATTGCTATTACTTCCTATTTTTCCAGTATAAATTTCATCATAAGCAGCAAAAGTCCCAATAGCCATTTCTACCGCTGCACCTTTCTGAAATATAAATGGAAACATTCTATCATAGGCAGCACCAGGACCAGGATTCTCAGCAGGGAAACCAATATAGTAATCGCAACAATCACGCAACTCATACGCGACTTCCACCGACTGCATAAAGCAAGCATCAAACATAATAAAATCAAAATGAGGAGCGTTCTGTAATACTAACTTCAAGTCCTCAATATTCATATAATGCCCTCCTCCAGTCTTATCATTTCCTATCCAGCGAGTAGAAGGCAATGGAGTAGGTATCCATCCTTCCCCATGCGACCAATAAATCAAACCATAACTTTCCGCTTTATATAAAGAATTCCCAAACACATCATTGAATACCTCTTGCGTCTCAGCGACTCCGCACGAATTTCTATCTTCGTATTCTTTGACTATTGTTTCAACAACAGTACCACCTTTATTTTCAATTTCAATCAAACGAGGAAATCCCGTATCTATATACACCAATAAATGCATATCAGATGTATTATCAATTGAAGCCATCCCAGCTTTCAATTCCTCCAAATCCCCATCCGTAAAGCTAGCCAATGGATTTATACTATTATCCGCTGCCATATATACCAGCACAGTACGTTTCCCATCAACCGGAGGATCAGGTATCGGGTCATCACCACGACACGCCGACATGAACAAGGGGAAAACGAAGAAAAAAAGAAGATATAGTTTTGTTTTCATACTTGAAATCTTATTCCTGCGGTTTTGCAAATGTGAAAGCCTCAGGCTTCACCACCTGCAAAACCATATTCTTACTCTTTTTATACTTGCCTTTTACCTTTACAGCCTCTTTTTCCAACTTTTTCTTGTTTTCAGCGAAATAAATCATGCAAGTATAATCAGGTTTCTTCAGATTGTACTCCAGATAGTTCTTAAGCTGGTAAGTGTATAAATCACGCTTGGGCAAGAATCCATTCTTATCCAGCTCTACGCTGTCCAATACCTGGATGTCTGTATAATATACGATGGAGTCATTGAAAGAAGCCGCCACCCCAAAAGCATATACAGCCTTTTCCTTATCTTTCATTGTAAAAGCCGAACACAACGCAAAAACCAAAGCTACGGCACAAAGTATACGAACGTATTTCATTGAGTTATGAGTTATAAGTTATGAATTATCAATGGGGCAAAGATATAAAAAAAACCGCACGCCTACTAAAGACGTACGGTTTTTAATTCCTTCTATTTGTCGGAAACTGATATTTCTTATTTATCCCAAATAAGATTTGAGCAATTTACTACGATTACTTTGTCTTAATCTTCTGATTGCTTTTTCCTTAATCTGACGCACACGCTCACGGGTCAAGCCGAATTTGTCGCCGATTTCCTCTAATGTCATTTCCTGCTGTCCGATACCGAAAAACATCTGTATGATTTCTTTTTCCCTATCGGTTAACGTAGAAAGAGCTCTATCAATTTCCCTCGCAAGAGACTCGTTCACCAAAGAGCGGTCAGCCATAGGGGAGTCATCGTTGACCAGTACATCGAGCAAGCTGTTGTCCTCTCCTTCTACAAAAGGTGCGTCCACCGAAATGTGACGGCCGGACACCTTCAGCGTATCAGAGATTTTGTCAACAGGGATTTCCAGTTCATCGGCAAGCTCTTCAGGAGACGGACGACGTTCGTTTTCCTGCTCGAACTTGGAGAAGGCCTTGCTGATTTTATTCAGCGAACCTACCTGGTTCAACGGAAGACGTACAATACGCGACTGCTCTGCCAAAGCCTGCAGAATGGACTGACGTATCCACCATACTGCATAACTGATGAACTTGAAACCACGTGTTTCATCGAACTTTTCGGCAGCCTTGATCAGTCCTAAATTACCCTCGTTAATCAAGTCGGGCAAACTCAAACCTTGGTTTTGGTACTGCTTGGCCACAGATACAACGAAACGCAGATTGGCACGTGTCAATTTCTCCAGTGCAACACGGTCACCCTTGCGGATGCGCTGAGCGAGCTCCACTTCCTCTTCAACAGTAATGAGGTCTTCGCGACCGATTTCCTGCAAATACTTGTCAAGAGAAGCGCTCTCTCTGTTAGTGATACTTTTTGTAATTTTAAGTTGTCTCATTCTTATAATACAGATTTGGGTTGCAAAGGTACGACAAATTATTTTGTTACAATAATTTCATCCCAACTTTTTCACCTTATTTATATCTTATCCTATATAACAAAAAGGATGCCGGTATGTATTGTACCGACACCCCCTTTTTCGCTATTGTTAGCTAATATTACAATCTTCTTACCTAACTATCCCTATTTTTTATTCTTGAGTCAAATCAACGGCATACATTGCACGTTTTCCTGACGGGAACATACCGGTGATGAACAAACCTTGCTCAGGAGACTTTCTTGCCTCTTTCATCGCCTTTTCCAAATCGTCTACCGTCTTCATCGGCACTCCGTTGGCTTTCAGAATGATGAAGCCCTTGCGGATACCTGCATCGGCCATCTTGCCATTGGTAACCCCGGTAACTTCCAGACCGTAACCCAGGTTCAACTGCTTCTTCAGCTCGGAAGATACGGGCTTGAAGGCTGCACCCAAGATTTCCATTCCGGCATCCTTCACTACCTTCGTAGTGCCTTGCTCATTCTTCAGCGTGATTTCGAATTCCTTTTCCTTCTTGTCACGAACCACTGTTACCTTCACTTTGTCGCCCGGACGGTGTTTTGCCAGCATTTCCTGCAAATCCGAGAACTTGTGAATCTTCTTGCCGTTCAATGCTATGATTACATCATTTTCCTTCAAGATGCCGGCAGCGGAACCACCTTCAACAACTTCGGCCACATAGATACCCTCTTTCACACCAAGTTCGTCGGCCTTCTTCTTCAGTTCTTCGGTCCAGCGTTCGTCCATCTGCAGGTCTGTGCTCAAATCACTACCCTTGATGCCAAGGAGCGCGCGCTGCACGGTACCAAACTGTTTCAAGTCGGCTACCACCTTTGTCATAATGCTGGTAGGGATGGCAAAACCATAGCCGGAATAAGCACCCGTGGGTGAGTAAAGCATGGCATTGATACCAACCAGCTCGCCTTTGGCATTCACCAACGCACCACCACTATTACCTTGGTTGATGGCAGCATCCGTCTGAATGAAAGACTGGATGTTTGCAGCTTGTCCATTGGAGGCAGAAGAGCCAATGGAACGGGCTTTTGCACTGACGATACCAGCTGTTACGGTAGAGTTCAGGTTGAACGGATTACCTACTGCCAATACCCATTCTCCCACCTTCAACTGGTCGGAGTCACCAACCGGAATTGTCGGAAAGTCATCCCCTTCAATCTTAATCAATGCCAAGTCCGTGCTGGGGTCAGTACCGATGATGCGTCCTTTCAGCTCACGGTCGTCATTCAGTTTCACAGTGATTTCATCAGCACCTTCCACCACGTGATTGTTCGTCACAATATATCCGTCTTTGGAGATGATGACACCCGAACCGAAACCTACACGCGGCTGGGTCTGTATCTGGCGCTGGCGTCCACGACCGTCTCCAAAGAAGAAGTCAAAAATATCCGGCTGTTCTTGTACCGTCTGGGTCTTACTCAACTGAGTGGCACGTATATGCACTACAGCATGGAGCGAACTCTCCGCTGCTTGTGTCAAATCCACTGGCTGGGCATCCGTTGCATGGAAAGCCGCCGGTAGCAGATTATTGGGGTTCTGTTGGAACAACTCGCTGAATGCGGCAGGCTTTTCCTTATTCAGCATCTTATAAGTGGTCAATCCAGCCACTCCAGAGCTCAGGAGCACGATAGCCGCAACTCCAAGGATGTTTTTTGTTGTCTGTTTCATACTATTCTTCCTATTCTTTAAATTGTTAATATTCAAGTTTCGTTTAACATTACGACGTTAAAATAACGACAAAAAACGTTCAGTTATTCCGCTTGTCACTCTTTTTTGTTCTCTTTTAACAGAGGATATTTAGGGCTTAACAGCGGTTAACGGCAAAGACTGACAAATTAGCATTTATGTACGATTGCTGACTGTTAAAGAACTGACAGATAGGGTATAAAAAGACGCATCACCCGTTGCGGCCGAAACGGATGATGCATTTGGGGTAAACAGATGATGCGTTTATACCAAACAGATGATGTGTTCGGGCTGAACGCATCATCTGTTTTTAGAGGGCAGATAGCACCTTAATAATTCAAGTAATCAATGTCCATGTGGTAGCCCCACTGCGGGAAGTAGAGGTTACCTCCCTCCCACTCCACCTCGCCACGCTGGAAGTCGACGGTCTCGCTGCGGGGATACTGCTTTTCGGGCTGTAGCGGCATGCCGTAATCAGTGTTCACAATCATGCGCCAGGAGTCTATACCACCCAGGAAGAAATATTCTTCGTCGGCATTGCAGGCAAAGGCAGGAATGCCGAATGACTGGTCGACAGGCACCCAACCCACACCCTCAAAATAGACTTCTGCCCAATCGTGCAGATTCCATGCACGGGGATGCATCATGAAGCCGCTCTGGAAATGTGCGGGAATTCCACTGATGCGGCAAAGCGTAATGAACAGCAGGCTGACTTGGCCACAGTCTCCGTGACGGTTGTCCAACACATATTCCGGGATATTCTCAATGGTGGAATATTCGCGTGCAGAAGCCCACGGGAAGTTGTCATTCACCCAACGGAAGATACGTTTGGCTTTCAAGTAGGGGTTGGTTTCACCAGCTGTCAATTTGGCAGCAAGTTCGCGCAAGCGCGGGGAAAAGACGATATGCTTCTCACGCTCGGCAGTATATTCCTTATAAAGAGCGGTCGTCGTATCATAGGGCTGCACGTCTTCCGGCTTCAGATTATGCCATTCGCCGTTGGCGGTAAACTCAAAGGTTTCGGAGAATACGGTAGGTTCGCCTTCGACAGCACGTTTCTCCATGTACAATGTACTGTGACGGCACTCGGGCGACGAAAAGGTGTATTGCGGTTCACTGGCCGAAATGAACTTGACATCCTGCTGCCGGGCCTGGTCCTGACGGGGATAGGGTAACCAGCAACGGATGATTTTCCCGGCAGGCACGGCATTGGTATCTACGGTCAACGTGTAGGTGACGCGCATGCGCTTCGGCGCAACAATGGCCTTGCCCTCTTTCTTCACAGCAGAAATGATTTCGGGCAGGTTCTCCATATTCACTTTCTCGCTGCCACTCGGCGAAGTGCCTTCCTTGGCTATCTTGATGTCATAGCAAGTGGAGTCCACACGAAACAGATTAGGTCCGGCATTGCGGAAATAGCGTTTCTCTCCATCCAGCATCATGCACTCCAAAGCTTTGGAGGCTTCCCACTGGCGCATCTGCTCATCGGTCACGTCGGGAATATACTTGCGGATATAGTCCTTCACCTGGGATTCCGTCATACAGAAATCCGTAAGCAGACGTTGGTACAGGTCGTCCTCCCAATTATAGGGCTTGCTCTCGGGCTTCGTGCTGCATGCAGAAGCCATCACAAACAGAGCGACGGTATACAATAGCTTTCTCATAACTTCACCACTCCAATACCCGGCAAATCGGGCAACGTTATCTTACCTTTCACAACCTCCATACCCTTGAAACGGTCGTTCGCAATCAGCAGACTACCGTCCAAGTCGGCAAAGTCCACTGCCGGAGAGAATTGGGAGGCAGCGGTAATGGCACAAGAGGTCTCGGTCATACATCCTACCATCACTTTCATGTCCAATGCACGTGCCAAAGTCACCATCTTCCAGGCTTCGCGCATGCCGGTACACTTCATCAGCTTGATGTTGATGCCCGTAAAGGCACCCTTCAAGCCTGCCACATCCTTCAGACGCTGAATGGACTCATCGGCAAATATGGACAACGGGCTTTGCTGGGTGACCCATGCAATATCGTCCAGTTGTTCCTTGGGCATCGGTTGCTCTATCATGACAATTCCTTTTTCGTGCAGCCAATGTATCATATCGAGCGCATGATGTTTGTCCTTCCAACCCTGGTTGGCATCAATGGCAATCGGAAGGTCCGTCACCGAACGGATGGTCTCTATCATTTCCTTGTCGTTCTCCCGCCCCAGCTTCACTTTAAGGATATTGAACTGGTCGGCACACTCTTTCGTCTTTTCACGCACCACGTCGGCCGTATCAATACCGATGGTGAAAGTTGTAGAGGGAGTCTTTTCCTTGTCCAAACCCCATATCTTATACCAAGGGGCTTGCAACAGTTTGCCCACAAGGTCGTGCAAGGCGATGTCCACAGCAGTTTTAGCAGCGGAATCCCCTGCCGAGAGGCTGTCTATATAAGCCAGTATATCTTCCAGCTGAAAGGGGTCTGAGAATTGGCCGATAACATCCTGCACCTTCTTCAGAAAAGCCAGTACACTGTCCATCGTGCCTAGTTCGTGTTGCAGGTACGGGGGCATGGAGGCTTCACCATAACCGATAATGCCATCATATTCTATCTCGACCTGAACGTCGGGAGTGGTAGTACGCGAGTAGGTGGCCACTGTAAAGACATGGCGCAATTTCAGTTCATAGGGGAAGAAACGCAGTTTCATTTTGGGGGTTACACCTGCCCTACTGTTCACGTTGAACAAGGAAGGAGCGTCATTTCCTCCGGCAAATACATGATTGATTGCCATGCCTGAGCCGAGTGCGGCAAAAGCGGCGGTTTTCAGGAAATCTCTTCTGTTTGACATAATTGTGTGTGTATTAAATGTGCCAATATGCTAATGGGCTAATGTGCCAATGGGCTGCGCTATGTATATGCTACGTTATGTTTGCACCGTCACGCCGCAGGTCATTGGCATATTGGCACATTAGCACATTATTACATTGAATAAAATGGATTCGTTTCCGTTGTATTGAGCGACGCCTCCTTATTTATATAAGGTAACACGCGCGTAGCGAACAACAGTCTACCGAGGTTGTATTCATCGAACAGCTCGTCGTCGGGGCTGAAGCTATTGACGCGCACATCGCCTTGCGAATGGATGAAACGCTTGTTACCGATATACATGCCGACATGTACCACACGTTCCTTGCGTTCCGGCGTCGCCTTGCGCCCGAAGAAAATCAAATCGCCCGGCTGGAGGTTACTGAAATCAGGAGCGATATCGATATGCTCGCCCACGTATGCCTGCTGGGAAGCATCCCGCGGAATGATGATGTCGTGCATGAAAAGAACGGTGCGCATGAAGCCGCTACAATCCACCCCTTTGGAGGAAGTGCCAGCCCAAAGATAAGGGATGCCCATCATGCTATGCGCCGTGGCTATAATGCTGGCGGCATCCTGCTTCAAGGTGGCACGCCATTTCTTCTCAGGCATGGAGATGGATTTGGAGATATATCCCTGACGGCCGTCGGGATAAGCCACCTTATAAAAGGCACCTTTTGTCCCCTCCCACTTCAGGCGGTTTCCTGCAGCAACATCAGAGACGGTCTGCGATGCCTGGCTGGGCTGTGAGTAGACAAAGCCATAATGCGAAGTCACCACTATTTTCTCTGCATTGTTCCAAGCGGTCAGCTCTTCCCGCGTGACGGGATGTATGCCTACTCGGTGTACCCATGCAATGTAGTTGTCCGGTGTCTGGATACGGTACCAGCCGTCGCGCTGCAACACCCGCACCGGCATACCCATCAAGCCTTGCGTCATCATTTCTGAAGAGAAATCCGGGGCTACCCGAAGATTGCACACAGACACATTGACAATGCCATACGTCTTGCCTTCAAGTCCGGCCTCATCCGGAAGCACTTGCAGACAATCCATCACCGCATATCCTTTCTTTGCCAAACCATCCAGCAAAGCCGTCTTTGCCTCTGCCGAAGTGGTGACACCACGCAACATCACATTCTTTCCGGAGAAAGAGTAATCCACATCGAACAAAGCCACGCGCTTGTCCGGTGCAAACTTTTGTTTCAAACTGTCAGCGAGTTGCGCCACTTCTGCAGGTATTGTACGGTCACCCACTTCCGAAGCGACAGCAAAAAGCGGGATTAACAGAAATAAAGAAAAAAGAGAGGATAACTTTTTCATTGACCAAAAGGATTTGGGGGTTATTACTAATAGCAAAGCTACGAATTTATTCCGAAATAGATACATGTTTTTAAGATAATTAAGGGTAAAGAATGAAGAATGAAGGATTCATCCGTACTGCATCCGCACACTGCACAACAAATTCTTCATCCTTCATTCTTCATTCTTCATTAATATTCGTTATCTTTGTACCCTATAAAGCAGTTGGTCGGTCTGTCGCTTGCGCCTCGTGCGTATGAGGAAAGTCCGGGCAACACAGAGCGTCCCACTTCCTAACAGAAAGCTGTCCGTGAGGGTAGAGTAACGTAGAAGAAAATAACCGCCGTCGCCCTTGGGCTACGGTAAGGGTGAGAAGGTGGGGTAAGAGCCTACCAGTCTTGTGGCGACACAAGGGCTGTGCGTCTTGGGAGTTGTAAGGTCATGTAAACCGACGTTATGAGAGTTGCTCGCTCCATGTCGGAGGGTAGACCGCTAAAGCTTGTATGGTGACATGCGGCTCAGATAAATGACAGACACTTCTTTAATGGAGAATGGATAATGAAGAATGGATAATTCCTAATTAGGCTTTTTCAGAAACAGAAGAACAGAACCCGGCTTACAGACTGACTGCTTTTTTATTGACAATGGATAATCGAGATAATAGCATGAACAAGCGTATTGCTGCCCTTTGGAAATTCCTCACCTACGACATCTGGCGTATTACGGAAGATGAAGTCACGCGAACGACCTTTTCCGTATACAATATCATCAAGACGATTTATCTTTGCATCAACCGCTTCACCAAAGACCGGATAGTAAACAAAGCCTCGGCGCTGACTTACAGTACGCTGCTTGCCATCGTGCCTATTCTTGCCATTTTGTTTGCCATAGCCCGCGGTTTCGGATTCGATAATCTGATGGAAAGCCAGATTGTCAACGGTTTCGGCGGTCCTACGGAAACCACGGAAGTCATCCTGCAATTCGTGAATTCGTATTTGTCTCAGACCAAGAGTGGAATATTCATCGGAGTGGGTCTGATTATGTTGCTGTGGACAGTCCTGAATCTAATCAACAATATGGAAATCACCTTCAACCGCATCTGGCAGGTGAAAAAGGCGCGCAGCATGTACCGCAAAATAACGGATTACTTCTCTATGCTTCTGCTGATGCCCATTCTGCTGGTGGTGTCCGGTGGTCTTTCCATCTTCATGAGTACGATGGTGAAGAACCTCGAAGACTTTACCCTGCTGGCTCCCGTCGGCAAGTTTATGGTGCGCCTCATCCCCTTCGTGCTGACCTGGTTCATGTTTACAGCACTGTACGTCTTTATGCCGAATACAAAGGTCAAGCTGAAACACGCACTCATATCCGGTATTCTGGCAGGTACGGCACACCAGGCATTCCAATTCCTTTACATCAGCAGCCAGTTGTGGGTTTCCCGTTACAATGCCATCTATGGTAGTTTTGCCGCCCTTCCGATGTTTCTGCTATGGTTGCAGGTATCCTGGACCATCTGCCTATTCGGTGCCGAACTGACCTACGCCGGACAGAATATCCGGAACTTCAGCTTCGACAAGGATGCGCGCAATATCAGCCGGCGCTACCGCGATTTTATCTCCATCCTGATAATGTCTCTCATAGCCAAGCGCTTTGAACAAGACGCCCAGCCCTATACAGCCGAAGAGATATCCGAAGAGTGCCAGATTCCCATCCGGCTGACACACGAAACCCTTTATGAATTGCAGGAAATCAACCTCCTACATGAAGTGGTGACCGATGAAAAGAGTGAAGACATCGCTTACCAGCCTTCCATGGATATCAACAAAATGAATGTGGCCCTCCTACTGGACAAACTGGACACGCACGGCTCAGAAGATTTCAAAATTGATAAAGAAAATGAATTCAACAACCAATGGGGAGCATTGCTGAAGGCACGGGAGGAATACTACAAGAATGCAAGCAAGGTGCTGCTGAAGGATTTGTAAGCACGCGGAAGTCTTTCCGGAAACTCCGTATCTGCTTTCTTTTTGATTATTTTTTAGACGCGGATGACGCGGATTGGAATATTAAAAAAATCCGCGTCATCTGCGTCATCTGTGTCTAAAAAGTAAATCACCGATATTTCTCAGGCTCCACGGCACGAGTCATATCATAGGCACGGTCACTCTGACGGGATGCCACTAATTGCAGGAAATCGTCCATAGTGCCGTTACCTTATTTATATTGTATCATGCGGCTGATGTACTTACCAATGATATCGAACTCCAGATTCACCACACTGCCCACTTTGAAAGCATGGAAATTGGTATGCTCAAAGGTGTAAGGAATAATGGCCACCTGGAAAGTATCGTCGGTGGGATTGCACACGGTCAGGCTGACACCATTGACCGTTACCGAGCCTTTGTCTACCGTGATGTAGCCGCGCTTTGCCATCTCCTTGTCAAAAGCATACCGGAAAGTAAAGTAATAGCTTCCTTCCGCATCCTTTATATCGATGCAAGTGGCAGTCTGGTCCACATGTCCTTGAACGATATGGCCATCCAGCCGGCCGTTCATCATCATACTACGCTCCACATTCACTTCATCTCCCACCTGCAACAAGCCAAGATTGGAACGGTCCAGCGTTTCCTTCATGGCCGTCACGGTATAGGTATCATCTGTCAGACTGACTACTGTAAGGCAAACACCGTTGTGAGACACACTTTGGTCTATTTTTAATTCACTGACGAATGAACACTTGAAAGTAAAATGTACATTCTCCTGGTCTTTGACCATCGCCACCAATGTGGCACATTCTTCTACTATTCCGGAAAACATGGTTCTATATACTTTTAGGTTATACACGATTTATTATTAATATGCGCAAAGATACAAAAAGCCCTTCGTATAGGTACAAAAAAAAGGAAGCTTTTCACAAAGCCTCCTTTTTCAGTTTTCAATAGGTATTAGTTTTTTTTTAAGGTAAAAAGATTGTTTTCAGGATAACGATGCAAATATAGGCGCTTTTCGTGATACTAACCAAATTAAAAAACATGTCTTATAACATCTTTTTGAGAAATCATTTAAGTTTATTATCATTTCAAAGCATTTTTCTACACCTGCAATCGTTTTCAATGGACAAATATAAGGCTATTTTCCATGAAACACTGAAATTATCCTAAAATTTTGTTTATTTCTTATCATTTAAGTAGTGTTCGTCTGTCCGCCCACTATGTTTTAACACTTTTGCGTCGATAAAGAACACTATTTCTTCGGCAATATTCGTGATGTGGTCGCCGGAACGCTCCAACTTGCGGAACACGCTCACCAGGTTCAGACAAGAGAGTGCACTCTCCGGATGCCGGCTGATGTAGTCGGCAAGAATGGCAGTAGCCTCAGCATTGATTTCATCCAGCATATTGTCCTTGGCAAACACGGCGGTAGCCAGTTCCTGGCTCTCCTCCTGAAGCGCCTGTTTTGCCTGTTCGAGCATGGAGAGTACCTGGGCTATCATCTCTTCGAGACGGAGTTGCTTGACCAGCTCAGTATCCAAAGCAGGTTCATGGCAGTTGAGGGCAAAGCGGGCAATGCCCTCTGCAAAGTCGCCCAGACGCTCCAGGTTCGTATTGATTTTGAGCATGGCAAGCACAAAGCGCAGGTCGATGGCAACGGGGTTGTAAAGGGCAATGATGTCTTCCACGTCGCTGTCAATTTTCAGTTCGAAAGCATTGACGCGACGTTCGCGCACCAATACCTGCTGGGCCAGTTCCCGGTCCAGCGTAAGCACGGCATCACCTGCACGGTCAAGCTGATTATATACCAGGGTCCACATTTCGTCTATTTCCTTTTTCAGCAAGACGAGTTCAGATTCGATAAACTTCACCATAATGTTTCTATTTTAAGATTACTTTTGTACAACTTATTTTTGCTTGTATGGAACAATCCGCTACCCGAAGCGTCCCGTGATGTAGTTCTGCGTCTCCACCTTATCGGGATTCGTAAATATCTTCCGGGTATCTCCAAACTCCACCATCTGCCCCATATAGAAGAAAGCCGTATTATCACTGACACGCGCTGCCTGTTGCATGTTGTGGGTGACGATGACGATAGTGTACTGCTTCTTCAACTCGTGGATAAGCTCTTCCACCTTGGCAGTGGAGATGGGGTCGAGGGCGGATGCCGGCTCATCCATCAGCAGGACTGAAGGAGACACCGCCATGGCACGGGCTATGCAGAGACGTTGCTGCTGACCGCCGGAGAGGGCGTAGGCAGAGACTTTCAGCTTGTCCTTCACCTCGTCCCAAAGGGCGGCGCCTTTCAGGGTTTCTTCCACCCGCTGACGGATGAAGGCGTTATCGGTGATGCCATTCACACGGAGTCCGTAGGCAACGTTCTCGAAGATGCTTTTGGGGAAAGGATTGGGCCGCTGGAACACCATGCCCACGTTCTTGCGGAGTTCGTCCACTTGCACTCCTTTTCCATAGATGTCTTGTCCGTCAATGCGTATCTCGCCGGTCAGACGGATGTCGGGAATCAAATCGTTCATGCGGTTCAGCAGGCGCAGGAAGGTAGACTTTCCACAGCCCGAGGGGCCGATGAAGGCTATCACAGACTTCTCCTCAATGTCCATGCTGATGCCTTTCAGGGCATGGAAATCGCCATACCAGAAGTTCACGTCACGGGTTTCTATCTTGTTCTTCATACCTATTGTATATGTTTTCAATTCGTCTTAATCTTCTTCTCAAAGTATTTCCGCAGGGCGTTCGCCAGCAGGTTCACCAGGAGGATAATGAGTATCAGCACCAGTGCCGTGCCGTAGGCAATGGGAAGCTGCGCTTCCATATCGGTGCCGCTGGTAGAGATGACGTAGAGGTGATAAGGAAGCGCCATGCACTGGTCGAAGATACTTGTAGGCAGCTGTGGCAGGAAGTAGGCGGCACAGGTGAAAAGGATGGGTGCCGTCTCGCCCGAAACACGCCCCAGCGCCAGAATCAGTCCGGTGATGATATTGGGTATCCCCATCGGCAGGATGACATGCCAGATGGTCTGAAGCTTGGTAGCTCCCAACGCGCGGCTTCCCTCACGCATGCTGTCGGGGATGGCTTTCAGCGCTTCTTCCGTGGTGCGGATAACCAAAGGCAGACTTAGCAGACCCAGCGTCAACGAACCTGCCAGGATGCTGTCTCCAAAATCCATATAGTTGACAAACAGCGCCATGCCAAACAGACCGAACACGATAGAAGGGATGCCGCTCAGATTATTCGTCATCATCCGTATGAAGCGTACCACCCAGCCTTTCGGCACATACTCATTCATATAAATACCGCTCATCACTCCCACCGGAAAGGCAAATAAAGCACTGCCCGCCATCAAGCAGAACGTACCTACAATGGCAGGAAGGATTCCACCGGCAGTCATACCGTTGGTAGGAGCCGTAGTGAGGAACTCCCAATTGATAACTCCTATACCTTTATATATAATGAAACCGAGGATAGCAAAAAGAATCCCCACCACACTCAGGCTCAACAGACGGAACAAGCCGAATGCCATGTTTTGCGAAAGATGCTTTCTATTGACCATATCTACCTTCTTTTATTTTCGTCTTGGCGAAACTGCTTCCACCGTGAAATTTATCAATAAACTGATGAAGAACAGCACGACACCCAGTAGGAACAATGCTTCGTAGTGAGGTCCGCCGGCAGGTGCCTCGCCCAGCTCCGCGGCAATCGTTGCCGGAATGGTGCGCAGCGGTTCCAGGATGGTATGGGGAATGACGGCGGCGTTGCCCGTCACCATCAGCACAGCCATCGTCTCGCCCACCGCACGGCCGATGCCCAACACCACTCCGGAGGTGATGCCCGAAATGGAGTAAGGAATCACCACCTTATATATAGTCTGCCATTGCGACGCTCCCAGCGCCAGACTGGCTTCGCGCATGGCACGAGGGCAATTTCTCATCGCATCTTCCGTCACCGTAATGATGGTGGGCAACGCCATAATGGCAAGCACAATGCTGCCCGCCAGCCCGCTCTCGCCTACCGGCAAGTTGAACACCTGCTGCAAAAACGGCACAATGACAATCAAGCCGAAAAAGCCGTAGACCACCGACGGTATGCCACTCAGCAACTCAATGATGGGCTTCAGCAGATTCCTTACCCGGGAATTGGCTACCTCCGACATATAGATTGCCACCGACAGACCAAACGGCAATGCAAAGAGGATGGCAAACAGACTGACCCACAGCGTCCCCGTAATGAGCGGCAAAAAGCCGAACTGCGCAGCAGGTGTTGCCGTGGGAAACCATTCGGCACCGGCAAAGACGTCCTTCACCGAAATGGTGTTGTCTTTCAGCAGATGCACCGAGTCCGGACGGACAATGAACTGCTGCGGTACAAAGGCTATAATGCCAGGCGTACGCTCCACCAGCTCCGTAATACAGGCACCTGCATTTTCGTAGGAAGCGCCCAACTGCTCTTCCGTATAATACAGTGTGATGTCCTCCAAACGGAAAAGGCGGATAGGAAGGTCCTCCCCTCCCACTTCGTTCCAGTTTGTCAGCTCTTCATCAAAAACATTCTTTATCTGTGCCGGAGTCAGTTCGCCCACCCGGTTCTCCTTATTCAAGGCCAATACATACCCTTCTTCTATCACCTTGCTGCTGAACAAGCCCAGCGCTTCGGAAAAGAGGAACACGACGATAAGTACGATGGTAAGACTCGTCACAAAGCCGCTACAAGCCAGTATACCTTCTACAATCTTCTCAAAAATCTTTTTCATGTTGCCTATTGATTTCTGTATGCAAAGGAACGGGCCGGATGTTAAGGCAGTGTGACTAACGTTTGAAAGAAATGTTTCAAAGGTGTTACAAAACTATTACAACGACTCAAAGCACATTCCATGTAACACATTTGTAATATCCATTACCTTAATTTGCATCATGTGTTTACCCAATTTGCATCATGTGTTTTATGAAGACAAGAGAATTACTTCTACTCCTCGCACTGACAGCCACCACCGGCATGCAGGCGCAACGCATCAAAGGCAGCGACACCGTGCTCCCCATAGCGCAGCAGACCGCCGAACGCTTTATGATCTTAAACCCGTCTGCCCGTGTCACCGTGACCGGCGGTGGAACAGGTGTCGGTATTTCAGCCCTGCTGGACCAAACCACGGACATCGCCATGGCTTCACGCGCCATCAAGTTCAGCGAAAAGATGAAAGTCAAAGCTGCCGGAGAAGACTTGGCAGAAGTACCCATCGCCTACGACGCCCTTGCCGTAGTGGTTCACCCCTCCAACCCGGTGAAACAACTGACCCGCCAACAACTGGAAGATATCTTCCGGGGCAAAATCACCAACTGGCAGCAAGTGGGCGGAGACGACCGCAAAATCGTAGTCTACTCCCGAGAGACTTCCTCCGGTACCTACGAGTTCTTCAAGGAAAGTGTACTGAAAAACAAGAACTACATGAGCAGCAGTCTCTCCATGCCTGCCACGGGAGCCATTATCCAATCCGTCAGCCAGACACGCGGTGCCATCGGATATGTGGGCCTAGCCTATGTATCGCCGCGTATCAAGACACTCGCCGTTTCATACGACGGGCAGCATTATGCCGCTCCCACGCTGGAGAATGCCATCAATAAGACTTATCCGATAGTACGCCCGCTATACTATTATTATAACCGAAAAAACGCCTCGATCGTAGCCCCTCTGCTCGATTTCATCTTGTCTGCCGCAGGACAGAAAATCATCAAAGAGAGCGGATATATCCCGGTACATAAAGAATAAATCTTCATTCTTCATTCTTCATTCTTCATTTTTTTACCCTATCTTTGTCCCCACGATACGAAAATAGTAACATTATGGCAGAAATAAAGAGCGAAGAAACAAGCGAAAAAAAGAGCTTGAACTTCATTGAGCAAATAGTAGAAAACGATTTGAAAGAGGGTAAAAACGGGGGAAAAGTACAGACACGCTTCCCGCCCGAACCAAACGGTTACCTCCACATCGGACACGCCAAGGCCATCTGCCTTGATTTCGGTATTGCCGCCGCACACGGCGGTGTCTGCAACCTGCGTTTCGATGACACCAATCCCACCAAAGAAGATGTGGAATACGTAGAGGCCATTAAGGAAGACATCCAATGGCTAGGCTACAAATGGGGTAACGAATATTACGCTTCCGACTATTTCCAGCAATTGTGGGACTTCGCTATCCGCCTCATCAAAGAGGGCAAGGCATACATCGACGAACAGACTTCCGAGCAGATTGCCGCCCAGAAAGGCACCCCCACCCAGCCCGGTGTGGAAAGCCCTTACCGCAACCGCCCCATTGAAGAGACACTGGATTTATTCCAGAAGATGAACAGCGGCGAGATTGAGGAAGGTGCCATGGTGCTCCGTGCCAAGATAGACATGGCAAGCCCCAATATGCACTTCCGCGACCCCATCATCTACCGTGTAGTGAAGCATCCGCACCATCGCACGGGTACCACTTGGAAGGCTTATCCGATGTACGACTTCGCCCACGGACAAAGCGACTTCTTCGAAGGCGTGACACACTCGCTCTGCACACTGGAGTTTGTGCCCCACCGTCCGCTCTACGACCTCTTCGTGGACTGGGTGAAGGAAGGCAAAGACCTCGACGATAACCGCCCCCATCAGTATGAGTTCAACAAACTGAACCTCAGCTATACGCTGATGAGCAAGCGCAACCTGCTGACTCTAGTCAAGGAAGGCTTGGTAAACGGTTGGGACGATCCCCGTATGCCGACCATCTGCGGTTTTCGCCGTCGCGGTTACTCTCCGGAGTCCATCCATAAGTTCATCGACAAGATTGGCTATACCACATACGACGCCCTTAATGAATTCGCCCTGCTGGAAAGCGCCGTGCGCGAGGACCTGAACGACCGTGCCACCCGCGTATCCGCCGTACTGAACCCCGTGAAGCTCATCATCACTAACTATCCCGAAGGACAAGTGGAAGAGATGGAAGCCGTCAACAACCCCGAACATCCCGAAGAAGGCAACCACGTCATCGAATTCAGCCGCGAACTTTGGATGGAGCGCGACGACTTCATGGAAGATGCCCCAAAGAAATACTTCCGCATGACACCGGGACAAGAGGTACGTCTGAAGAACGCGTACATCGTGAAGTGTACCGGCTGCAAGAAGAACGACGCCGGTGAAATCACCGAAGTATATTGCGAATATGACCCTGATACCAAGAGCGGTCTGCCCGGAGCCAACCGTAAGGTGAAAGGCACCATCCATTGGGTAAGTTGTGCCCACTGCCTCGAAGCAGAAGTACGTCTCTACGACCGTCTGTGGAAAGTGGAGAACCCGCGCGATGAGCTTGCCGCCATCCGCGAAGCGAAGAACTGCGACGCACTGACAGCCATGAAAGAAATGATCAACCCCGACTCCCTGAATGTGCTGCCCTGCTGCTACATCGAGAAGTACGCTGCCGGCATGCAGCCCCTCTCCTACCTGCAGTTCCAACGTATCGGTTATTTTAATGTTGACAAAGATTCTACGCCAGAAAAAATGGTATTCAACCGTACTGTAGGTCTGAAAGACGTTTGGGGTAAAATCAATAAATAAGAATATGAGTAAAAAAAACCTGCTGTCCGGAAGAGACAAAGAACTGCAAGAAATGGCAGAACAATATGAAGCTGCCAAAGCAGAGAACAGAACCATCTATCTGGACGCAGACGACTTAGCCGACCTCGCAGACTGGTATGCCGTGCATCATAAATATGCCATGGCTACCGAGGTCGTAGAGTATGGCTTGGGAATACATCCGGATAATACGGCTCTGTTGGTGGAACAGGCATACTTGTTCCTCGACACCCAGCATAAAGAGCAAGCCAAAGATATATTGGAACGGATTGCCGAAGAATCTTCCGAAGTGAAAGTGCTGAAAGCCAACCTACTGTTGGGCGAAGGCAAAGAAGAAGAAGCAGAAGCGATACTCGACAGCATAGACGATAAGGACGACCTGGCCAATATCGTTGATGTATCCTATATGTACATCGACATGGGATTCCCGGAAAAAGCATTGACATGGCTGACGCGCGGACTCGAAAAATATGCCGAAGAAGAAGCCTACCTTGCCGTCACCGGCGATTGTTACTATGCCCAGGGACTGTTTGAAAAAGCCACCTTCTTCTTCAATAAGCTGATTGACAAGAATCCGTATTCGGCTCCTTACTGGTTTGGACTGGCCCGTTGCTACTTTGACCAGCAGATGTTCGACAAAGCAATCGAAGCATGCGACTATGCCACGGTGGCCGATGACGAGTTTGCCGATGCCTACCTGATGAAAGGACATTCCTTCTTCCAATTGGGAAATGAGGAAAGTGCCATGGAGAACTACCTGCAAGCCGAAAAGTTCCATCTCGTCTCCCACGGTTTCATCAACACCTTCATCGGCCTGAACAAAACCTCCAAAGGAGAGTGGAAAGAAGGATACGACTATCTGGAAAAAGCCATAACGGCCGAAGACAGCCATGACTTCGCCTTGCCTTCTCTTTATGCCAATGCAGCCCTATGCCTGCACAAGATGGGAAAGAAACGCAAAGCACACCAGTATTGTAAAAAAGCATACGACCTGGCACCCGAAGAGATAGACCCGTACCTGATTGAGGGACGCATCTACATGGAAGAAGGTGAGTATGAGAAAGGTGTGAAGAGATGGGCCAAAGCCTTAGAGTATGCCCCCTATGCAGATACCTGGCACGAAATAGGCATGTGTAGCATGGAAATAGGACAACTGAGCTATGCCAAGCTGGCCTTTGAACATGTCAAAGAGATGGAGCCGGACTTTGAAGGTATCAACGAAAGGCTGACCTCTCTGTATATGCTGCTCAAAGACAAAGAGAACTTCATGAAGTACAACCAGCTGTGCGAACATCCGTTCAGGCTGGAAGAGTTGGATAGATTACAGCAGATACTACAAGAAGATAATCAGGAAGAGCTGGCCCTAGTGATGAAGAATATTTTCAATGCATTACAATAATAGTAATTATATACCACTAATCTAGCAAATGGAATCAGTAGCCTTTATCCAATGGTGTCTCGACCACCTCAATTACTGGACCATCACTTTATTGATGGCCATTGAAAGTTCGTTTATTCCCTTCCCCTCGGAAGTTGTAGTCCCTCCTGCCGCTTGGAAAGCCGCCAACAATGACAACATGAATATATATCTGGTGGTATTGTTTGCAACCATAGGGGCAAATATCGGAGCATTGATAAACTACTATCTGGCAAAATGGCTGGGACGCCCCATCATTTACAAGTTTGCCAACAGCCGTTTCGGGCACATGTGCCTCATCGACGAAGCCAAAGTGCAGCATGCGGAGGAATACTTTGACAAGCATGGAGCCGTATCAACCTTTGTCGGCCGCCTGATACCTGCTGTTCGCCAGTTGATATCCATCCCTGCCGGTCTGGCACGCATGAAGCTGGGAACTTTCTTGCTGTACACCACCTTGGGTGCAGGCCTTTGGAATTCCATCCTGGCTTTTATCGGCTATTACTTGTCCACAGTACCCGGCATTGAGAACGAGGAACAGCTGCTTGCCAAAGTAACGGAATACAGCCATGAGATAGGTTATGTATTTATCGGAATCGGCGTACTCATCGTGGCATTCTTCATCTATAAAGGCATGAAGAAGAAATAAAAAAGAAAACGGTATGATAATAAAAAAGCGGTGGACAGCATGATAAATTCTGTCCACCGCTTTTTATTGCTTATCCCAAATCCAAACTTTCTACTTTACAGCTGCAATAGCTTTATCATAGTCAGGTTCTTGCGTAATTTCAGGTACCAATTCCGTATAGGCAATCTTACCATCTTTGCCGATAACCACTACCGAACGCGCCAATAGACCTGCAAGCGGTCCGTCGGCCATGCGTACCCCGTAGTTTTCATCAAAATCGGAAAAGCGGAAATCAGACAAAGGAATCACATTCTCAATACCTTCCGTTGTACAGAAACGTGCATGTGCAAAAGGTAAATCCTTGGAGATTGCCAACACTACCGTATCGGGCAGGCCGGCAGCCAGTTTGTTGAACTTACGTACAGAAGTAGCGCACACACCAGTGTCAAGGCTGGGGAAAATATTCAAAATAACATTCTTCCCGTTCAGTTCCTTCAAAGAGAATGAAGACAAATCTGTTTTTACCAATTCGAAATCGGGGGCAACAGAGCCCACCTTTATAAATTCACCGATAACCTTTACCGGTTGTCCTTTAAATTTTGTTGTAGCCATAGTTTTATCAAATTATATGTATACATAACAAATTACATACAGAAAAAGTTCACCCGAAACTTTTTTCCGGATAAACTGTTATTCTACAGACGAATTAATGATAATCACTTAAAAAATTAAATTCACATGAAAACTATTTTTGACGAACTTCAGCAGGAAGTAAAGAATTGGTGGATTTCACTCATTCTTGGTATTCTTTATGTAATAGTGGCTATAAGCCTAATGTTCTCCCCTCTCAGCGGGTATGCGGTATTGAGCATTCTGTTCAGCATCTCCATGTTGTTCAGCGGTCTGCTGGAAATATCCTTTGCAGTAAGTAACCGTAGAAGGGTATCCAGTTGGGGATGGTATCTGGCTGGAGGCATCATCGACATGATTCTGGGATTCTACCTGATAGCCTACCCGATGCTCAGCATGGAAGTCATTCCATTCATCATCGCCTTCTGGCTGATGTTCCGCGGCTTCTCATCCGTAGGCTATGCCATGGACCTCAAAAGATACGGAACAAGAGACTGGGGATGGTATGTTGCTTTCGGTATTCTTGCCGTCATCTGCTCGCTCATCATCTTGTGGCAACCGGCAGTAGGCGCCCTTTACGCCGTGTACATGATTTCGTTTGCATTCCTGATTATAGGCTTCTTCCGTATCATGCTGTCATTCGAGCTGAAAAACCTGCACAAGCGCGGGAAAGAGTGGAAGGAAAAGAAAGAGAAAGAAGTATCGGCCGAATAAGTAGCCCACACGAAGCGTGTCAAAAGGAATCCCACCTTTGACACCTTCGTTTAGCCGAATTGCTCAATAACGTCTCAGAAAACGGAACATCGTAGTCCGTGATACTCCCATCTGCCGGGCAAGTTCGGCACACGACTCTCCTCTTTGGTGCTCCCTTACAAGCTTCCTCTTGTTCGCATAGAGTATCTTCATTTTGGGTGTGTCTCCTTTCTTCCTGCCCAGATGTTTTCCCTCCTTCCTCCGTCGTTCCAGTGCTTCTTTGGTGCGCATGGAAATCAGATTACGCTCTATCTCGGCCATCAGTCCAAAAGCAAACCCCAGCACTTTGCTGTTGATGTCATTCTGGAACACATACCCCTCTTTGGTACTGTACAGCACCACTCCCCTTTTGATGCAGGAGTTAAGAATGGTCATTATCTCCAGCAGTGTCCGGCTAAGCCGTGAAATCTCCGTTATAATCAAGGAGTCTCCCGGTTTCATCCGGTCCAACAAGCCCGCCAGTTTACGCTCTTTGCTACTCACTTTTCCGCTGACCGTCTCCATGTACCATCTGTCGATACTCAACCCATTCTTCTCCGCGAAGCGTATAATTTCCTCGCGCTGATTCTCTAAAAACTGTTTTTCTGTACTTACTCTTAAATAAGCTACTACTGCCATAATTGATAAACGTTTATTGGTTATTATTCACCACCAAAGAACGGTTATTCAAGTAAGAGTGGCAACACACAACTATGACTCTCTATCACAGAGGATCACATTATGGACATCCCTCGAAGTCAGGGAAGACTTCTCGGTAACCATCTCAAATATGCCTATAAACAAAGAAAACAGCCCCACTGAAGCTGTTTTCTGAAATTAGTTCATAAAAAATTGATACTATGTAGTTTCATAGTATACTCTTCTTCATTTCATTCACTATGTATCTCACATCCTCATCCGTCACATAAGGACCACTCGGCAAGCAAAGACCACGCTTGAACAAGCCTTCACTAATGCCATTCACATAGGCAGGATTATTTGCATATACCGGCTGGAGATGCATGGGCTTCCATAAGGGACGGCTCTCGATACCGGCTTTATCCAAGCAAACACGCATGGCCTCTACATTACGGTTAGGCTCACAAGAAGTATGGGCACTCACTGACTCATGCGTAACACCGGCGGCACCACCTACGGCGCCTTTTACTGTCTCACGGTAGGCATCCTCCTCACCTCTCACATGCAGATTCCCGTCAAGCAGTACCGTGTTCAGCCAATAATTGCTGTCATAACGTCCGGAAGGATTCTCATGAAGCGTGATTCCCTCCACATCAGCCAACAGCTCACGATACAGACCGCACAGATGCTTATGGTGCGCTATGTGCTCATCCACCACCATCATCTGACCGCGGCCGATTCCGGCACAAATGTTACTCATCCTATAATTATAGCCTATACGCTCATGCTGGTAGTAGGGATAGGACTCACGGGCCTGGGTAGCATAGAACATTATCTCACGCTTGGACTCTTCATCAGGGCAAATCAAAGCACCGCCACCGCTGGTGGTTATCATCTTGTTGCCATTGAAAGAAAGCACACCATATTTGCCAAAAGTTCCGAGGACTTGCCCGTCAAACTTGCTTCCAAAGCCTTCGGCGGCATCCTCTATGACCGGAATACCATATTTATCTGCCACTGACATGATTTGGTCTGTCTTGTAGGGCATCCCATACAAAGCCACCGGAACAATCGCTTTGGGCTTTCGGCCCGTCTTGTCGATACGGTCCCTGATAGCCTGCTCCAGAAGTACCGGGTCCATGTTCCATGTATCAGCCTCAGAATCCACAAATACCGGAGTGGCACCGAGGTAGGTCACCGGATGGGAAGAGGCACAAAAGGTAAAGCTCTGTACTATCACTTCATCACCCTGACTAACTCCGCAAGCAAGCAGGGCCAGGTGTACCGCTGCTGTACCTGCACTCAAGGCCACTACCTTTTTATCCTGTTCCACGAAGCGTTCCAAATCCTGCTCGAAGGCATTCACATTAGGACCGAGGGGTACTACCCAGTTGGTATCGAAGGCTTCTTGTATGAAGCCTATCTCCTTGCCGCTCATGTGGGCGAGGCAAAGATATATTCTCTTATCCATAAAATTACGTGATTTACAAAACTATATTCTTGATAATCTTACACCTATTCCCTACAGCCAACACACCATCCGGAATATCCTTTGTAACAACGGAACCAGCACCTATAATACTCCACTTCCCTATCTTAACACCCGGAATAACAACACTGCCGGCACCAATCCATGTCCCCTCGCCAACTTGCACATTGCCACAAAGCGTACAATGGGGAGAAATATGCACATAATCAGCAATCAGACATTCATGATCCACCGAAGCACCGGTATTGATAATACAATGGCTGCCAATACAAGCATCCGACTGCACAATTGCCCCCTGCATAACTACCGAGCCTTCTCTTATCTCAGTTTCTTCAGATATAATTGCAGAAGGATGAAAAGCTTTGCCATATTCAACCTTTAACTCCTTGGCAATCTTCCTGCGAATACCATTATTCCCAATACTGATTATCAATGGTCCGCAGACCTTCGACGGACGTAATACGGGATAGTCAAAAAGACTATGAATTTCCTCATTATCATCAAACAACGCTTCAATCGGTTCATGATTTGCACGCAATATATCAATGATCACTTTGGCATGACCACTGGCACCATATAAATACATGTTTTGATATTAGTTATTTCCAGTAAAGACTTCCATCGTAGCCGAAGTATCAGAGCTGATACCTTCCCTTATAAATACCTTTCTTATTGTCATAAAAACAATTTTCAAATCAAGTAGAAAAGAACAATGATCTACATACCACACATCCAGTTTAAATTTCTTTGACCAACTGATAGCATTGCGCCCGTTAACTTGCGCCCAACCCGTAATCCCCGGACGGACTTCATGACGACGAGCTTGTTCTTTACTATAAAGCGGTAAGTATTGAGGCAATAAAGGACGGGGACCTATCAAAGCCATATCCCCTTTCAATACATTAATCAGTTGTGGAAGCTCATCAATCGAAGTAGAACGTACAAAACTTCCAACTTTTGTCAAACGTACAGCATCAGGCAATAAATTTCCCTCTGCATCCCGTTCATCGGTCATGGTCTTAAACTTGATAACTTTAAAAATCTTTCCCTCCTTCCCTGGACGCTCCTGAGTGAAAAAGACCCCAGAGCCCTTATTGGCAAAATGCAACCAAAAAGCGACAAGAAACAGTATCGGCCAAATCAAAGCCAATATGCAAAACACGAGAAGGAAGTCAATCACTCTCTTAAGAAAATGAGAATACATGCTCTAATAATTATGTACCAATATGAAGTCGTATCTAATATCCTTAAAAAAACTATTCTTCGATAACAAGACGATAAAAATCTTCATTTTAAAGAAATTACTTCCTCCAAGAATGAAACGAACTTATCCGCTAATGATTTTCTTGAGAAATTAGCTTCTGCAAATGCCCTAGCCCTCTGCCCACATCCTGTTCTGTATGTATCATCGTCCAATAAAGAAATCAAGCCTTCGGCAAAAGCATTTGCATCCTTAGGAGGAACAACAATCCCTAACTTATTTTCTTGAATCATATCAGCAAGCCAACCTGGATAATTGTTTAAGACAGCCAATCCTGAAGATATATAATCAAAAAACTTATTAGGTGAAGTTCCATAGTAAAAAGCCGGAACATCAGCTAATACCATCAAACCCAAATCTGCTGATGCAACAACTTTATTTAGTTCTTTCTTAGGCATCGGATTATAAAAACGACAATTATCCAATTGTTCTTTTCGAGCTCGTTCCATCAAATGCGGTTTCATTTTACCGTCTCCTATAAATGCCAACACAATATCCGTCCGTTGCTTTGTCTTCAGCACTGCAGCAGCATCCAACACTGCATCCAAACCATTGGCAATTCCATGTGCACCAGTAAAAACCGCCACTTTATCTGTTTTGGAAATGCCCTCCAACGAAAGATTATCACGTGAAGATGGCTTGAATATCTTCAAATCACACCCGTTCGGAATCATCGAAATACGCTTGCCCGGCTGACTCCTTCTTTTAATTCCTTCACAAATTCCAGGAGAAAGACCAACACAAGCATCCGCGCAATGATAACTCAACCACTCCAAAATATTCATCCCCCACAATAAAAAAGGATTCTTCATACCTAAGGCCTTAGGTAATTCAGGCCACAAGTCACGAACTTCAAAAATAAATTTTTTCTTCCGGAACAACTTCATTACTATGCCTGGAATACCGGCTGTCAAAGGAGTAGAAGTCGCAAACAACAAATCATAATCTTCTTTCAATGCTATTTGAATACCTTTCCATCCAAACTTCACGAAAGTCCATGCTCTTTTGGCGATACCATCCTTATTAGAGTAAGGCAAAGCTATCTGAATCACATCTATACCATCGACCATTCCTCTATGAACATTTTTCATCGTTGTGTTCGGCAAATCCAGCTTGGCCGTTTCACCACAAACCATGCAAACAGAATGGCCTCTGGAAATCAGATGTTTTGCCAACTCATAAGAACGTGTCCCCCCCGCTTGGGTGGGAATGGTAAAATGTTGATGGAAATAAAGCACTTTCATTTTATATAAATTGAAGGATTGTTTTTATCGAGCTATTTTTAGTCTGAAATTCGATTTGCCTACATTTAGTCGTTTGACCATAATAATTAGAACATAATTGTTCTGTATCAACAGTTTCACCGTTTGATTCCAAACTAAGATTATCCTTATTTGTATGCCATAATTGACGCATATTCATATTTTTGGGGTTACCATCTATACAATCTTCTATCTCCCACTTACATGTGTTTTTCCATTTTACAATCTTTCTATAATGTTTTATTTCCTTATTCAGATAAGTAAAACAAGAAACTTTTCCTTCAAATATGTAAGTATTCTCTGTTTCTTTCAACGAACTCCACTCTGCTTGCGACCAATTATACCAAATAAATCGATCTCCTTTCAACATTTGGTCATGTCCTTCAAGCATTATTGTATTATGAGATTCCGTACCCATAAAATATCGAAGTAACTTCTCTGTTGTATTGTATTTATAACTACCCCCATCAAACAAACAATTCTCTCCTTGATACCAAATATCCAAATGCAGATTATCCGCATGCGCAGGTCGGTCCTTATGTCTTCCACATCTGATAAAAGAAAAAGTATCCTTTTCACGAATACAATAATATCCTCCCTTATCAAAAGAAATGCAACCAAACTGTTTTTTTATTGGTGGATACATCTGTCGGTTTGCTTTCCACTCGCACAAATACCATTCTCTATCCTCATATTGCCGATCATACAAATGTTCGGAAGTAAGCAAATAATATAATGCATCGAGTTGAGGACGATAATCACGATAATCGCAATCATTAAGTTTAAAAAACAAAGCTCCATCATTCGAACCATAATTGGGTAACCAACCGGTCGAATCATCCTGGCACTGATACAAAAAATTCACAGACTGATAAGCACGTTTATATACTTCATCACAAAACCGCTCCCCATTTCTGTCTGCCAGAGTAATGGCCCATGTCAAAAGCTGAACCACTACCCGATGATAATTCATACTGAATTGCAGATAAGTACCATCTTCTGCCACTTGGTATTTTATCTCTTCCTCAAACCATTTCTTTCCTTTCTTTTTCCACTCTCCAGATTCTGGAAACTGAGGAAATAACAGACCTACCAGATACAACGCCAACGTTTCTGTTATTGCATGATTATTACGCACTGCAATCCGGGAAAAATTTATATTTGCACGTACATGCTTCATTTGCCAATAAACAGACTGGATGATTAACCTAAAAACATCTTCCGTCAATTCAACCGAATCTTTATAATAATAAAGTGCGAATAACCAATTCAATACACGCAAAGATATTTCCTGACTACATTTATAATTAGGTCCACAATTAAGTGGGTTTTTATGAATCCAGTCCTCTATTTGAGAAAATACAAAAGACGCATGATTTTCACCAGACTTTTGATCATAGCGGATAATGTCATAGAGAAAAGAAAAACGGGACTTTTCCCATACATACTTTATATCCCCTGCTTCAGGCACAATATCCTCTACTGTCGTCCAGTGTACATTCGCATTATATTTATAGTTCGTATCAGGGTTTGTCAGCCAGTCATAATCCGTTCCAAGGTTGTACCAAACGGCAGAAAAGAAGCAATATTCACCGCGCTTCATTCTATTGACTCTCTCTGAAAGTACCCTACTATCAATATGGGTCAATTTCACGCTCTTTCTACTTGAAAAGAAAAAGGGTTTTGCGTGCTTTCTCCAATCCGCCAATGACAAATATTCTTTATCCTCCCAAGAAATAGGGTATGCTCTTTTCAACATTCCCACTTTACGGCGTATTTCATACTGGATACGAAACAAAAAGTACTTTATTCCCATGTTATGAAATAACTGAAAATAAAGAAGAAATTTATTCATAAGGAACACAGAATTATTCAATCTCAATCCACTTGTTCTGCTTCAAGCTATCGATACAAGCAAACGATGCCTTGGCTGTATTTACAATAGAGTCAAACGGAATTAAAGCTTCTCCTCCGTTTTGTATTCTATCATTCAATAAAGCAAATTGGGTAGTATGCCCTTTATCCATACCTTTTTTCATTTTAGAGAATCCTTTGCAACCATATCCTTTCAGTTCTCTCCAATTGTCAAGAACCAGCGTCTTTTCTTGTGTATAGATCTCTATTCTCTCTTTCGAATAAGACTTGCTACCATTAGCAAAATAGTTTATCACGGCATTCGCCCCATTCTCATATCTTAGCAAAATACTCGCATTATCCGTATTCTCTTCAGGATTTTCCCCCATTGCATTCATACATACGGCAACAACCTTACTGTCTGCGAAAAATGAGCATAAATCAATAAAATGGCAAGCCTCACCAATAATACGTCCTCCTCCCACTTTCAAATCATGCACCCATACTTCAGACGGTATAAATCCGGCATTCATAGTTGCCACAATATTTTTCACTCCGCTTCCGGAAAGCTGTTTCATTTTCACCGCGAAAGGAGAAAAACGTCGGTTATACCCCACAGTTAATGTTACTCCATTCTTTTGTGCTTCCCGATAAGTTTCAGTAATCTCATTCAATTCCGTTTGATTCAAGCACAACGGCTTCTCCACAAACACATGTTTCTCTGCTTGCAATGCATCCAACACCATTGAAGCATGAAGATTATGACGGGTTGTAATCATTACCAAATCCACAGCCTCATCTTTCAAGATTTCCTTGTAATCAGAAGTTGCTTTCATGGCACCAGCCTTTTGAGCCAGAACTTTAGCAGACAAACCTTGCGCACTCGCAATATACCGAATATGCGCTCCTGCTTTCGTCAAAGCAGGCAGCATCGTTGCCGATGTAAAGTTTCCGGCGCCAATAATGCCTATTTGTCCTTTTGTTGCTGAAAAGTCAGCAGAAGCAACCTCAACTATCGTATTTCGTTTTGCATCAACGGGATATTTCAAGATAGAAGCGATAGAACCATGTTTACGCATGTCCCCATATATCTTTTCATAATCCTTCAAATCCACTTCTTCAGTAATCAATGATTTCACATCAATATTCCCCATGGATATTGCCTGCAAAACAGTCTCGAAATTTCTTTTTTCTGTCCAGCGTACAAAAGGTAACGGATAATCTATTCCTTTATTTTCGTAATCTTCATCATAACGTCCCGGACCATAGGAACAAGAAACTTGGAATGATAACTCCTTTTTATAAAAATCATCCCTACGAATATCCAATCCTATTACACCTACAAGCACAATACGACCTCTTTTCCTTGACATCTCAGCCGCCTGGTGAATCACTTCATCTGTTTTAGCAGAAGCAGTAATCAATACAGCATCAGCCCCATGTGAATATGTTTCTTCAAGCACATATTTTACAGAATCTGTTCCTTTAGCAGGATTTACCCCTATCACTCCTTTAGTACGGGCCAATTCCACCTTTTCTTCATCAAAATCAATTCCTATGACTCTACACCCATTCGCTTTCAATAATTGCGCTGTTATCAATCCAATCAAACCTAACCCGATTACAACAACAGTTTCTCCCAATTGCGGATTCAGCAAACGAATACCCTGCAAACCTATAGACCCAATTACAGTAAAAGCAGCTTCTTCATCCGAAACATTTTCCGGTATTTTAGCTACCAAGTTTTTAGGTACACAAACATACTCGGCATGTTGTCCATTAGATGCCACACGATCGCCCACCTTAAATTCTGTAACTCCATTTCCTACAGCAACCACTACACCGGAATTACAGTACCCTAAAGGCAACGGTTGTCCCAGTTTATTAAAAACCGCCTCCAATGTAGGTTGCAAACCATCTGTCTTTATCTTATCAAGTACTTGCTTTACTTTATCAGGCTGTTGACGAGCCTTGTCTATCAAATTTGCCTTTCCAAACTCGACAAGCATACGTTCTGTCCCTAAAGACACTAAAGAACAAGATGTTTTAACCAAGACATAACCTGATTTTACCTGAGGAACCGGAACTTCTTCAAGTACAGTCCTCCCTAATTTCATATCTTGAATTATTTGCTTCATAGTTATCCCTTATATTTTGTTACAACATTCATTATATCTTTTTCTCTTCTTGTCATTGAAAACAATGATTCAATCCTATCATGAGCTGCGATACTAATACTCTCCAAATCATCATTCCAATGCTCCTCTATAGCATTAGCAATAGTCTGCGGCAATGTATCCTTTATTATTACCCCCACATCTCCAACAACATTTAGAACTTCTCCAACATCTGTTGTTATAACCACAGCCCCACAACTCATAGCCTCCGCAATAGCTAGTCCAAAACCTTCGTAGCGAGATGGCTGTAAATAAAAACGGCAATTTTTCAGATAAGTTAATTTTTCATCCTCGGAAATTGAACCTAAAATATCAATATAAGCATTTAGTCCTTTTCCTGATATATATTGTTTCACTTCATTAAAAGCGTCCCCCTCATGTCCTGCAATATTAAGATGTATATCCAACTTGTCTTTCAATAATTCAATTGAATCTATAATTTCATACAAGCATTTTCGTTTTACATTTTCTTTACCCGTCCAACAAATAGTAAACAATTCATTCCTTCTGTTGCAATATGTCCCTCTTGAATATTTTATAATGTCTATACAATGTGGAGAATATATCATATTTTTAAGATTCCAATCTTTATAAATTTGTTCATATTCATTTTTTGAAACTAGAATATTGACATTCGCATATTTAATAGAATACTTAATCAATAGCTTTTCTAATAAGGGTCTTCTATAGTAATCCGAAGCAGCCATTGGGCACTTATAATTAAAAGTTCCTGTGATTACAAGTTTTTTCCTCAACAGTCTTGAGATAAATACTGGGAAAAAAGCATATGTCCACCACCAAACAAAAATAACATCTGCACTCCAATCTATTTCACGATATTTAGTAGCTATTGTCAAATTAGAATCTATCTTTTTCAAGATGTTAATATCCTGATTATAAAATTCTACAAGAAACAATTTGCTCTTATCTGATATTTTACAAAAGAAACATATTTTCATAATTACGTTCTAATAAATGTTCCAATCACCATTTACTTCACTCCCTCAATATTCCTTTTACAATGTCTAACATATCAACACTATTATACAACTGCACTGAAGCCTTTGAATATGATTCATAATTTCTGTCAATTTCAAGGATTGCCTCACATACATTTTTCTCTAACAAAATATCAGTACAAATACCCGCTTCAAATTTTGAAAAAATAAAATTCAAAGCAGGCAAATTATTTGAAATCATAGGAATACCAAACATTGAATATTCATATAATTTATTAGGCGCGCAATATAAAACATTAATTGCCCTATTTATAGGTTCGCCATCCACAACATATACCAATATACCAATATGCGCCAATTTCGTAATTTCCAAATGTAAAGGAGGAGGTAAGAAAGGAAGAAAAACAATTCTCTCGCTTTGACATTTATCTCTAAGTTCATTATAAAAAGGATTTTCACCTCCCATCAAAAACAAAATATAATCATCAGGTAGAGAATTAACTGCTCTAACAAAATAATCAACTCTTCTCTCAGGAATAAATACCCCTTGATACAATATTATCTTTTTATTTCTATATTTAGATATTATTTCTTGAATTGAAAATGGTAAAGATTGGGCTATTTGAACATTGCCATTATATGGTTTATTAGGCAGAATATAAGGGACTTTATCCAAATCATAAATAGATTTCGTTATATGCGCTCTATTATATTCACAGCAAATAACTTTCTTTGATTTTTTCAAATTTTTCTCAAACGGATAACAAGGATTCAATAATCTATATGCTATTTTTTGAGTGGGGTTCTTAAATTCAAATAAATGAGATATCACATCATACTTATCCAAATAAGCTGAAAATAAGCTAACTGTTTCAGAATGCAAAAGCCACAAATATGTAGTCTCTTTTACATATTCATTTTTCAGCATTTCTAATACATATCTACGATATTTCCACTGTTGAATTATCCGTTGCATTCCATTTCCACCATATAACGGTGTTTTGTAAAATCGTACATGATTTCTTTCCATCAATACTTTTTCTGTATTCATGTCCGAACAACCACCAATATACACGATTTCATAATTTAACTCTGACAATATATTACATATAGATATCACTGGTGGAAATAACTTGATATCATATATCATTGTCAATATCACTTTACTTTTCATTTTTCAACTCTTGCGATAAAACATTTATGTATTCTAAACCATACTTCAAATCAGGCTCCATATAATTTCCTTCTCCCCATTCATTCCAAGACTTCAAAAAAACATATTTCTGTTCTTGAGGCTTATTTTTCATATTATATAAAATCGAATTAACATGCTTTCGAAATAAATCTGGAGTTGAACCATGCAAAATATATCCACCAGTACCACTTCTTGGAGTATGATCCCAATTAGGTATTATTGTTGGAAAGACCTTTACATCTTCATATTCACGATTCATCAAAGACATTTTTCTTACCATATCCGAATATTTATGGATATATGGAATTTTTAATATATCAGAGCAGAAACGTCTTTTAAGTTTATTCAAAAAAAGATTATCAGTCTTCCATTCCCATAGTCCCACATAATTAACAGCATTGAAACCTAATGAAAGCATTTTATCTATATCTGAGCGTATTGTTGCTTGGGCAATAAAATAAATATCACCTATATCATTTTTTTTTGCAAAATCTTTCCACACAGATATAAAATTGGCTACATCAAGAAACTCAAAAGGCCTATATATCATAAATACCGGCTTACCATCTATCTTAAAGTAACGTTTATCTTTAAAAGCAGGCAACAAAGATTTAAAATGAAGTATATAATCCTCTACCCCTAGATACCGCTGTTCTATTAGCAAATTCTTCTGACAAGTTCCATCTTTATTCCAAAATTTTGCATGCCATGATTCATTAGCCCAACACAAGCAAAAAGGAAAATCTGGCTCATTAAGCCTTAGAACCTCCTTAAATGGATAATCAAGTTCTTGCTTTCCTTCTCCAAACCAATAATGATAATAGCAAAAAGCTTCAATTCCAGCTTTTCGAGCAAGAACTGCTTGTTCTTTTCTAACTTCAGGCAATCTCAAATCATAATATCCCAAATCAGCTGGCACTCTAGGTTGATAATGTCCTGGATATAACGAACGAGCTTTTCCTACATTAGTCCACTCGGTAAATCCTTTCCCCCACCATCTATCATTGTCTTTTGTCGGATGAAATTGTGGTAAATAAAATGCAATAACATGAGTTCTATTTGTCATCACTTACTATTTTTATACTTAATATAATTTTGAACAAAAGATACAATCCATGGATTCTTAATAAAGAAAAGCTGAGACAACAAAAAATACATACAGCAAAGAACAAAAGATAATAATAATATTTGCCAATTATCAGTCAATATTCCCTTCAGAAGAACAACAATAATCCAATATGGAATTGAATAAAACACATTCAATTTTATACTATTAATAGGTATAAATAACAATCTATGCCGGAACATATAGCAAAAAAGAAAAATAGTAACCGAAAGTTCAGAGCACAATAATGTAATTGCCGTACCTACAGAAGCTAAATTACTTACTAAAGTCAAATTAAATGATAATCCTACAACTGCCCCAACTACAGCTATTTTTAAAATAACAGCATCTCTTTTAAGAGGTATAAGAATTTGAGACACGAACACTTGAGCTATTCCAACTATCAGTATCAAAGGAACAATCAATTGCATAGGTAATACAGCCCCTTCATATCCATTTCCTGCAATAATAGCTATAATAGCATCAGACAATGGTATGATTGCAAATACAAGAGGTATGCTAACCGAAAAAAACAACCAATATGTAGCATTTATTTTCTTTCTAAATTCGATTACACTACCATTAGACAACAAAGCTGACATACGAGGCATCATCACATTTGTCAAAGAAGTAAATAATCCCAATATTATTATATATATCTTTAGTGCTGTCACATAATAACCAACCTCCCTTTCAGAAGAAACGAATCCCAAATATATAACATTAAATGTAGTATAAGCAGAGGTTAATATCAAATAAAAACCTAGATAGATATAGGGTTTTATATATAATTTAAATGTTCTAACATGTGCCCAACTATATAATACAAATCTTTGCGAATAAATCCAGTTCACAACAGCATTAAAAACAACGAGCAAAACTGTTATGATATAATAAACATATATATCATTACGATTTTTCACAAAAATAAACAACGAAAAAAGATAAATAATCCTCAATACTAAAGTGCGTGCAGTTATATATTTAAAGTTTTCAATTCCTTTGTAAAACCATTCTATTAAAAACAAGTTGAACAACAATTTAAATATACCTAATAACAACAAATCACGTTTTTCATAAAATTGTGGTACCAAATATATCAAACTAATATATATTAAAGTTACAATAATAGTGAAACACAAATTTATAGAAAACAAAACGGAGAATATACTATTCCTTTTACTAATATCATTAGAGGCTTTAGCCACTTCACGAATACCTAATATATTCAATCCCAACATTGAAATCATTATGAAATAATTTACAACTCCATCTACAAAATTTACTATTCCAATATTTTCTACCCCCAATATACGAGATAAATACGGAAAAGTAACTAACTGTATTACATAATTACTTGTTGTCAAGATAGCACTATAAATAATATTTTTTTTAATACTATTATTCTCCACTTGTTCTTATTACAGATTGATTATACATCGCATTATAGAAAATCAACTCTCTATGAGTATGTTTAATAGGCTTAAAGACTGATTCATAAGGATACCATAACTCATATTGCCTTGTATGAACTGCTAAATGAGAAGTATCAGCCAAATAATAATAACTTTTTTGAAATATCAAAAAAGCGAAACACCCTATAAATAATATTTTATTATAAGCAAATTTTTCCATTGTAATCAAAGAATAGCCAACATTTACTACATATGGAATTGCAAATGGAATCAAATAATTTGCGATTCTCATTAATCCTTGATTCATTGCTCCTAAAAACAAAAACAGAAGTAACATCTTCATTATACAATTATCCTGCTTACTCATAAATCTATTTTTATTTGCAATCAAATAAAAACCCAAAAATGCCACAAAAGAAATTGCATAATACATAATACCCAATACATTATTCATTTCCAATGTAGAATAAGATTTCAATTTCAATCCTATAATAGGCATAAAATCCATAAAAATCATATAGTGATTAGGTAGGATATAAAAAAAAACGAGCAGAACAATTCCTCCCCCTATTCCTAATAACCAGTTGGCATATTTTGCCTTTAATAAGTAATTCAGCAAAGGAAAAACTAACAACACCAATGCTGAAAAATGAAAACCTATAGAAAAAAGACATCCTAAATAGTATCTAAAATATCTTTTTTCCATAAGATTAGAAATATTAAAACAAAAAATACAAACAGCTAATGCCTCACGTAATATCTCCATATTATAATAAATATAATATATTAGAAAATATATCAGAAAACAAGATATTACATTTACACTTCGCTTCTTAAATACATACAAAAAAGTAAGATTTACTATTATAGCATGTAATAATTGAAGGTATACAAAATCAGCACCTAACGTTTTAGATATCGCACAAAATAAATACCATAATGGACCATATCCTTCATCAAAACTAAAGAATTCCCAATTTTTCCATGTAGGCATTGAAGTATATGTATCTATATAATGTAAAGAATCACCTCCAACTCTATATCTTAATCCGGCAATTAAGATCAAAAATACGATTATTACACATATACATACAGAAGAAAGCTTTCTATAATGTTTCAAATCAACGAGTATCCAACTATAGAGAATCAGGATAAAGGCTACAACATATATCATTTCAGTATAAACATATTTACAATACGGGCACAAGCCTTCCCATCCCCATAAGGATTTACCGCCTTACTCATTTCCTCATAATGCGCCTCATCATCCAGCAAAGCAGAGACCTCATTTACAATCTTATCATAATTTGTTCCCACCAACTTCACCGTACCAGCTTCCAAAGCCTCCGGGCGTTCCGTCGTATCACGCATCACGAGTACTGGTTTACCAAGTCCGGGAGCTTCTTCCTGAATACCACCACTGTCTGTCAGAACAATAGTAGATTTCTCCATCAAATAAACAAAAGAGAGATACTCCAAAGGCTCTATAAAAAACATATTTCCTAAATTGGATAAATCCTCACCAAATACTTCATGAATGGGTTTGCGAACATTGGGATTCAAATGCATCGGATAAACAAAGTCAACATCGGGATATCGTTTTGTAAGAGCCTGAATAGCCTTACACATAGACATGAATCCGTCACCGAAATTTTCACGACGATGACCTGTTATCAAAACCAAATTCTTTCCCTCCTGTAAACGGTTGATATCATAACCGGAAGCTCTTAAAACACCTTTCAATTCTTCATCAAGCCTTTTATCGCTCTTTATTTTATTTATAACCATATAGAGTGCATCTATTACCGTATTTCCAGTCACAATAATAGAAGATTCCTCTACCCCTTCATCCAACAGATTCTGTCGGCTTAACGGTGTGGGAGAAAAATGATAAGTAGTAATGCGTCCTGTTATCAGCCGATTCATCTCCTCTGGCCAAGGACTATAAATATTATGAGTACGAAGTCCCGCCTCTACATGCCCCACCGGAATCTGCTGATAAAAAGCAGCCAATGCCGAAGCCGTAGAAGTGGTTGTATCACCATGAACCAAAACAACATCCGGCTGTGCCTCTTTCAAGACATCCCGCATCCCCGTCAAAACACGGGCTGTCACATCATATAAATCCTGCCCTTGTTTCATAATATTCAAATCATAGTCAGGAGTAATATCAAATATATGTAACACTTGATCAAGCATTTCGCGATGTTGACCGGTAACGCATACTATTGTCTTGAACTTCTCTGGAGATTTTTGAAATTCTTTCACCAAAGGAGCCATCTTTATGGCTTCGGGGCGAGTCCCGAAAACCAGCATAATTTTCTTCATACTATAGGGGATTAATTATTTCTTATAGATTCCGCAAAAGTCAAGAATTACTTTCCGGTCATTATGTGGCAAAGATTTAAATACAGAATGAGCAACCAGAAAAACGACGATATCAGCCTTCTCATAGGCTTCTTTATAGTCTGTAAGTTTAAACACATTGTGTTCCTGCACATTAGGTTCCACTACTAAGATATCCGCATTATTACAGCTTTGCATCACTTTGGTAGTAATATATTTGGCAGGAGCCTCACGCAAATCATCAATATCGGGTTTAAAGGCCAGTCCCATCATGGCAATGGTAGGTTTACGATGATATTCCAATTCAAACTTCAACATAGCATTCTGTACTTTCTCTGCACACCAGAATGCTTTATAGTTATTGATTTCACGGGCAGTAGATATGATTTTAGATTCCATGGGAAATTCTGCCGTAATGAAATAAGGATCAACCGCTATACAATGTCCTCCAACACCACAACCTGGTTGAAGGATATTCACACGAGGATGTTTGTTCGCCAAGTTTATCAATTCCCAGACATTGATTCCTGCTTTGTCACAAATCAGAGAGAGTTCATTGGCAAAAGCTATCTGTACATCACGGGAGGAGTTTTCTGTCAGTTTACACATTTCTGCCGTTTTACAATTAGTGCGATGGAGCGTTCCTTGTACAAACTTACTATAAAACTCAATGGCCTTATCTGTAGAGGATTCATTCAGACCTCCAATAACTCGATCATTATGAACTAACTCATAAATGACGTTCCCAGGAAGAACACGCTCCGGACAATAAGCAATATAAATTTTATCACTCAATTCCGGACGTAATCCAAATATCAAATCACACATTTTATCAGTAGTACCTACTGGTGATGTAGATTCTATGACATACAAATCCCCCTCTTTCAACAAAGGTATTACGGCACGGGTAGCAGCTTCCACGTAAGAAATATCAGGCTCATGATTTCCCTTAAAAGGAGTAGGCACCACCATAAAATAGGCATCACTCACTTCCGGAGTTGTAGAAGCCTTCAACTGACCGGTAGTAACAACTTCTTGAAGAAGCTCCTGCATACCAGGTTCAATGATATGCAATTTACCCTGATTAGTCATTTCTACAACTTTGGGATTAATATCAACCCCGATAATCTGAATTCCGTGTTTAGCAGCAATAATCGCAGTAGGCAGGCCAATATAACCCAACCCCATAAAACATGCTTTCATATCAATAAAAGTTATCTATTTTTTATGATTTCCTTATCACACTCAAATCCTATTCTACTTCCTCAAACAGGTATGGATTCTCTTCGATATTTTTCAATTCTTCGATGATTTCAGTTTGTCCCGAAGTCAAATTATCTTTGTTCCAACCTTCAATAATTGCATAGGCTTCTTGAAGCAAAACTTCCTCATAAATTTCCCCATAACAATAAGTTAACAAACGAACTTTAAGCAAAGAAACCGGCAGATGTTCCAAAACATGACAAATCCGATTCAATACCATTTGTTTCTTTTGCTCCTTATCCCCATCATCATAAATGGTAGCATTATACCCCATCAAAAGAGCCAGACACAAATTCGCCTCCTCTTCAACATCGGAACTTTGAGCAAAAAAAAGAGAATCGGACTTAACAAGCACTTCCTTATTCAACCAGCAAAAAGTGTCGGAATAAACCGGCTCACCGTCCATACCAAGATACATCAGCTCATGAGCTGCATGCTGAAGCTCAAGAGCACGGGAAGTTAAATCATTCATTATTATGATATATGATTAAAATATAAGATTATACTTATTTAGAAGTCACCCGATTATTTTCAGATAGGATTTGGGGACTTTGACACTTGCCGTCAAAAGATCTTTAATACGGATAACGACGTATGTTTTATTGGCTTCGATGGCAACCTCACCTTCAATACCGCTGAGTTCGCCTTTGATAACTTTTACTTTATGCCCAACAGTCAGAATTTCGCTATCAAGGCTGACACCGTCAGGATTCAAATCCATTACGAACATAAAGTCCTCCATTTGCTTATCCGGTACCACTAGCATGGAATGCGTGGAAAGGTCCTTCATATAAAAAAGGGGGACATTATAGATGTTGGAAATATCGCAGGCTGTCTGCTTGGTGGAATGAACAAATACCAGATTGCGGATTACTGGAACTTCGCTACGCTTACGACGATACTTCAATTGAGAAATGACAAAACGCGTGGGAAGATAATAGTCAAGCTCCAAATGCTCTTCCGATTTAAGTCGGTCCAAAGATTTCCGGACTGTGAATTCCTGCTTGTCACGGGTGCGAGCCGCAAACCAATATTTCTGTTGTTCAGTCACTTAGAAATTTTCTTTCGAATGAATTAGCTCAGTTCCGGGTGCGCTTCGCGGTTTGAACGAGACATTTTCCCACCCAAACCGTATTGTACACTTTTGCAATGATAATAAGCTATTAAAGAAGATATTAGACTCATAAAAGTGTCCAATAAACGTTCGTTTAAT
>PPYE01311254.1_pt1 | contig 43089 bp, 39 predicted proteins | sample 1559881 | NCBI WGS metagenome assembly PPYE01 (sample SAMN08240022, study PRJNA423297) | Human gut metagenome, whole genome shotgun sequencing project.
ATCTTTACAGCCTCCCATTCTTCCGATTGCTTCACTTCATTTACGATTTCATCCAACGTAATAATCCGTTTATCCTTTACCTTGACCTCAGGATTATCAATTGTGGTATTTTTCATATACTGCAGCAGGCTTATCAGCTCAGGACGGCCATTTTTACTGGCCATGTTCAGAAATATTTTCTTCGTGCCGTCATCCAGGGGCAGATCTGAAAATTCTTCACATTGCTCCGTAAAGGTATAGATTGCCCGGTCCCGTCCGAAAATGTCCTCCTGTGTGATAAAAATAATAACAGTTGACGGCAGGTGCTTATACCTGGTCGTCTTTCCTGCCTTCAAAACCGGGGTGTCAAGCAGGCCCTGATAAAATCTCGCTCTCCGCCTCACATCGTCCGCTTCCGTATCATTCTGCATCTCCGTATTAAAACGGCGGTCAGATACATCCCGTGCCCAGGCATCCAGCCGGATAGCCCTTTTCCCGCTCTTATTAAGCACTACCTGCTCCACCTCTACCTCCGCCAGCTTCAAATCCGGCTCATCCAGAATAATGCTCAGCGTACTTTCATAGGCTGTTTTATTCTTCATGACAGATAAAAACAAAGCAAAATCACTCAGGTTAAACTGATAGTTTTGGGACGTTACCTGTGTGGTAACCGTCCCGGTTGTCTTAGAATCCATAGGCATTCCTCTCTTTCTTTTTTGGGCAGAGAGAACCATGCCTTCTGCAGCTGCACAGATTATCCGGCAGCTGCTTTGTTCTCCCTGCTTATTCTTTTGTCAGCAAGGAGTTCATGCATTACCGTACATATGTAAAAATAAAACCTCCGTCAGGCAGAAGTCCGTACATATGCCGTCCATGCACACGCGAAGCTGCGTGCAGATACCGGTCTGTGGGCTGAGTTGCCTTCACAGAGCGGCGCAGAATCTTAAAAGATAAAAAGATTTGTTGAAATCATTGCTTGTCACGATTGTAGCATATGGACGTAGTTTCTGCAACATTTCCTGATAGTATTTATTTGTATAACCGTTACCACCCCCCGCCAATAAAATTGCCTTGCGTGTGACCGGATACCTGCTGGCACCACGTTTTCTCACGGACTGCGTAGTAAATGCGCAGTCCCATATGACCTGTTACATAAAAATCAACAGTTCAGGCACAAAAAATCAGGCATCCCGCCGCCAACAATCTCTGTCCGCCTGGCTGGATGCCTGTCTTTTCATTTATTCATATGTTCTGCGCAGTCAAATATCCATGCAGGCATGGCTGCTTGGCTCCTCGCCCGCGGGAGTAAACAGAAATCACCGCCAAAGCTGCCGCATCAGTCCACCGTAACCCGGAACACCACCGGCTTATCGGTATTGACGCCGTTCACCTTCACATGCAGCCCTTCCTCATCCCTGGACCAGCTGCACTCCGAATCAAAGCCAAGGATCTCCACGTTACGGATGATGCCGTGGAAGTTGGGCTTCTTGGAGGCATCCTGTTCGCCCAGCGCGGGGAACAGATAGCTGCCCTCCGGCGAACATTTCAGGGCTGTGGCATAGATATGCTCTCCCTTCGCCGTGTAGCGCACATCCGCAGGAGTAAAATCCTTTTTAATTCCGTCGGAGAACTGTCCCTCCACAATCTGCGTAGGGCCTTCTCCGTATTTTCTCCACACCCCTGTGTCATAAATAGACTCCCCGTTAACTCTCAGCCAGTCGCCGATTTCTGTCAGAATCCGGGTGTCCTCCTCCGAAATGGTTCCGTCCGCCTTCGGGCCGATATTCAGAAGCAGGTTGCCGTTCTTGCTCACGATATCCACCAGATCACAGATGATATCCTTCGCAGGCCTGAAGTCATTATTTTCCGTATAGCACCAGGAATTCAGAGCAACCGCCGTATCGGTCTGCCAGTGGTACGGCTTCACATCCGCAAACTGCCCGCGTTCAATGTCCACCACCGCCGTGCCGAACATGAAAGCATCATGCTTGTAGTTGATGAGGACCTGCTCACCCCACTCCTCTGCACGGTTATAATAATAAGCGGCCAGCTTTTTCAGGTAAGGCTTAAAGGCGCTGTGCTGTATCCACCAGTCAAAATACAGAAGCTTCGGCTGGTATTTATCAATGATTTCACAGGTTCTTACCAGCCAGTCCTGAAGATATTCCTCCGTAGGCTCCGGTTTCCCGTACAGATCCTGATGATCCGGCTCCGCCATGGACGGCCAGTACAGATCCCCTCTTTTCAGAGGCTCCTTAATGTCACTGTCGAATTCCTTTCCATGCCCCAGGAAAAACCAGTGCTCCGCCCGGTGGGAGGAGGCGCCGCCTATAAGCCCTCTTTTTGTAAATGCTTCCGTCAGCTCTCCCAGCGTATCCCTCTTGGGTCCCATTTCCCCGGCATTCCAGTGGGAAATTTCACTCTTGTACATCTGGAAGCCGTCATGATGCTCCGCTACGGGCACCACGTATCTGGCTCCCGCCTTTTCAAACAGATCAGCCCATTCCTCCGGGTTGAATTTTTCCGCCTTAAACATAGGGATAAAATCCTTATAGCCGAATTCCTTATGCGGCCCGTAGGTTTTCACATGATGCTCAAATTCCGGCGTTCCCTGAATATACATGTTCCGGGGATACCACTCGTTGGCAAAGGCCGGAACGCTGTAAACGCCCCAATGGATAAAAATACCGAATTTTGCCTTCACGAACCAGTCAGGCATGGGATGGTTCCCCAGGCTCTCCCAGGTATCCTTATAGGGTCCCTGTGCGATTACTTTTTCTATTTTTTCCAGATATTCCTTCAGCTCCGCCATCAGTCCGTCACCACACCCTTCTGGAGCATTACATTGGCATACAGCGCCGTCTCTCCTGTCGCTATGATTGCATACGCTTTTTTTGCTTCCTCGTAAAAAGCAAACCGTTCTATGTGGCCGATAGCCTCTCTGCCGCGGCTTTCATATTTTTCCTCGATCTGCGCATAGGTTTCCCAGATGGGCGTCTCCACCTTATCCCCGGGCATAACCTCCATGAGGGAAAAGGGCTTTTCCACATAGCTGTCCAGCGGGAATACCTGCAGTATGGCATCCAGTATTTCAGGGACGCCGTGTCCGTCCATGCGGATTACCTTCGCATTTTTGCCCATGGATTCTGCGGGGAAGTTGCCGTCTGCTATGACAATGCGGTCGCTGTGGCCCATTTCACACAGAACCTTCAGAAGCTCGGGGGATAAAATTTTCGGAATTCCTTTTAACATGTGATTGTGCCCTCCATATCCCACAGGTCTTCCCAGCCCTTTGCCCCGGCCCACAGGAATACCTGTCCTTTGATCAGTCTGCAGTTTTTATCCGCCCTGCGGATGCTTTCCATCTCTTCTTCGGTTAGCGGATCCTCAGTTACGCAGGCAAGGTTGCTTACATACTGGGGTTCCTTCACGGAAAAAGGAATGGGGATCTGGCCTCTCTGCGCAGCCCATTTAAGGCACACAAGGGCAGGATGGATGTTGTGTCTTTCAGCGATTTCCACGATTTCCGGCATCTGGGTATCAGCGATGTCCTCTGCGGTTCTGTCCCGTTCCGGACGGGAAGGGGAACCGATGGGACAGTAACCGATAGGCTGAATGCCGTGGGCTACGGCATAATCAAACAGCTCCGGCTGCTGAAATCCGGGATGCAGTTCCATTTCCAGGGCCGCCGGCTGGATTCTGCACAGCGGCAGCACTGCCTCCAGCTTGGGAACGGTCATGTTGGACATGCCTATATAGCGTACCTTTCCTTCATCCACCAGCTGTTCGCACTGTCTCCAGGTGCTCATGAATTCTTCCACACTAAAGGGCCTGGAATCGGGATTCCGGGAATCTCCGTCACAGCCGGGCGCATGATAGTTGGGGAAGGGCCAGTGGACAAAATAAAGATCAATACAGGAAAGCTGCAGATCCTGCAGGCTTTTACGACAGGATTCCAGTACCTTGCCTTCACCATGCATGTCGTTCCATACCTTGGAGGTTACGAACAGATCCTTTCTTTCCACGATGCCTTCCTGCATAACGCGTTTTAACACTTCTCCGATTCTGTCTTCGTTCTGATATACCGCTGCGCAGTCAATCAGGCGGTAGCCCGCCTTGATTCCTCCGTAAACGGCTTCCGCCACCTGTTCCGGGCCGTATTTGTCGGAACCGAAGGTGCCAAGCCCTACCGCCGGAATGGTCTCGCCTGTGTACAGGGCGCGGCGGGGGATTTTATTCTGATCTATGATTGCTGTCATATTCTCTCCTTTTTGCCGGCAGGAATTTACTTTGGAAATTCACGGCTGCCGTTTCACACAGCAGCCGCCTTTACCGCCGGCTTTCACCGGTTACTGTTTAGTCAAAAACAACTGCTACCTTACCGCAGTTTCCGCCTGCCATAAGCGCATAGGCCTCTCCTGCTTTTTCCAGCGGGAATTCATCCGTAATCAGATCCTCCGGATGGATGCCCCAGCGGACAAGGCGCTCCACCAGTTCCTCCATTCTCCACAACGAGGTTACCCAGGAGCCATAAATGGTCTTCTGTCCATGGATGATGTCGGGGCTGGGATTAAAGGTGCAGGTGCCGCCTTCGCCGACGAATGCGATTTTGCCCCATTCCCTTGTGGCACGGATGGCAAGCTGGCGTCCCGGATCGCTGGCGCTGGCGTCAATGGCGCGCTCCACGCCGTTTCCGTTCGTCACCTTCATAATGCCGTCCATGGCTTCGTCTGGTTTGAACACATAATCCACCAGTCCCAGTTTCTTTGCCAGGCCGATACGGTAATCATTCATTTCCACGCCGATGAGCATGTTGGCTCCCATAGCCTTTGCAAGCATAAGCGCAGCCAGTCCCACCGGGCCCAGGCCGGTTACCAGCACCGCATCGTTGCCGCAGATGCCGATTTTTTCAATGGCTTCATATACCGTGCCGAAGCCGCAGGCTACCTGTGCGCCGTCCTTGTAGGTCAGTTCGTCAGGCAGCGCGATCAGATCCTTTTCATCCGCCAGGATGTAGGGCGCCATGCCGCCGTTCCTCTGCCAGCCGTAAGCCTGACGGAAACGGCTCTTGCAGGATATGTAATAGCCTCTGCGGCAGTCGTTGCATACGCCGCAGCCGGAAATATGGTAAACAATAACCCTGTCGCCTTTTTTAAAGCGTTTTAAGCCCTCTCCTTCTTCCACGATAACGCCGCAGGGCTCATGGCCTGCAACCATACCGGGAATGTAGCCCTCCGGACCTTTTCCCACATGTTCCCTGTAGATGCAGCGGATATCGCTTCCGCAGATGGTGGTAGCCTTGGTCTGGATCAGCACCTGGCCGTGACCGGGCTTGGGAATTTCAAATTCCTTCATTTCCACTGAGCTGTTGCCGGGCAGTGTCGCCCCTCTCATTCTCATTTTTTCCATTGTTTAACCCCTTTCTTTTCTAAAAAAGCAACCGTCAGGACAGTGAACGGCCGCTCTTCTTCAGCCTTCAGCCGCTTCACAGCAGCCGTGACCGTATGTCACAAATTGTGTGTTAACTGATATCCTTATTATAAAAGCTAATGGGAAAAAGTATTAGAGAAGGATTTGACAACTTGCTTCATTTTATGTCGCATCAGCGCAGGTTTCTTGACTTCCCGGCCAGGAAACGTTACATTAATATATAAGACAGAACGAAACAGGTCAGGCAGGCCCCGCATTACTGCGTTGGCCAAATGAATATACGTACGGCAGCCGCCGGCCCAATACACAGAGCTTTTAAACGGTTGGATGATATTTGAAAGGAAACAGAAGATATGCGCACGAATTTCAGCGATCTGGATATCCGCTTCACCATTGGGGATACGCGGTTTCAGGCACTTAATATTATCTATGAAAGATTTCTCCGCACGGTTCCCAGCCACAGCCATGGCAGCGGGAGCTATGAAATCCACTATATTCCCCGCGGCTATGGCCGTGCACGCATCAATGGGCGTTTTTATGATATTGTGCCCGGGACGCTTTATGTGACCGGGCCGCATGTGGAGCACGCGCAGACACCGCACCTGGAGGATCCCATGTGTGAATATTGCATTTATCTGAAAACGGAAAAAAAGCGCCGCTCCCAGCCCTCCGCCGGGCCGCAGCCAGACGGCAGGGAACGGGCGTTGTCCCTGTTTGAAGGGACCACCTTCTGGTTCGGCCAGGATACCCAGAATGTGGCTTTTCTGATGGAAGAGCTTTTTTCCGAACTGGAAAACCGCTATACCGGTTTTCAGCTGCAGGTGGAGCTGCTGCTGCAGCAGCTTCTGGTCAGGCTGGTGCGCAATTATGAAGAAAAAAAAGAAACCGGGAGGGCTTCCGGCTTCTCTGCGGCGGCTGATAAAACCTCCGTGATCATTGAAGATTATTTTCTCTATGAATATCAGAGCCTGTCCTTAGAGGAGCTGGCCGGCAAGCTGGGGCTTGGCACAAGGCAGACGGAACGGCTCCTGCAGAAGCATTACGGCAAGACCTTTCTGCAGAAAAAAACGGAGGCGCGTATGTCCGCCGCTGCCATCCTGCTTTCCGACAGCAGCCGGAGCATCACCTCCGTGGCTGAAGCCCTGGGGTATTCCTCCATGGAGCATTTTTCCTCCGCATTTAAGAATTATTACCAGCTCAGTCCAAGGCAGTACCGGAAGGAAGGGGCTTATCACAGCTTTCCGGAGCCGTAGCCGCAATCAAATTCTACCACAGCTTTCCCGAAAGCAGCGGCAGCGGTTCCAGAAAGCGTTCCAGAATTCCCTCCTCTGTGACGCCCGTATCCAGGCTTCCTATCGTATCGTTCCAAAGGCAGTAAACCGCCCCCGCCATCCGCCCGGAATAGGCAGGCAGCATTTCCGCCTGTGTCCCAGCGGCGAAAAGATTTGGCTCCCACTGCTTCAGTGCTTCCAGATCCAGGCGGTCGTAGCCGCCTCCCGGGATAATATACAGGCTGCTGTTGAGGGAGTTGATGATGGTAAAGCCTTCCCCATACATATCCTGCGGATCGGCCCATTCCATATTCCAGATCTGCATCTGCACATTTTCCGAAGCCACCTGCGTCCTGCCGGGCAGGCGGCTCAGGCTGCCCCACATACGCACGGTGCGGCCGCTTTCCTGAATCATGCTTATCATGTCATTGGCAAAGCTGCGGTAATCCTCCCCGTCCGCAAAATATTCATCCATCCCGATATGGACCAGCCCGCCTGCTTCAAAAACGGGATCCTCCCCTTCCAGATATTCCTTCCAGAGCTTTTGCACCAGGTCAACTGTCCCTTTTTTACCCAAATCAAGCTGATCCACATTATCCGGCTCGTCCGCCAGGGCATATTCCGGGAAAATCCTTGTCAACGCCAGGCTGTGGGCGGGCGTGTCAATTTCAGGGATCACCTGCACCCCTTTTTCTGCCGCAAAACGGGTGAGTTCCTTCCACTCCTCCCTGGTCAGGGAACCATCCTGGGAGGTGATTCCCTCTCCCCTGCTGTTTTTCAGCCCGGACTCCAGACGGAAGCCCGCATAAGCGGTAAACGCGTTGGAAATGGAATCGTTTTTTCCGCTGGTGGAAAGAATCTCATTGTCATTCAGATGCACACCCAGATTATTCATTTTGTGTTCACTCAGAGTCAGGACAATCTGTTTCAGGGTTTCCAGGGAAACCATCCTCCTGCCGATATCTATATGAAAACCCCGTACGGAATAGCGGGGATAATCCCGGATCGTGCCGCAGGGGATTCCCTCTCCGGCATTTTCAAGAAGATCGGCGGCCGTGACCGTTGCCCAGATAAGCCCCTGGAGCTTCTCTGCCCGGAGCACCATAGTGCCTGGCCGGATATCGATCCAATAGCCTTCTTCCTTCAATCCCATCTCTTTTCCGGCAAAGCCCAGATAAATATCCCCCGTCTGCAGGGAAGCTTCCTCACCGGAAACCACCGTCAGCTCCTCACCGGACAGCTTTTTCCAGCTTTCCTGTAAATCCAGGGCAGGCTGCCTAAGCTCTGCCTCCCTGTCGGCCTGCATCACAATGCGCTTCGCATCCCCTGGAGGGAAAAAACCGGCGCCTCCCTTCCATTCCGAGACCTCAGGCGATAGCCGCGGCCGGTCATTTACCACAGACGCTTCCGAATTATCCACAGACGCTTCCGGATTGTCCGTAAAAACGGAGGGCGGAACCGTTACATAATAAGAAGGGGAATCCTCATATTTATCGCCCTGCGAAATCCGGTATCCCACGGTAACCACTTTTTCCTCGAGCGTGGGATATACCGTGCCGTCCTCGTCAATGATTTCCTCATAATCCGATCCAAGCAGCCGGATTTCATATCCTGCGGGCGCTTCGGGAAGGGGCAGGAAACGGCTTCCGTCTTCCGCTGTCCTGATTTCCGGAACCTGAAGGCACCAGGATACCGGAGCCTGGGCGTACACTTCCATTTCCAGCAAAGAAACGTTCTGATAATAAAGGTACTGGTTTTCCTCCGTATCGGAAACCGCCGTGGTTCTCAGGCGCAGGAACCTGCCCTGCGCCTGATTATCCAAAACCACATGCTGCTCATTGGTTTTCGGCGTACCTTCCCACAGGGCGGCCTGTGTCCAGTGCTCCCCGTCCCGGGATACCTCGATTACAAATCCCAGCACGTTCAGACGTTCCCAGTAAAGGCTGACAAAGGCAAAGCTCTGCTCCTGTGGAAAAGAAAACTGCAGCCAGTGCTCCGGCGCTCCCGCCTCATTGGCGCTGGACCAGCGGCCGGCGCCGGCATTTTTCTTTCCATCCGCCGCCAGCTGCGGCAGGAAGCTGTCATTCTCCACACTGTCCGCCGTCACCTCCACACCGGGCATCAGAGCCAGATTCTCATAATAAAAACCATGCCCACCAGCACCGGCAGCCGCGTCTCCTCCACCCAGGATCTCTCCCCCGTCCCCTTGAAGCAAGACACACGCCAGCAGAAAAAGCAGCGCCAGCATTGCCAGACAGGCTGTTTTTATCCCTGGATAATCTCTTTGAGTTTTGTCGTTATTCTTTGCCATATTACTCCTACCGCTGAATCGCTTTTACAGCTTCACAGCTGCGTATATTTTTCTTTTTCCTGACAACAGGTCCCCAGCTGCCTGTTCTTATGAGCCACTCAGAATTCTATCCCTTTCCTGGCCGTGATTCCTTTTTGGTAAGGGTGGCGGACACAGCGCATTTCCGTAATATAGTCCGCAGCATCCGTCAAAAAAGCGGGGGCATCCCTTCCGGTGCATACCACCTCCACAGCCTCCGGCTTATGCAGCAGGAAATCCTTCAGCCTGCCGCCGTCCAGCAGCCCCCAGTTCACAGGATAGGTCACCTCATCCATCACAAGGACATCGGCCTTTTCCTCCTGTGCCTGCAAAATCGCCTCCTCCAGAATCCGGTTATGAATTTCTGTCAGCTCCTCCTTCTGTTCCAGGGTCATAGAGGAAAAAAATCCGAAATCCTTTTCGCTGCGCAGAATCCTGATTTCAGGGATACGGGCCAGGCTGTGAAGCTCCCCCGTATCCCTGCCCTTCATGAACTGCACAATCAGCACCTTTTTCCCCGACCCTGCCGCACGCAGGGCCAGTCCCATGGCTGCTGTGGTTTTTCCCTTTCCTTCTCCCGTATATAAATGAATCAGTCCTCTTTCCAGCTTCATCCCGACGTCCTCCCTTTCCTTTTCACATATCGCTGTCTTCCTGTTGGGACAGTCCTTATTTCCGCAGGAGGAACACAGCTCTGTACAGGCCGTGTCCCCCAGCCGTGCCTGGTACACCACGCTTTTTTTCGGTGAAAGTACGTAAAAGCGGTTGAAGGAAACCGTTGTCTGCCCGATTTGGGAAAACATCCCTTCCATGGACTCCAGCGGAAGCTCGCTTCCCGGAAAAAGCATCTTTTCCACGAACAGCCCGTATTTTCCCCTTATTTTTTCATTCAGCTCCTCATAGGCTTTCCACAGAAGCTCCGTGCAGATACACTCCGCCATATAGCTTTCCGTGAGCATTCCCTTTGCCGCATACCCTTCCTGGAGCCGGTCCGGCCCGCTGCCAAGTGTCACGATCACCTGACAGAAGCCATGCTTCCCGCCGGAAAGCATTAAAGCCTCACCGGACGCGGTTATGTTGTCCTCCGCGCCGGCCACCCCGGCTTCTTCCTCAGCTCTTCCCCCGGTTTCTTTTTGGGCTTCTTTTTTGGCTTCTTCCCCGGCCGCCTTCCATATCCTGTTTCCGATTCTTTCCCTATCCGGCCCGGAATACACATAATAGCCTTCCGGATCCAGATATTTCCGCACTTCTTCATAAACCTGAAAAAACAGCGGTAAGTCGGTATCCTGATAATGATACCGACTTATTGCTGTTTGTATATCTTCCTGTGTTAATTGTGGATTAAGTTGTATTTTTTCCATACTCCGCTTTCCCGGTATATGCGCAGCCCTGGCCGAAACGCCGCACCTTATCACTCATCAGTCAATGCCCTTCACCTGCATGGCTCTCATGGCATTGAGGATGGCGATAACCGCCACACCCACATCGGCAAAAACCGCCAGCCACATGTTGGCAATTCCGAAAGCCGCCAGAATAAGAACAAGGATTTTTACTCCCAGGGCAAAAACGATATTCTGTTTTACAATGCCCAGCGTCTTGCGGGAAATCCTCATGGCTGCGGCAATCTTGGACGGTTCATCCGTCATGATTACCACATCCGCCGCTTCAATGGCTGCGTCGCTTCCCAGGCCGCCCATGGCGATTCCGATATCCGCCCTTGCCAGGACCGGCGCGTCATTAATGCCATCTCCCACAAATACCAGCCTGCCCTTTGATGATTTGGATGCGATGATTTTCTCCACCTCATCCACCTTATCACCGGGAAGCAGCTCTGAGTGAACCTCCGTCAGGCCTATTTGCGAAGCCACATAATCCGCCGTTTCCTTCCGGTCCCCGGTGAGCATTATCACCCGGTTAACACCCTCGGCCTTCAGCCCGCGGATACATTCTGCGGCATCCTCCTTGATTTCATCAGCAATAAGGATATATCCCAGATACTGGTCATTCTTTGCTACATGGACAATTGTACCAATCTGCGCGGCATTGGTAAAGCTAATTTTCTGCTGGCGCATCAGTTTTTCGTTTCCGGCATAAATGTCAAATCCGTCAATGACTGCATGGACACCGCGCCCAGCCAGCTCTTCCGTGCTTTCCAGCCTGTTTTTATCCAGTTCCTTTCCATAGGCCTTCTGGATGGAAAGGGAAATAGGGTGGTTGGAATAGCTTTCCGCATAAGCCGTAAGCTCCAGCAGCTTCACCCCGGAAATCACCTCAACACCGTTTTCAGAAGCAGGCTTCACCTCCGTCACCTTAAAGGTTCCCTTTGTGAGCGTGCCTGTTTTATCCATAACAACAATTTCCGCTTCCGCAAGAGCTTCCAGATAATTGCTTCCCTTGATCAGGACACCCGCTTTGCTGGCGCCTCCCAGCCCGCCGAAAAAGCTCAGCGGCACACTGATAACCACGGCGCAGGGGCAGGAAACCACCAGGAATGTCAGCCCTCTGTAAATCCAGGTGGACCAGCCTCCTAAAAACAACGGCGGAATTATTGCCAGGACAGCGGCACAGAGCACCACAATGGGCGTATAATACCTGGCAAATTTGGTGATGAAATTTTCCGCTTCTGCTTTTTTGCTGCTGGCGTTCTCCACCAGATCCAGGATTTTGGACACTGTGGATTCACCGAAGGGCTTGCTGACCTGTACCTCAAGCGCACCCGTCAGATTGATGCATCCGCTGATTACCTCTTCGCCGCAGAGGACCTCTCTGGGCACGCTTTCACCGGTGAGCGCCATCGTATCCAGGCTGGAATTTCCTTTTGTAATCACGCCGTCCAGCGGGATTCTCTCGCCGGGCTTCACCACAATCGTCTCACCCACGGCCACTTCATCCGGGTCCACCTGCTCTTCCACGCCGTCCCTGCGCACATTGGCAAAATCCGGACGGATATCCATCAGCTCCGTTATGTTCTTTCTGGAACGGTTCACCGCGTAGCTCTGGAACAGCTCACCTACCTGGTAAAACAGCATTACCGCCACCGCTTCCGGATACTCCCCTACAAAAAAGGCTCCCACCGTGGCAATGGTCATAAGAAAATTCTCATCAAAAACCTGGCCCTTGCCGATGTTGCCCACCGCTCTCTTCACAACGTCTCCGCCCACAATCACATAGGCTGTCAAAAATACGGCCAGCAATACATACCAGGGCAGCCCCGGCGCAAAATTCTCAATCAGTACAGCGGCCGCAAAAAAAGCGGCTCCGATGATAATCCGTTTCAGTCTTTTCTTTAATTTCCTGGTCATTATTCTTCATCCTCCTGAATATGATCAAGCCCCTGGCTCAGAATTGTCTTGATATGTCCGTCGGACAGCGAGTAAAAAATAGTCTTCCCATCCCTCCTGCTCTTCACTAAATCCATCTGCTTAAGCACCCTCAGCTGGTGGGAAATTGCCGACTGCGTCATATTCAGTATCTGCGCCAAATCGCAGACACACATTTCGGAACAAAGCAGCACATACAGCATTTTAATTCTTGTAGTATCCCCGAATATCTTAAAAAAGTCAGCCAGATCATCCAAATCATCCTCCGCCGGCATCTGCGCATTTACTTTTTCAACAATATCCTCATGGACATGAATATATTCACAGCTCTCCGCATGCTCATAATTTCTTTTCATAGAAGCTCCTCCAATCATAGGGTATCCTTTATTTATTTTTTCATTCAAACATATGAACAATCTTTCATATGTTTAATGCTATTATATTCATCTCATGTAAAAAAAGCAAGTACTTTTATAAAAAAATTTGATTGATTAAAATTGGGGGCTCATACATTTTATTCAGCCCTGCTGCTGTTAAAGTTCTGCCCTATTTGGCCTTTATCCATCATTCCCATGTTTTCCGGTTTCTGTGTCCGCCAGCCTGTTTGTGCATAAAGAATGACCGCCCCAAGCACCAGGGCGGCCATCTTCATGAAGGGTATAATCAACCAATAAATGGAAGAAAGCGTAAGACGCTATTCTTCACCCACCTCAATTTCCAGGAATTCGGGTGAATCGAAAAACTCTTTTAATGTAATACCAAGTCCTCCGCACAGCTTGCAGATTGTAAAAATCCCCGGGTTCTGGGTAGAACAATCAATGATGTGCATCAGTGTCGTCATCGGAACTGCGGAACGGTAGGACAAAGTATAATAAGACATGTCCTTTGCCGAGCAAAGGGTCTTAATACGGTTTGCTAACTTCTCCTGCTCTGACATATCCGGCCTCCTCAGCTTATAAATACATTTTATCCCATTTTTTAACAAAATTGCTTCCATATACGGTAGTAAAATGGTAAATTTTTGTTAAATCATGTATTTATTCCCGAACAATGCCGAATCATTACTACATTTTTATGGTTTTCTTATTCCGCCCTCCATCCATACTGTTCCAATATATTCCTGGGGAATTCCACGCGCGCCGTCATCAGCGGATTTACGATTTGGCATACCGACATATGCGAAACCAGCGACATCAGCATCTCGGATTTCACTTCCTCCAGGCCGGTCACCCTTCTCACAAATTCTTCCATCAGCCTGGCGGCTGTCTTTCCCGCCTCAAACACGGTAGCCGCCGACTGAATGGTAATTACAGCATCCCGGGTTATCAAAAACGGCGTGGGGATTGGATTTTCCTTTAATACACTTACCCTTACGGTAACCGTTCCCGCAATTTCCAGCCCGCAGCCAAAAACCTCTCCGTCTCCCATCAGGGCATGGAGATCACCCATGGAAAGCAACGCTCCCGGAACCGCAACAGGCAGATAAAGGACCGTTCCCGCCCCGATTTTTCTACAGTCCATGTTGCCGCCGTGGACATCGGGAACAGATGTGGCTATCCCTTCTCCGGCAGGCGCCGTTCCGATGACCCCTATCATGGGACAGCAGTCAAGCAACAGCGTATCATCAAAGCGTATCTTATCCCCCTCGATTTCATACATTACCGCCTTTGCTTCCGGCAGTCTGCCTGCAAAAATACCCCATGAAAAGGAAGCGCACATAACGCCCCTGGAATGCAGGCTGATATCCAGGATTTCTACTTTCAGCACATCCCCCGCATCCGCGCCGTTAATATACAAGGGTCCGGTTGCCGGATTTCCCAGGGCGTCTTCCCTGTCTCCCAGAGGACGCTCTTCACTGGTTACACTGTCGTCATAGCAGTCCCTGGTTTCGAATATTACTGTTTCCCCGCTTTCGCAAATGGCTGACGGAGGAATGTTTTTATCCAGTCTGTCATATACCTTATCCCTGCTGATTGTAAACATCTTCGGCTCCTTTCATAGTTCGGACGCAATCTTTGCATCGTCCGGACCGGTCATTTTCGCATCGGCGGCATCCTCCGGCGTTTCGGCCGCCCGTTCCGCATCGGTGGCATCCTCTGGCGTTTCGGCCATCCGTTCCGTCTCTTCACCCCCGGCCAGCCCCAGCCCCTTCAGAATTCCCCAGATATAGGGAGCGCCGAACATGCTGAGCTTCTTCGGCCCGCGGATCGGCTCACCTGCCGCCCGCGCCTCCAGAATCTTTTTATAAGCCCGAAGCACGGTTGCCTCGGTAATGGATTTTTCCTTCCGGTCGCAGAAAAGCTCACGTCCTTTAATCCGGTAGGTAAAGGGAAGCTTTTTGCTCGTATAAAAGGTGGTTCCCTCATAAAGGCTTACCGCATGCCACAGACAGCCGCCCAGCAATGCATCTTCGCCGCATTCCTTTACTGCCTGTACGGCTTTTTCACGTTCCCTGACAAAATTTTCGTCCATACTTTATCCTGTGTCTTTCCTGCTTTTCTATTTTTCAGCATCTTCCCGGAAAAGCTGTGGGAGAAAATCATAGATACACTGTCTCCAGACATTCCAGTCATGCCCGCCTCTGTACTCCCTGCGCACACAGGGAATCCCGTTTTCTTCACAGAAAGCATCGTCCTCCGTAAAAAAATCCCAGAACTCATCCTGCCTTCCCATAGCCCTGAAAAACAGATACTGCTTCTCCTGGAATTCCTTTTCCTTCATAATTTCCAGATAGCTGTTATCCGGGTCTTCTCCGATAAAATTGTGCATAAAACCACTGAACAGCCCCTCCCAGCCAAAAAGCTGCGAATAACGGCAGACCGTCATGCTTGTCTGCATGGAGCCCATGGAAAGCCCAGCCATCGCCCGGTGGTCCCTGTCCTTTTTCACCCGGTATTTCTTCTCAATGAAGGGAATGATATCCTGCACAAGCTCCTCCGGGAAAAGGCTGTGCCGGAGCACTGCCTCCCCATCCCCGTCTTCCTCCATGACCATACCGTTTGCCATAACGATTAGCATGGGTACGGCCTTTCCTTCCGCCAGCAGGTTATCCATGATATGATTCACCTTTCCCTGCCATATCCAGCCCCGTTCATTCTCCCCGAAGCCGTGCTGCAGGTAGAGAACCGGATATTCCAGCGTCCCCTCTTCATATCCCGGCGGCACATAGCAGATGCAGCTTTCCGTCCTTCCGGTAACAGCAGAAGGATAATATTCATGCCTGATATCCCCGTGCGGCACATCGTGCATCTGTAAAAATTCCGGCACCGGCCCGACCTCAATATAGTTCACCGGCCGTGAAAAACCATAGCCTATGGAAAGGAACGGGCTGATTGCCAGACAGTTGTCCACGTAGAGATGCACATAATAAAATCCCGGCTCCAGAGGCAGATCCACCGTCCACACATCCTTTTCCGTCTCCAGGAACGGATACATGATATCGCCAATCTGCAGCTGGACATTCATCGCATTGGGAAAACGGAGCCTGACATAAGGCATGCCTTCCGCGCGGTACAAAAGGCCTTCCCTGGAATTATGGGGAACCGGCTTACCATCCGGTGCCGTCATCACAGGCCGGCTGTACGCGCAGGATTGCTCCACTACCGCAGGATTATCCAGCCATTCCTTATCAGCATCGATTTGTCCGCGCACCTCTATGGTTAAATCCTCTGTAACCGCCTCCGCGGCCCTGAGCGTTTTCAAAACGCCGTCCAGATAGCTTCCCAGCCTTCTGCGGCTCTTTGACAGCCCTTCTACTATAATATGTATTTTCCCGGAAGCTTCCGTAAGCACTGCGTAAATGTTGTCAAGATTTTCTCCCCTGGATTCCGGCAGATTCAGCTTTTCCTGCAGATACCTGTACAGTTCCTCCCTGGATCGGATCCCTGCAAAATTCAAATTTATCATACCCTTTTCCCTGTCCCTCATGTTTTCATTCGTATCTTCTTTATCCTTCATCTGCAGTTTTCCTCCCTTTAAAAGCCCCGCAGCGTTTCACTCCGGATCAGTCCCCGGAAATCGCCCTGCGGAGCTTTGCCTTAATCCTCTGAAGCGCATTGTCCGTACTTTTTCCATCCTTGCCCAGTACCCGGGCAATCTGATTATAGCTCATCCCCGTAATGTAAAGATCCAGCACCTGCTTTTCAAAGCCGCTTAATTCCTTCTCAATCGCCTGCTCCAGCCCTTCCACATTTTCCCGGTCGATAAAAAGCTCTTCCGGACTCATTTCCAGCGCCGCAGGAATGGCGTTCATCAGACTGTTTTCCTCATTGCCATCCCCATCCGGCCCGATGTTTTTGCTGTACAGGGAAATATAGGTGTTAAGAGGCATGTGTTTCTTCCGGGAAGAAGCCTGCACTGCCGTATACATCTGTCTGGATACGCAAAGATCCGCAAAGGTGCTGAAGCTGGCATCCCTGCCGCTGTCATAATCCCGGATAGCTTTGAAAAGCCCAATCATGCCTTCCTGGATTAAATCATCGCTGTCCCCGCCTAAAAGGTACATGGACTTGGCTTTTGCCTTCACCATGCCCTTATATTTTTCCATAATGTAATCCGTGATATCATTTTCACCGTCCCTGAGAAGCACGATCAGCTCCTCATCGGTATATTCCCCGTAGGAATCTTTCATTGGGAATCCGTTCCTTTCTTCTGCCTTGACTGCAGAATCCGTATCAAATCCGCCGCCACATGCTCTCCCAGAATCTCATAGCCCTCCGCGTTGGGATGTACGCCGTCCGGCATGAAATGCAGGACATTGTCTTTATCATGTCCGTCCAGAATATTGGAATTGTAAAGGTCAATCACTTCCATTCCATGTTCGTCGGCCAGCTCCTTGATGACATCCGCGAATTTATCCTGGGGAATCAGGTAGGGGTGCTGGATTTTCAGGTAATCCTGAAGGCTGTTGGGAAGAGGTGTCATGAAAATCACCTCCGCATTGGGATAGTCCGTCTTCAGCCCATCCATCAGTTCATCCAAATCCCCCCAGAAGGTTCTCCTTTTACGCTCCGCGGAATTTCCGAATTCCACCAGGCTTGCACAGAACTCGTCATTTGTGCCGCCCATTACAAGAATGATATCGCTGTCCTCAGGGATTTTCTGGTAGCGGTCTACAAAGGCGTCCGCCCAGTATCTCCCGATGGAAGAGCCTCCTATTCCCAGATTATATACTTTTCTGGCATCCAGCGTTTCCTGCAGGATATGGGGATAGGCAAGCTCCTGATAATTATCCAGATTATCCAGGTTTACGGCCTGGGTAATGCTGTCGCCCAGACAGGTTATTTTAATATCCGAAAAATCAATGTTGTTTCCTGATATCGTCTGTTTATCCAGTTCATTGGCGAGAAGCGTTTCCTTATGGGAGCTGCGGACCTCCTGCCGTTGGGCCAGGGTGTAGTGTTTCCTGTCAAAAGGATCCTCCAGCTTTGCCGTATTCCTTCCCATATGAGCTATGATATCACTGTCGGAAACAGAATTGCCTGAGGCACTGCTGCCTGAAACTGAGTTGCCTGACGTACTGCTGCCTGAAACGGTGTTGCCTGACGTACTGCTGCCTGAAACTGTGCTGTCGGAGGAACTGCCTCCCGATTCTTCTTTGCCGGATTCACTTCCGGAGGAGTTTTCCTTTTTTGAATCCTTATTTCCACCTGTGCTGTTTTGGGAAATGCTGTTTGCAGATATACTGTTGCCGGAAGTGCTGCCGGACAGAGAATTTCCTGAAATATCATTTTCTGAAATACTGCTGCCGGATACGCTTCCTCCGCATGGGCGGAGTAACTGCCTTGCGGGAATTCTGTTTCCTGAAATCTGATTCTCACCGCCGTCACTGCCGGGGCCGCTGTTGCCGGACACCTGGTTTCCGCTTACAGACGCTCCACTGTTATTTCCTGATACCTGATTTTCATCGGCAGATTCCCCGTTGCCATTTCCGGATACCTGGCCTGCATCTCCGGATTCTGCGCTGCCATTTCCGGATACGAGACTTTCATCCCCGGCTTCTCCGCCATCATTTCCGGACACATGGCCTGTGTCTCCGGCTTCCTCCCCGGCGCGGGCCATCGTCTGTCCTGTGTCCTTCTTTCCGTCTGCCGCGCCTTCGGAGTCCTTCCCGGTTTTCGCCGTCGCCTCCTGGGCCTGTCCCACCGACTCACGCGACACAGAACCCTGCACCGACGCGCCGGAATCATCAGCCGACTGTCCTGCATCCGCTGATCCATTTTCTGTTTTATCCACGGTTCCCACGCTCTGCAGCCCGCCGCTGTCCGCCTGCATGACCGGAGCGTCGGCTGCTCCGGACTGCCTGCTGCATGCCGCTGTAAAGGAAATCAGGAATACAGCCAGAAGACCGCATCCCGTAACCGCCAGAAAATTCAAATTTTTCATTTTTTCTTAATGCTCCTGCAATCTGAAGGAATGTTGCCTCTGTAGCTGTGAAGGGTTCAGGCAGTTACCTTCCTTCTACCTTTTTATATAAGTCTCTGTCTGACAATTTCATAAGCCAGCACGCCTGCCGCCACTGAGGCATTCAGGGAGTCAATGTTTCCCTTCATGGGGATGGACGCGACAAAGTCACAGTTTTCCTTCACCAGCCTTCCCACGCCTTCGCCTTCGTTACCAATAACAAGGCCGATTGCGCCGGTCAGGTTCAAATCATACATTCTGGTTCCGTCCATGTCCGCACACACAAACCACATTCCTTTTTTCTTTAACTCGTCCATGGTTTTTACCAGATTGGTCACCTTGGCCACCGGTGTGTAATTCAAGGCCCCGGCAGAGGTACGGGCCACGGTTGCGGTCAGGCCCACAGCCCTGTTTTTAGGAATAATGACACCGTGGGCGCCCGCCAGGTTGGCAGTACGGATGATCGCCCCCAGATTATGGGGATCTTCAATATTATCCAATAATATCAAAAAGGGCGGCTCCTGCCTTTCCTCAGCCAGCTTCAGCATATCTTCTACCTGCGCGTATTCATAGGCAGCGGCATAGGCAATAACCCCCTGATGTTTTCCTGTTTCAGACATCTGATCCAGACGTTCCCTGGAAATATACTTAATGAGACAATCCGTCTTTTTCGCTTCTCTTTTGATGGTCATAATCGGACCGTCCTGACAGTTGTCCAGAATAAAAACTCTGTCAATGGTCTTTCCCGAACGGAAGGCTTCTATAACCGCATTCCGTCCTTCTATAGTCAGTTCTTCGTATCTCATAACCGCTCCTTCAGTTTCGCTCCGGCAGGTCACACCGGAACGGATTTTTCATACTCTTTTTATTCAGAGAGCAAGATCAAGCTCCCTGAGTGAAATTTTCACCAGCTCCATCAGCCGTTCCATCCGGCCGTCCAGATAAAGGTAACCGTAAAGCGCCTCCAGCGCGGTGGCCTTCCGGTAATCCCCTACGGAAGCATTCTTGGCCGTGGTATAGGACTTGGCATTCCGCCCCCGCCTGTATACGGCAAGCTCCTCCTCCGTAAGATACTGCTGCAAAACAGTTCCCATCTCCGCCTGTGTCTGCGCCTTGACCAGATGGCTTTTTTCCTTATGCAGCCTGTTGGGGGATGCATTATGCCGCTCCACCACCACAGTCCTGATAATGAGATCGTAAATACAATCCCCCACGAAGGCAAGAGTCAGGGGGGAGTAGGTCCGAAGATCTACTTCCCCCAGGTTGAATTCTTTTTTAATCTGCGTAAGCAGGCTTAAGCTCTCTTCCATTTTACTCCCTCGCGGGTATCCTCCAGAATGATTCCCCTCTCAAGCAGCTCATCCCTGATTTCATCCGCTCTGGCAAAATTCTTTGCTTTCCTGGCTGCCTGACGCTCCGCGATCAGCGCTTCCACGTCCTCATCCAGCATTTCTTCCTTTTTCTCCACGATAAGCCCGCAGACATCGGCCAGCTCCTTGATTTCATCCAGCAGCGCTTTTATATAAGCGGCGGAATTATCCGCGCCGGCATTGGTATTGGCGAATTTCACAAGCTCAAAAATAGCGGCAATGGCGTCCGCCGTATTAAAATCATCGTCCATGGCCTCGTCAAACTTCACCGCAAATCCGGCCGCCTCCTTAAGAAGCTTCTTCTCCTCTTCCGTGGCTTCGCCCGCGCCCGCTTTTTCCAGAAGGAAATTCAGGTTGGCTGCAGCGGTACAGATTCTGTCCAGGCCGTTCTTGGCCGCTTCCATCAGCTCGTCGCTGAAGTTCAGCGGGCTTCTGTAATGAGCGGAAAGCATGAAGAAACGGACCACCTGCGGATCATATTTCGCTACAATATCACGCACGGTAAAGAAGTTTCCTGCAGATTTGCTCATTTTTTTATTATCAATGTTCAAAAATGCGTTGTGCATCCAGTACCTGGCAAAGGTCTTGCCGTTTGCCGCCTCAGACTGGGCGATTTCGTTCTCATGATGAGGGAAAACCAAATCCTCCCCGCCTGCGTGGATATCGATCTCTTCCCCCAGATATTTCTTGCTCATTACGGAGCATTCGATATGCCAGCCGGGACGGCCTTTGCACCAGGGAGACTCCCAGTAAGGCTCCCCGTCTTTTTTCGGCTTCCAGAGTACGAAATCAAAGGGATCCTCCTTCTGATCCTCGCCGGATACCAGCAGGGAACGCTTTCCGCCCTCCAAATCGTCCAGATTCTTATGGGAAAGCTTACCATATTCCTTAAAACTTCTGACACGGAAATATACCGTGCCGTCCTCCGCCGCATAGGCATGCCCTTTGTCAATCAGCTCCTGTATCATATCCAGCATACCGCAGATTTCCTGGGTGGCCTGGGGATGGGTGGTGGCAGGCTTCACATTAAGGGATTCCATATCCTTTTTGCATTCCGCAATATAACGCTCGGAAATCACCGTGGAATCCACGCCCTCTTCAATCGCCTTCTTTATGATTTTATCATCCACATCAGTGAAATTGCTCACATAATTTACTTTATAGCCCTTATGCTCAAAATAACGGCGCACCGTATCAAATACAATCATCGGACGGGCATTGCCGATATGGATCAGATTATATACGGTGGGGCCGCAGACATACATTTTAACCTCACCGGGGGTAATCGGCACAAATTCTTCTTTTCTCTTTGTCAGGGTGTTGTAAATTTTCATCTTGACTGGTTCTCCTTTTTCATATTCTCAAATAATTTTATCGTAACTGTTCAGGACGCTCAGTTTTCCGTCTGTTTCTCCCCGCATGACACGGGACAGCCCTCCTGCCCCTTCTGACAGCATTTTATCTTCTCGTGACACCGTTCCTTCTGACGGCACACCTCACGATAAGCGCATTTTCCTTCCTCGCAGCTTTTTTCCTCTGTTCTTTTAAGGTAACGCACTTCCGCCTCCAGGTCAAGCAGTCTGTTGATTAATTCACTGTTTGCATGCTGAAGATTGGAAATATCCTCTTTCACAGGGTCAGGCAGATTGACCTGATCCATGGTATCACGGGGAATCGGCTGATTTCCCCTTTTCACCACCCGGCCGGGCACTCCCACCACAGTGGAATTGGGCGGCACCTCCTCCAGCACCACGCTTCCCGCACCGATTTTGGAATTTTCCCCTATGGTAAAAGACCCCAGCACCTTGGCGCCGGCGCTTATCATAACATTATCCCCCACCGTAGGATGCCTTTTCCCATGCTCTTTCCCGGTTCCCCCCAGCGTTACCCCCTGATACAAAGTCACATTATCCCCGATAATCGCCGTTTCCCCGATAATCACACCATTTCCGTGATCAATAAAAAACCCCCTGCCAATCTGCGCTCCCGGATGGATTTCAATCCCCGTTTTCCTGACCCCCCTCTGCGAAATCCACCTGGCCAGAAAAAAATGGCCCGATCGATACAGCTTATGAGCCAGCCTGTAATGAAGCATGACCTTAAAGCTGGGATAAAGAAATACCTCCATAGAAGAATGTATTGCAGGGTCACGCTCCCTGATAATCCTAATCTCCTCTTTTATGTTTCCTATAATACCCATTTACCTTCCTTCTTTCCTGGGCAACAAATAAACCGCGGTTCCTTCCCTTCTCTGCAACAGAGACGGTTGAAGCCGCGGTTCCACTCTAATTCAGGTTAATACCTGCACTCAAAACGCGTAACGTGCGTAAACGTACCCGGCTACAGGAAAACTCCCCTCACCCGATCAGCTCCCGGAGGCACTTTCAGCCATATCTGCCAGGAATGCTTCCAGCCGGTGACACTCCCTCTCTGCGGCAAACCAATAACCTACTCTTTCCGTTCATCGCCTTTTTCCTTCATTTGCTATCTATATACAGGATATGCAAAACTCCTTTTTTTGTCAACTTCTTTTTACTTATTCCTTCTTTTTACTTATTCCCCCACTTACCCCCCTGACACATTGTTCTAAACTCTTTATCAATCAATGCTAACTCGTATAATCCCTATGTATCTATCCGTTTCCACTATCCATCCTCCCTACACCTACCGCCTGCCAGGCCAAATGCATCCGCGACAGGAGAACGGAACTGGGGCGGATGCGTTTGGCCCTTCCCTCTCAGACAATTTCGTTGATGCATACGTCGCGGAGGGTTTTGATACATTCCAGCCCCTGCAAAAGTCCCTCCCGCTCCCACCGGTATCCATTTCTGAAGCCGAAGCATTCCTCCGCCGGCCTTCTTCCGAACAAAAATGCGGTCAGCAGCTCAGGCGAGGTTTCCGCATAAATCTGCTGTCCGACTTTTCCCGCGTCAATTCTGCACACGCTGCTTTCGCCGGGACCGGTCTGCCATCTGAAAAATCCATTGTTTTCTTCAATCATTCTGTCCTCATATTTCAGCAGCACATCCAGCTTCTGCCTGCAACGGATGAAAGAAAGCATGGCGGGCAGACTGATAATCCTTCCCATAATGGCAGGCTCGCTGACAGTATCCGGCTCAAGCACAAGCTCCTCAAATTCCGGATAAATCAACGCCTCCTGTATCACCGGGCCTTTTTCCCGGCTGTAAAGGAAATAGCCCACAATCCGCTTATCATCCAGAAGCAGGAAACTGTCCCCCTGCTGGGCGTACATTTCCTTCAGCATCATTTCATAGTACTCCGCGGAGCGTTCCGTATAAACCTGGAACCTGCGCTCCAGCAACGGAACCGCAAAACGCACCACCTCCGGGATATCCTCTTCCTCCATGGGCCTGACCTCCAGCATACCATATCCCGGCTGTTCTTTTTTCTCCAGGACATTTTCCGCCGCCTGCAGTATTTTACGTCCGTCCCGGATAAAAACAGGTTCTCTCGATTCCCCTTCCAGCAGGTCGTCCGCCATCAGGCCGAACTCCGGCTGAAAAATCCACTGGGGCTTGTCATAAATATAGGTAAACCGGAAAGGCTCATAAATTTCAGGGGCCGCAGGCTGTAAAAAGGCAAACGGCTGTCCGGCAGCATTCAATTCCCCGCAGGCTTCCTTCAGCAGCCTGCCCATGAAGCCGTGCCTACGCCACTCCTGTCTGGTCGCCACTCCCACAAGATAGGTAGATTCTATCTTCCTGAATATACCGTCCGTCTTCACGCAGATCCGGTAAGGTGTCATGGAGACCATGGACAGCAGCCTCCCCTCCTCCTCCAGTATCAAAGCTCTGTTTTTTTCCGCCTTATTATCAAAATAGTAGTCGTTAAACAGCTTCGTATCCTCTGCAAAAGCTTCTTCCCACAACTGTCTTAAACCGCGGCAGCCGTCCGCCTCCAGACGCCTGATCCGCTGCTTTTGTAATTCCATCCCTTTATCCAACCTTCTTCATTATTATGCCTTAGGGCACCCTCCGCATCCGGCGCAGCCTCCGTTCACATCCTGGGAATACAGGCCATAGGGCGTATTCAGAAGGCAGATGGCCTGGGAAGAAATGCCTTCTCCTGTTCCGGTAAAGCCAAGCCCTTCTTCTGTGGTTGCCTTTACATTCACCTGGTCCACTTCGATTTGCAACGCCTGCGCAATGTTTTTACGCATCGTATCGATGTGGGGGCGCATTTTGGGCGCCTGTGCAATGATGGTTGCATCAATATTTTCAATCAGGAAGCTGTGTTCCTCTAAAAGCCCGCCCACCTTCTTAAGAAGCTCTATACTGCTGATTCCTTTATATGCCGGATCTGTATCGGGAAAATGCTTTCCGATATCCCCCAGCGCCGCTGCGCCGAGCAGGGCATCCATGACGGCATGCAGAAGGACATCCGCATCCGAATGGCCCAGAAGCCCTTTTTCGTAAGGGATTTCCACTCCGCCGATAATCAGCTTCCTGCCCTCCGTAAGGCGGTGTACGTCGTAGCCCATTCCTATTCTCATGTGTTACTCTCCTCGTATTTTTCCAATATAATCTGTAGAAAGTATACCACACTTTATAGTCAGATAAAACAATGTTTACCCTTTTCTGATTATAGTGCTATTTATTATTCATCTTTCTATATTTTTTATCTCATTCTTCCGGCACCAATTGTTTACCGTCAGATACAAATCTCAAATCCTTTCCAGAGACTGTATAAAAAATCTGTGTATTTTCCTGAGTCAGCGCCTCCGTTATGTCCGGATCAGCCTCAGGAGCTGTAATTACAGCAATTTGAGGCTTCAATTGCTTTATAATACTTTCGCCCTTTTTCGATCCACGTCCATGATATGGAACTTTATACAGATACACTTCCCCTATGGAATAAGCTTCCATTTCTTCTAACCGCTCCCTTTGGGCATCTCCGGTAAACAGCATCCGTACATTTCCATGTTCTGCAAGTGTAATAAGAGAATAGTTATTGTCTTTATCATAGCTGAATTTATCTGGTGGAAATACCCTTATCTCCAGATCTCCAAACACAAATTCCCTGCTTCGGGCCAGGGTCACTACCGGTGCCTTCATTCGCTCCATCTGTTCCCTTAATACCTGCAGTCTGTCGTTATCTTTCATATAATAGGGCATTATAATCATATTTACTGATAAATTTTCCAGCAACCTTGATGCGGAACCAATATGATCTTTATCCGGATGGGTCAGAATCAGACAGTCAATCTTACTTACATTTTTTTCCTTTAACAGTTCCAGTATATGTAAACCATCTTCCTCTTCTCCTGTATCGATTATCACACAGGAGCTCCGGCTGAGCAAAACAGCACAATCCGCATCATTACCGGTCCGTGCAAATATTACTTCAGCCTGCTCTACCGGCCTCTTTTCCTCCAGTTTAAAAAGAAAAAGGACAAGGGTTACTATAAGTGCAGCCACACCTGCAATCCGAAGTAATAATATTATAATACGCTTTAATAATTCCATCATTTTATCCTTCCAAGTTACTTAGCGGAAATTATCAAAAATCAGCTTACCAAATTGAGTCAAATCATCCCGAGTCCATCCACTAAGCTTATCGCAATCTGCGCGCAGAATGCTATGGACTTCATCTTTACTGCTCAATGCCCATGCCGCCCAGCTCACCCCGTATGTTTCCATTAACTCAACAAATGGCCGGGCATTTTCTACATAATATTGCTCCAAATCCGGCTTTTCCTCATCCTCAAAAGGCGTATCTTCTCCTGCTGCTATTCCCCATTCGGTTACAAAGATAGGCAATCCCTGTCCCAAAATCTTCTCCAATTGCCCGGCACCACAGTCTTTTTTCTCTGATACATCAATATATCTGTGCATCGAGTACATTATATTTCCAAATTTAAGGGGCTTTTCCAGTGGTCCTCTGAAATCAGTACAGTAACTTGGTACTCCAACCAAAATTATTGCATCCGGTGCATTTGTACGGATTACTGGAATGATCCGATTCGCATATTTTGAAATATCCTCCCAGGTTGTTTCTCCGTTAGGTTCATTACATATTTCATAGAGGATACCTGGATTATTACCATAATGACTGCTTATTTCTCCAAAAAAACTTTCCGCCTCGTCCATATATTGATTTGGATCCCCATCTTTTAAAATATGCCAGTCCACAATCACATACATATCCTGGGCCAAGGCACTTTCAATTCCCATGTACAAATAGTCCTTACTCTTCTGAGGTTCTTCCACATAGGCTCCCGGCGGGTCAGTATACATGGCAAGTCTAAAAAGATTTGCCCCTTCCTCACGAAGTGACTTCATAGCTCCCCCGTTCAGGTATCTCGGGAACCAGGTTATACCATGGCTGCTCATGCCTCTCAGCATTACTAATTCTCCATGTTCATCCACCAGTTGGGTGTCCTCCACATATAAATGACCATGTTCTCCTATTCCATTTCCTTTCGAACAATCTACTTTTTCCATGAAATGTGAGCAAGAACATAATATCGGTACTACCAGTAAAACTGCCCAAATCCATTTAGAAACCTTCTTCATGCATCCTCCGATTCTTTTGTTGGATAAAAGGGAAAATTACTATACGAAAGGTTCTGTGGATATAACATAACTACAACAAAATCATATTCATTACCTTCCAGATAATCCATTATCTCTTCCTGACTACATCTACTGTTCCAAACCATATCAACCATTTCGCAGTTTTGTATCAGAAAAGTTCCCACCGGAGATGCAAATGAATCCCTCAGAAGCAGAACTTTCTTTTCGTTAGGCGGATTCAGGTTAATTAATCTGTTATAAGTTGTAAGTTCTTCCAGATAAAATAAGTCAGCATTTAGGTGATAAGGATCCAGTCCCTCAATATCTTCATTTAAAAATGTCTCTCTGAAGTTTCCTGTTTTCTCTTCTCCATCATTATCAATCCAGGTATAATTACCCTGCGTTTGGGGAACTAAAGCAATATAGTCTTCCATTCCTCCGGAAAACACCAATCCTGTTTCACGGCCTTGTGAACCAAGCATTGACTTAGGGAAACGTAATATTTCATAATTTTCTATATTTCTTGTAATTTCTTCTGGATCCAGATTGGCATCGAACTCTGTATTCATCCACGTCACCAAAGCTCTGTATCCCTCAAATGCAGCTCGCGGTGTCCAGTTTTCGTCCGTTTTAAACCATATTTCTTCATAAGTCAGCCCTGATTTTTCCATTGTATTTCGCAAATCCAAATATGGAATACCATAATAGCGAAGCCACCGAAACATATCATCGGATTCCTTAGAAAAATTTTCATAGGGAATACCATAATAGCGCTCCCCTTCACGAACTGTTTTAGACGGACAAAGGACAAAACCCATCCGGATACCCTTCTGTTCTAAAACATCAGAAAAACGCCGCATACGCATTGCAAGCTCTTTCGGATTATCCCCAAATCCATTCCAAAAAGTACCTGCATGTAAATATCCCTCTTTATCAATCACATTATCAAAAGAATTTTCCTCATGTTTATGCAGTATATTCTGAACCAATCCATACCCTTCCACGAAAAAATACTTGCATAAAATGTTTTCTTCCATAAGGGTATTCAATTCTACAATATCCTCAGGGGCACCTTCCAAGTCAAATGTAGCCAGTTCAGCCCTCAGCCCTTTACGCCCGTGAAAAATATTGATGACAGAATATAAGATGAGAATGCTAAGAAATACTATGGTAAAAATATGGCGTCCTGATGTTTTCTTATTTTCCATAGTTTCTACACTCCTTAAAAATTAAAGTAGATAAATGGACTGCTTCCTCTTTTTACCAAATACATAATACATATAATAAACAGTCCAGTCATACATACCGGATAAATAACAGCACTTCCAATAACCGATATTTTCCTGTATTTAGCAAGCCTTTGTTTCAGCCATTTTCCAAACGGAACACAGAATAAGAGTCCTGCCCCCCAGAATACTGCATATTCTTTAAGAAACAGCCATAGGTATTCACTATAAAAGCCATTGTGGTTCAATCCAAACAGATTGCCCATATACTCTTTATACTGGTATAAATTTTCACTTCGAAACAGTACCCACCCAAAATTAATGAGCAAAAGAGTGAAAACATGTTTCCAAGCTGAAGAGATATGCATATTTTTCTCATATTTAAACAACCGTTCCAATAAAATAAAGGCAAAATTATAAAATCCCCACAAAATAAATGTCCATGCAGCGCCATGCCATAAACCAGTCAGTATCCATACGAACAACAAATTTCTTACCATAACATCTGCATTATCCACGCTTGATCCCCCTAACGGGGTATAAACATAATTACGAAACCAGTCAGAGAGTGAAATATGCCATCGCCGCCAGAATTCACTGAAAGACTTTGAAATATATGGATAATTAAAGTTTTCAGTAAAAGAAAATCCAAACATATTTCCAAGGCCAAGGGCCATATCGGAATATGCCGAAAAATCATAAAATATCTGAAGTGTATAAGCAAAAGAGCCCAACCAGGCCAACAGCATTGGAATCTTCATCTGCTGATGCCCCGCCATAGTCATAGCATAAGCATTATCCGCCACTATGGCAAAGGTATCCGCAAGCAACAATTTTTTCCCTAATCCGCATACAAATCTTACAATTCCCGCTTCGAACTTTTCCCAGGTATGAACACGGTGTATAATTTGATTCTCCATTTGTTTATACTGAACCACCGGTCCTGCAGCCACTTTAGGAAACATGGCAATATACAGAGCAACATAAAAGGGATTTTTCTGAACTTTTGTATCTCCCCGGTAAACATCAATCACGTAACTAAGTGCCTGAAGGGTAAAAAAAGAAATACCTATCGGCAGAAGCAGCTGCGGAACTGAAAGAGATGCTTTTCCTCCCATAACTGACAGAAGTCCATTTACGGAACCTACCGTGAAGTTTAAATATTTAAAAAGAAACAGTACACCCAGATTCGCCGTACAATCAAATATCAAAAACAATTTTTTATACTTACTAAATTTTGATATAAAAATTGCCGCCAGCCAATTCATCGCACAGCACCCCACCAGAAGAATAATATTCCTCGGCTCTCCCCATGCATAAAATATAAAGCTGAATACCAGGAGTAATGCATTACGTAACCGAATGCTTATTAAGCCTAAGGAATAATAGAGAATCAGGAGCACCGGCAAAAAATAAAATAAAAAAGCAATGCTTGTAAAAATCAAATGTTTTCTCTCCCATCAATAAGTATTCAAATACACAGGGGTTTTAAAAATCGGCATTAACTCTTAATTATCCATCCGAAACTTTTCTTTTTTTTCTTCCTTAGCATCATCTGAAGTTAATTTTTCAGACGAGTCCTCCTCAGATATTTCCGCTGTCCGGAACAGTTTATCATAAGCCCCTGCAAACAACAGTTCCTGCCAGTTTTCAATGCGGTACAGCCCTGCTTTTACCTTTTCCTCTGTACAATGCATATTCAGTTCACAGCCAGGAATTATCAATTTCATACTGCCCGGTTTCAAATTGGCTTCATCGAGAAGAATATACTCATAATTACAGTTTACAACATGTACTGTCTCTCCTGAATCAGTCCTTAAATTTTTATTTACTGCTATACGTGGCAGTGCTCTCCTGGAAGCACTGTTTCGCTTCGTTCTGCCATGGATATTAAGAAATACATCTTCAAAAACACTAACCGATTTACTCATTTGGTTTGCCAGGCTGTGATGACGGTCATAAAGCATCTGATAATAATTTGCCTTATTTTCTCCGGCAATCTCAGTAATCTGTAATCCATAAAACCATCCTTCTTCTTTCTTCAGAACCTGAACCGTTTTAGCTTCCAGTTTAGCATCATAGCTTTCTGATTTAATATGCAATTCTACTGTCTCATTACCATGAGGAAGATAAATAGGATTTTTTGTAATCAAAGAAAGCCCTGTCTCCGACATATCCCATGTTTCACCATAATAAACCATATCATGATATCTGGCTTCCACCGGCAGCTTTATTTGAAACCGATCATTGACACGCATATTATTACGTCCGGACATAAAGAAAATTGCCATAATCAGGTTCAGCCCGTTTACAGCCAGCCAGTAAATCAGAATTGCCGCGCCAAAATTATTATTTAGCAATGCAGATTTTACTGCCACAAGTAATGCAAGCAGATCAAACGCCAGAAGAACCAAATGTGGAGCCGCCAAAACAAATTCCGACTTTTTTCCCGTGATACGCATTTTATTCGTGACATTAAATTTTTTCTGCTTAATAAACAAAGTTTCCAATAAAATCGGAAATATCATATAAGGAAATATTGTTGTGTCAATAATATTACTCCACCTCTGGGTACGTATTTTCCCGGAAGTAACCTTTAATGCATGATTGTACAAAAGATAGGATGGAAGCCAAATAAGGAGCAGTTCCCACAGACTGCAAATGACTACCGGCACTCCAAAAAGGACAAATAGAATGGGTGAAACAATATAAATAAAACGCCGTATAAAAGTCCACCAGTAAAGCAGGCAGGAAATATAGCTTAGTTTTGTATTAAGCTTAAGCTTTGGGTTAAACAGAATATGTACCCGCCGCAATGAAGAAACACATCCGCGTCCCCAGCGTCTTCGTTGTCTGATCAGGCTGTCTATGTCTGTGGGCGCCAATCCATGTGCCAAAGGTTTATCAAATGCATAACAGGTATAGCCCTCTGCCTGAATCAAAATTCCGGTTTCAAAATCCTCTGTGATTGTCCCTGTAGCAATCCCGCCAACGTCTTCAAGTGCCTGTCTGGAAATCAACGTATTTGAGCCCGCATAGAGGGATGCATTAGCGCCGTTTCGCCCTACGTTAATTTCCCGGAAAAAGAAATCCTGCTCGTTAGGAATTCTATTTTCGCTGAAAAAATTATATTGAAACAAATCCGGATTATAGAAACTCTGCGGAGTCTGTATAAAACCGATCTTGTACTTTGCATCTATTTCCTCCTCAGTACGCTCCACCCAACTTCCATCGTCTAACTGCTTCAATTTCGGTAAAAAAATATACGGAACAGTTTCCATGAGAAACTCACTGGTGGGGATCATATCTGCATCGAAGGTCACAATCCATGGAGATTTTGTCATTGCAATAGCATTGTTTAAATTACCTGCTTTTGCATATTTATTGTCCTCCAAAGTACAATACCCTACTCCCATATCCGCCGCAAGTTTTGCAACCTCCGGTCTTTGCCCGTCATCACAGACATATATATGAATTTTACTTTTATCAGGATATTTCATATATTTACATCCGTTGACAGTTTTATAAAGAAGCTCTGTTTCTTCATTATGTGTTGCAATTAATACATCAATTTCAGGATACCATGAAAGTGGCACAACAGGCTTTTCAGGCATTACTTTCTTTCTGAGCCTGAAAAAATGCTCCGTTCCCTCAAGCATGGAAATCGCCTCTGAAGCCACAAGAAAGATCCCGCAAATTGTGGCAACCCAACCATAGATTTCATGTCCCGGAATTGTAAAAAATATACGCCAGATTACATATACGGTCATACTAATCACAGCAATATAAATCCATAAAAGTTCTTTAGTACTCTTTCTGTTCTTTTTTTCTATTTTAACTTTTTTAGACATTCAAATATCAACCTTTCTTACACCTTACATCTCAGTACTTACGATAACGCTGCACTAAAGCTACGACTATGAAAAAGGTCAGAATGCTTAAAATTGCCAGTGTTGAAAACGGTGCCGCTTCCTCATCCCAATATTGCCTGATGTAAGGAAGATTTTGATCTATATAACGAGCATGCAGGATCAAAAAATCTTCCAATCGTTTAGCCTCTTTTTCACATGAACTGGTATCACGTTCGATCAAAAGACCACTTTCTTCCTCTTTCAAAACCGGAAAATGTCCAACATATTCCGCCTGCCAGCGTATCGAATCCCGTTCGATGGCATTTCCAAGATAACTAATCGTTTCTTCGATTTTTGTTTCTATATTCTCATCGGAAAGCAGCCCGGACCGAAGCTGTTCATAACGGGATACAAGTTTATTTACAAATACCGGATCCTTAACCATCTGTTCAAACCAGGGACGGGCATCCATCAGTATATAATCATACCTGGCAAGAGTATTGGTTACATTGTCTGCCCCTCCGTCAAAATCCCAGACTGGCCCCATGGTTATCTTCCCTACTGAATCCTTATAAAAATATGTAGAATGGAGTCCGGCATCATAGCTTGCCATAAATTCATTGAGTAAAAAATAATCACAGAAAGAATCCATATCAATATATTGCCTATACCGAACAAAAGTACTTAAATCCTTTGAGTAAAGAATTCTTTCAAACTCATCAATCTCCTGCTCAATCCTTGTTATAGAATCTTCTGTGACAACATCCTCTTTCGGATATATGAGCTCAAGCATCGCTTCGTTTTCTAAATCCATCCCCCAATCCTTCCGTTTATCCGGCCTATTGGCCAGATACGTATCGAGCATAATTCCCTCTTCATCATATCGATCCCTTCTTGCAATATAAGGAATCTGGATTTCCGCGGGATTATATTTTCCGATTTCCACCCTGCCGATCCCCCGGCTGACCGGCTCTAAAAACATATAAATTCCCTGATAAAGATATTTGTCCCCTTCCTTAATCAGCACCTCACAAAAACGTACATCCGGTGTTGCTGCCTGTAACGTTCCCATAAAATTCATAGCGAGATAAGTACGAAGATAAGTACGATCACTTTGTGTCCCATTTAAAATCCAGTCATCTGAAGGCTCCATTCCCAAAATGGAAACTCTGTTTTTTTCCTCCTTTTCATTTAATAATTTGATCCTGTATTGCAGCTTTGACAACATTGCTGAATGATTTCCCCGAACCTTTAATTTTCCTTCGGATTGCAAAGCAGGAATATCACCCGGATGATTAATATGGTTCTCATTATCAATAATCGATAATGTCATAGGAATATATACATCTATCCCTTCCGGATATTTCATGGAATCTGTAGCCATATCATAATATTTATAATTTATAATTTCCTGCCCGTTTGTATCAATCACTGCCACAGGAAGATGACTTGAAAACGATTCATCCACAAGAAAATCATCCGGAATTTCAGTGGAACCTACAGTAGGGTCAGCTTCCTTCTCCTCTTCGTGTTGCCAGACCCGGTGGTAAAACGGCTCCTGATTTTTTTTCCACATTCCAAATCCTACACACATTAATAAAGACAGTAAAATGACACCACCTACAGCCAAAAAAGGTCTCTCCGCTCTCACAAAAACCTCCTTCTACGTCAGCATCTATTCCCAAACTATGCTGTAATCTCGTCATTCTGTGCCACCAAATTTACATCATAAACATCTGATATATCAAACAATTGTTCCGTCAGCGTTTTACTATTTTTCTTTTTCATTAACTGTTCCGAAAGTTCAAAAATAAATTCTATACTCTCACGTGTGGCATTTTTTGCACAAAGACGTGCTTTTCCTGAAAAAATATCATCCAGGCGCTGCTCAATCTGGGAACCTGCGGATGTTTTGCAGTGAATCACCAAAAGGAAACGGTTATTTGGCCTCACATTGCCAATAATCAACATCAGAATAAAAATTATGGTACTTCCAAGAACAGCTATCATAAAATCAGAAATCCCACAGCATACGCCGGCAGCTACACACCAGAATATGTAAGCAGTATCTCTGGCATCCTTGACGGCAGTTCTGAACCTCACTATGGAAAGTGCTCCTACCATACCGAGAGACAAAGCGATGTTATTACCAATCACACACATAACCATAGTCGTCACAACTGTCAGCATCCACAATGATACATTAAATCTGGCACTGTAGATTGCGCAGGAATGTGAAAAACGATATGATAAAAAAATAATAAATCCAACGCCCAAAGCCGCAAGGAAATTTACAATTATCTCCTGTACGGACAAACTTCCTGCATGGTTCGTAATATAATAAAGCAAATCCTGATTCATAACATAACTCCTCCTAATCCGTATTTTCGTGCAGCACAATATTTACTCCCCGCCTGTTCCGTCAGTTGAAACGATGACACTATATCCTTAACGTAACTAGGCAGAAACTGATTATATTTAACTTCCAAAGTTGCCCTCCCCTGATCTATAACCGGATAAAGGGGAGGATCCTGCATAAAGAGTTCAAACCGGCCTTCATGCGCATGCAAATTACTGTCGAGCGTTACTCTTGTATCATTAATCGGAGCCACAAAAGCCAAACGGCGGTATTGCACTAAACACCGGGGACGGTATATTTCAGATACCATGTATGAGTAAAACTCCTTAGCGAGTGGTATATTGTAATTCAGCAAACACCGATAACGCCCTTCAATCAATTCGTGGGCATCTTTTTCATACAGAATTAAAGAACGTTTCCTCTGAAACGCTCCCTGTTTTTGTTTCCACTCTAGCTTTACCGGTTCCCCTCTGCCGTAGCTCCGAAGACGTATTTTTTTCCGGCATTCCAGCCCATCCTCCTTTTCGTAAAAATCTCTGTTCGTAAAGGAATCAAAATACAATGAACGAACAAGATACCCTTCGGCATTATCACAAAAATCATCGAGTTTCAACGTCTGCATAAGATGAGCACGCAGTCTGTAATAGACACCCGCAGATATGGGATACTTTTTTTCTGACCGTAGCACATCCAAATACTCTGCCATGTTAATCCCCTTCCATTTCTACTCTGTTTTTCTAATATATTTATGTATTTTCATTTTTTATTATCTTATTAGCGTTTAATAGTTATACTATCTAAATATTTATTAATAGATAATAACATATATCAACATTCAATACAAGAACCCGCGCTCAAATGGTTATTTTGTGTTCAAACAATATAAAATCACATTTTCAAACTTCAGATAGTTAACAAAAATAAATTTCACTTTTTATACTCTCACACAAAATAAACAGAGATTTTTAACAACCCTGAAAAGGAATCCATTCTACAAAAACATAAAAATAAGAAAAACAAAATTGATTCACTAATACAACTTTGTTTTTCTTATTTTTAAATTGCTGCATTTTATATGTTGTTCTACATATTGTTTTGTACCTTGTCTATTACTGTTTCAATAATTTCAGCCGCTTTTTTTGCACCTCCGGCTTTGTGGAAGCTCATCCCCATTCGTTCTGAATTATTTTTGTATTCTTCACTTTTTAAAATATGATTTACTGCACTTCTAATCTTCTTTGCTGTTGCCTCCCCAAGTATAATTCCGGCTCCCACCTCCTGTACACGGCGGGCAACCGCGCCCTCCTCCGGCTGCTGGGGAAACAATACCATAGGCACGCCGAAATACAGGCTTTCGCTCACACTGTTCATGCCGCAGTGGGTAAGAAATACATCAGCCTCCTGAAGCACCTCCAGCTGATTGACCCTGGGTGTTACCTGAAAATTATCCGGAATAACTCCAAGTCCGGAAATATCTGTACGCCCGCCTACTGACATAATGACATCCACAGCTTCTGTTTTCAGCGCTTTCATGCAGCTTATGTAGAAATCCTCCTGCCTGTTCAGCACGGTTCCCAGGGATATGTAAACCAGCGGCCTGCTTTTCTTATGTCCTGACGGCTTCGGGACCGCAATGGAAGGGCCGGTGAAGGTAATTTTATCGGAAAAGGTTTCCGACATGGGCTGGAATTCTTTCGATGTATAAACAATGGTTTCCGTATCATTATCATTTTGTAACAGCTCGTAAAATTGCCGGATTTCATAACCATGGCGGCGCAGCTGCCTGAGCCTGGCATTGATTCGTGGCATCCCGGACAGCATACGCAGAAGCTCCGAAAGGCTCTGCTTCATAAGACGCGCCGTCTGCTGGTTAAATGCAAAGGTGGTTGTGGAGCAGACGAAGGGAACATTCAGTTTTTTCGCATACAGCTTTCCCCAGACACAGATGGAATCCGATACTATACAATCCGGCTTCCAGGCCTGCAGCTCACCCAGTACCTTATCTTCCATGGCAAGCGTTACATCCACAGTCATATCCACCAGGGAGGACAGATCCTTGCCTACTTTTCTGTCAATATCTTTTGGAGCGGGAGGCATAAAATCATCGCAGGGTATGCAGACGGCGCCTGTTTCTTCAATACGGGACCGGAATTCATAAAAGGAATAGTAATGGACCTGATTTCCCCTTTTTACCAGCTCACGGACGACCTCTATGGTAGGATTGGTATGCCCATAGGCAGGAATACAGAAAAATACAATTTTACTCATGTCACAGTTTCCTTTCTTTCACATATGCACTTTTGTATTAAAAGTATTACTTTTCTTACTTTTCACACTTTTACTATAGTTCATATAAGATCGGATGTCAATGAAAATAAATCAATTGTTCATTATTTAGCTTGACGGTTCATGTAATCTCTGATATCCTCAATACAAACCAACCGTCGGTTTATATGGAGGCATTATGGGAAGAAACAAATATCCTGAACAAACAGTTGAGAAAATCATAATTACAGCTGCCCGGCTTTTTTCAGAAAAGGGGTATGAGCAGACGAGTATCCAGGACATCCTGGATGCTCTGAAGCTGTCCAAAGGCGGGCTTTACCATCACTTCAAGTCAAAAGAAGAGATTCTGGAGGCTGTCATACAGAAGAGGGCACAGTATGTTTTTGACAGTTTCCATGAACTCATTCGTAATACTAAGGCTGAAAATGCAAAAGAGAAGCTGAAAAAAATTCTTTTACAGCTCGCGGATGACTCAGAAACCCATATGTTTGATAAGGTGTTATCATCGCAGGTCAATCCCTATTTCGTAGTCGGAAGCATGCAGGCAAGTATGCAGCAGGATGCGCCGACTCTCTGTGAACTGATTGAAGAAGGCATCAGGGACGGTTCCCTGCAGACGACGCAGCCCGCCCTTTGTTCAGAGGTTTTTCTGATACTTCTGAATTACTGGGCAAATCCGGTATTGTTCGGGCGTAACTGTGCGGAAACAAAAGAACGTCTGAATTACCTGCAGTTTGTTATGAGGCAGCTTGGCCTGGATATTCTTGACGATAACATAATTGCAAGCCTTGCCGAGGCTTATGGCTGATATAATATATCTGATGATTTTATCTGGAAAGCTTGGAGCCGTTTTTTCTTGAAGGATGTAAAAATGACTGTTGCCATAGACGGTCGTTTTTTTAACAATATAAAGACCGACGGTCGGTTTTTTATATAAGATAATTAAATATCATATTCCAGGAGGAAAAGGAAATGGATCAGAACAGATTACAAGAAAGCACAATGAAGGCAGCAAAGAAACCCTTGGAATTAACCCGTTCCGCAATGGTGCATACGCAAAAGACTTTGGAAAAAACCCAGGAGCTTAGCCGCTTTGCAGCGGAAAAATCAAAAAAACTGCGTACACCGTCAGCAAAAGCCGACAGAATCGGAACTGCTGTGGGAGGAATTGCCGGGGTGGGCCTGCTGCTGGGAGGCGCAGTTTGGATGTGTATCGGTAAGCCTGCGTATGCCGCCGGGGCATTAATAGCAGGCGCCGCTGCGCTGCTGTCTAACCGCATTCATTATTATCAGATGAAGGGGAAAAAATAGGGACCTGGGATATCCAGGGAAATCTTTATAAAAGATGCTTTTGAGAATTGGTGCATCTATGGCAGAAGATTGGATTATTTAAAACAGGACAGCTAAATAATTTGTGTTTTTAATTTCAAGAAGGCCGCGGCAGGGATATGGCATCACTGCCTTAAAGCCCTCCCGGCGGCCGATATCGTGCAGAAGCTCCATTACATACGCTCGTTCGCTGTCCATACCGTTGATTTTGACTGCAATCAGACCGGCATTTTCCGCTACAGAAATACTGTGCCACATCCAGGGGCCCGGCATTTTTTCTGCTGCCAAATCAAGCTCCCGTCCTGCCTCCTCTGGTGTTAACATATTCATTCCTCCTGATTTTTCCCGGGGAACATATCATCAAACATCTGTCCTGTGCTGTCATAAGGAAGGATGCCGATTCCCTGTTCTTCATCCGCAAGCAAAAGCAGCATGTCCCCCGGTTCGATCTGAAACATATCCCGTACCTCTTTTGGAACTATAATCTGTCCCTTCGGCCCTACCTTGACGGTAGCCACAAATTTACCTTTCGGCGGTTTAAGCTTTGCCATGGCAATTCCTCCCTTTTATCTGATACAGGAAAGCAGGCCTTCGGCAAATGCCGCCGCTGTATACTGCCTTCCATTTTCTCATCAGACTGGCAGGCAAGGAAATTTTACTTTATTTCCTTCCGCCAAGTCTTACTTGTAAGAAAAAGCATACCATCATTTACCTGGCGCGTCAACCGGAACAATAATCTTCTTGTCTCTCTTTTTATCTTTCTTTTTCAACCCAAATAAAACATTCAGTACAGGAATTCTCACAAACAGTTCCCCCAAAAGCACTGCCGACGCCAGTGAAAAAACAAACGTCATTATATAATTCATTATGTATGGAAGAGCAAGCTTTTCCGAAAGAAACCATGCAGCATAAATCATAGGAACATAGTGAAAATAATAAATGCCGAAGCTGCGGGTGCTCATCCGGGACGTAAAGCAGGTGCTTCGGTTCCACCACCGGCCGGCGGCTCCCAGTATTGCCAGAATCATGAGCCAGGTATAAAGCATCACCAGCCAGTTATTAACCACAGCCTGATAAGGCTTCCCCCAGGAAACGGCCGTCTGCGCCACACCTGCTGCAAGCCCCGCCGCAAGCAGCAGAATACAGTGCTTTTGCAGGCTCCGCTGGACTCTGTCATGAGAAAATACATAATATCCCAAAAGGAACAGAAGCAGATACAGTCCGATACGGAAGGTATAGGCAATATACAGAAGCCGGGCCGCTCCCAGGACCGGCAGATAAAACGCCAACAGTATAGGAATACTACAGCGTTCGCCCCACGCATAAAGACGCCCCTTTTTATCGGCTTTCCGAAACAGCACTAATACCAAAGACAGTACAAAAAGCTGAAGAAGGAACCAGGAAGGGCCCATGCCATTAACGATCCGGATGCAGAATATGATTGGCGCAGGCAATGCCGCAAATACCTCCTTCATGTGGTTCACCCGGAAGGAAAGCCCCGATGCAAACGGTCCGATTAAAATCAGATAGGAAACAAAAGGCACCAACAGCCGCCATACCCTCTCCCGGATATATTCCCTTCCGCACTTTTTGCTGAGGGAAAAGCGGGCGCATATACCGCTGACCACAAACAGAAGCGGCATAAACCAGGGATAAATCAGATAACCGATGGCATCCATGGCTGGTATACCCGGCGCATTATAGCTCATCACCGCCCCGCAGCTGCAGTATATGCTGACCACATGAAAAACCAGCACCAGCACAATTACGCTCCAACGGATATTATCCAGATAATATTTTCTCATTGCATTCCCTCCAGTGAAAGGCACATAACGCCTGTATTCCTTATCCTGCTGTACATCTTGTCACATATGTGTCATAATCAAACCATACAGGAGGTTCGCCCCAAAAGCAATCCTTCAGAGAATAGTGCTACAGAAATGAAATATATGTGACAGGAGCCATACTATGAAAAAAGGACAATCCCATCCTGCATCCGCCCTTTCCCAGAAGCTTCTGGCGGACGGCCTTCTTTCCCTGCTGGAGCAAAAGCCCTTCCGGGAAATCACAATAAAGGAGCTTTGCGCTCATTCCGATATTGCAAGACGCACCTTTTACCGGCATTTCAGCTCTGTGGAGGATGTAATGGCATATGTGGTTTCCCATATCATTGAAAATTTTAAGAAACATATGTTACAGGTGCAGAAAGAGGCGTATCCCGCTATTCTCGCTTCTTACTTCGCTTTCTGGAAGGATTACGCCTCTCTGCTGGAGCTTCTGAACAAAAATAATCTTGCCCACCTGATTTTTATTCCCTACATGCAAAGCCTTCCCGGACTGCCCTGGCTTTTTCCTCCCGGAAGCTTTCTCGGAAGCTTTCCCGACAGTTTTCTCCGGGAGACGCCGGAGGGTGGAGAGGATATGGAGGTCCTAAACTGCCGGCTTTCTTACCATTCCGGCGGATTATGGAGTGTGCTCACCTATTGGTGCATAAATGGCTGCCGCCAGCCGGCGGAAAAACTGGCGCAGACACTGTGCGGAATGCTCTGAATGGCATCCGGTACGAAAATATTTTAACCGCAGCCTGATGACGTGGGCGGTCTGATGATTTTTTCTGCCAGATCCAGGATCTCCCCTTCCCTGGGAATACCGGTCCCATAAATAATATCAAACTCCGCTTCCTTAAAAGGCGGAGCCACCTTATTTTTAACCACCTTCAGGCGGGTTCTGTTCCCGATCCGTTCCCACCGATTTTATCATATTAATCCGCCTTACATCAAGGCGCACCGAGGCATAGAATTTCAGTGCCCGCCGGTGGTCGTCCGGTAAATCTCCCGGTTTATCACCGGATATTTTCTGAACCGTTCTGCTGTTTCCTTCTCTTTTCCGCCATTTCTGGTTGCCCTCCCTTTTTATTTCCTATATACTGAATATATTAAAACCTGTAACTGTATAGTTTTTGCAATATGGCACTGTAAACCGTCAGGGGACATGCTGCAATTTTGGTAACCGGACATATGCCGCAAAAGAGAAGGAGGATCCTTATATGGATATTGAAATCCGCAAACTGACACCCGACCTGGCAGAGGATTATGCACACTTTTTCGATGTTACTCCTCACGATATCAACGAAGACGAAGCCAAATGCTACTGCGTGACCTGGCGCAGCGATGCTTCCTATGCGAACGAAGGGCACTGGTTTCCCACCCGTGAGGACAGAAGGGCGCATGCCATCCACTTCATCAAAACGGGCAGCCTTCAGGGCTATCTGGCCTATTGCGGTGATGAAATCGTGGGATGGTGCAACGCCAACGGGGATTGTCAATATTGCCTCGATTACCTGCGTTCCTCCTGGCCGATTGAAGAATACCGAGAGGATGTCAGAGTGAAATCCATATTTTGCTTTGTAATTACCCCCAGGCTGCAACGACAGGGGATTGCTACGCAGCTGGTGGAACGAGTCTGCATGGATGCGGCCGGTGAAGGTTATGATTTTGTCGAGGCCTATGTAAACAGCAATTTCATTGACACCTGCCAGGATTTCAGAGGGCCTGTCACGATGTATGAAAAATGCGGATTTGTCAGATTCGCTGAACGGGACGGCAAAACGGTTATGCGGAAGGCTCTCAGACAGCAGGCATAGGAAGTATCCGACACAGACCGGCTGATAAAAAAGTCAGAGCTAATAAAAAAGGAAGGCAAAAATAACATGGATTTGACATTAAAACTGAATGCACGCTTTCAGCCAAAACACAGATTTGAGCTGGAGGATGCCCTGCAGGAAATTCTGGAAAAAGAGCAGGCAGGGGAGGTTACCGGAGGCGGTACGGCACAAAACCCAAACGGTGAAATTGCATACTGCGATATTGATATTTGTTTGGTGGAGGATACCCCGGAGCGCCTGAACTGGCTGGTCTCTCTGCTCAATACCATAGGCATCCCCAAAGGCAGCGTTCTGCAGGGTACAGGACCTGAAATTGAGGTGGGAACCTTAGAGGGGCTGGCCTATTACTCCAACGGCGCGGATTTGCCGGATGAGATTTACCAGACCTGTGATATCAATTATGTGATTGAGCAGATGGAGCAGGCCATGGAGGGCATCGGCAGGATGTACAGCTATTGGGAGGGCCGCACATACACCGCCCTGTATTTTTACGGAACCTCCTTTGCTGAAATGAAAGAAAAAATAGAGCCTTTTATTGCCTCCTATCCTCTGTGCCAAAAAAGCCGGATTGAGCAGATTGCTTAATTCCTGCTTACCATTGCCCGAATCTGAATGGGAGGAATGGATTTCTCTCTTTAAAAACAGGGTGACAGCATGAATTGGATACGAAACAGGCGAGCCTGAGGATGGGTATTATTTTTAATATTATGACTGACGGTTTTCAGTTCTTTTCAGAATTTTCGTCAGATTCATTGCAGGGAGCATGGTTGCATATGACAAATGAACATAGAACGGAACAAATCATTAAAAAATATGGATTTGATTTTACCAACATTTCCAAAGAAGAAATTATCGATCTGCTGCAAAAAGAAATTGCCGATTACCAGCCTGGCAGTTCCGAATACTTCAGGGTACTGTGCGGCTATTTATACTGCATGGGCGATATTTCAGACGTTCCCCTGCTTGAAAAAGCGAAGTACAGCATTAATATGGACGTGGGCTGCATGATTGACAGCGAGTGGATTGACAGCCTGAAAAACGGTGGAATCAGCTCCCAATATATCAGATCCAGGCAGGAAATCATTGATGACTTCGTACTGTATTACAAAGATTTTCAGGCCGAAGAGGAAGGGCTGGAATAATTCACTTTACCGGGCATCAGCGTCAGGAAGCGCTACAGCCCGGAAGCTTACGGGGGTAGCTATCATGGAATGGTTAAATATATTCGGTCTGTTCTTCATTTCTATCATTATGATTCCGAACATATTCTATGCAGTTCAATGCAGGGACGGCTTTATTGATGTTTGGAAAAACAAAAAAATAGAATTTCTGGAACAGGTTGGCCGTTTTGGCTGCTTCGGGACAATGATAATTAATATTCCCGGCACCTGTCATGGCTTTCCGTCAGACGAAGCATTCGCAATGTATCTGGGAATTAATGGGGTACTGCTCTTCCTTTACTGCCTGATTTGGATTATCTGCTTCAGGAAAAATTCGCTTTTCAGGGCGCTGGCTTTATCCATCCTCCCCTCTGCAATATTTCTTTCCAGTGGAATCTTAAGCCGCTCAGTCCTGCTCACAGCGGCGGCAGTTATTTTCGCTCCCTGCCATATTTTAATCAGTTATAAAAATGCAGATCCCATAAAATCTGCGAAACAAATCAAAGACCTCGCTGCAGAGCAGCGGGGTCAATGGCATCAACCAGTTCACTTAAGGGCGAACTGGTTTTTCTTTGCA
>PPYE01661756.1_pt1 | contig 43014 bp, 40 predicted proteins | sample 1559881 | NCBI WGS metagenome assembly PPYE01 (sample SAMN08240022, study PRJNA423297) | Human gut metagenome, whole genome shotgun sequencing project.
CTCCTCTGCCAATCGATCGGCAAAAAGCGTGGTAATCATCGATACCGCACTTTTTGAGATGCAGTACTCGCCCCGGTTAACGGAAGATACCTGTGCCGAACATGAACCTACGTTGACAATCGTTCCCCGTTTTTTCCCGATCACTTCCTGGGCCAGCATTTGCTTTGCCGCCAGCTGGGTAAGAAACAGCGTCCCTTTGACATTCACATCCATGACGCGGTCATAGCTTTCTTCCGTCATATCCAGCAGATCTGCCCGCACACGCGGCGCTATTCCCGCATTGTTCACCAGCACATCAATCCGGCCAAAACGCTCCACGGTCTCGTCGATTAATCTCCTTCGATCTTCTTTCTTTTCCAGCGAGCCCTGTACATAATGCCAGATAATCCCCTCCCGGTCCAGGCTGCTTAACTGCTCCAGGCAGTTCTCCTGCGGTCGGGTAGCAAAAATCACTACCCGATATCCGTCCAGCCCCAGTCTTCGCGAAATGGCCAGTCCGATTCCTCTGTTTCCTCCGGTTACAATTGCCGTCTTTACTGCTGTATTTTTCATTAGATCTTCTCCTTATTCCGCTGATTGCTGCGTCAGTGCGTGACGCCCTGCTCCGTCATAAACTGCCGGTAAACGGGCAGATATGTCTTACTGTCTCTTATTACGCACCCCGTCGGTTTTCCCGCCCGAATCAAATCCCCGCATTTTCCGCAGGTTACACACACCTTTCCGGGATCTACACGCCCTGTGTGAAAAATCTGTTTAGGAAATTCCGGATCCGCAAAAGACATCCGCCCGAACAATACCTGATCACACAGTCCCTCTTCTATGGCGCCAGCCGCAAACAGATCGCTGTACTGGCGCAGATACGACGGCCCGGATGCCGAAATCGTCATTCCCGGCACTGCCTTTTTTACCAGGCCGATCCCATTGATCATTCTGGCTACCCCGAAAAGAGGATGTTCGTCCGGCACATATTTGCCATGGTCATAGGGCCTGGTTACATGGGTGCTGACGTAAGGATTTCCCATAGTCAGATTCAGATAGGGCATGTTATAATCTTCATGCAGGCTCCGAACCAGCTTAATGGGCTCTTCAGCATCCGGCTCCGCTCCCCCTCCTTCCTTTACGCCGAACCCGTAAGGATAAGCAAATCCATCATAAATCCCAATTCTGGCCGTTACCAGAAACTGTTTATTTTCATACACTTTTGCCGCCTGAATACCGTTGCGAAGCAGTCTTGTGCGGTTTTCCAGACTGCCGCCATACTTTCCGGGACGATGGTAAGCGGAAGTCAGCTCAGCCAGAAGATAGCCGTGGCAGGATTTAATATCCACAGCATCAAACCCCGCCTCTTTTGCCAGATACGCTGCCTGCCCGAATTTTTCTTCCAGCGATTCCAGATATTCGTCTGAAACAATGCAGGAATCATCTGCAGGCCTCAGCTTTTCGTATTCCGGATGGCGATACGCGATCAGCGGCGCCGGTTTGCCTTCGGGATTAGAATATCGCCCGCTGTGATTCGCCTGCATGATCAGAAACGGCGCAAATCCATTTGCCTTTCTTCCCGCTTCCTTTACCGCTTCTGTCAGCTTCTTATACGCATCAAGATTCTCCCTGGTAATCATCAGCTGATGTCTGCTGGAACGCCCTTCAGGCACAATCGATATTGCCTCAAACCAGATTGTTCCCGCAGCCCCTTCCGCCTCACGGATGTATCGCCTCCGGGTCAATTCTGAAGGCGATCCGTCTTCCTGAGAGTCAGCGCCTTCCATCGGCGCTATCCCAAGCCGATTATTGATGCTGACGTTTCCAAATCGCAGCGGATGTGAAAGAACGTGTGTGTCTTTCGCAAATGGCAAGTGTATCCCCAGCTCTTCTGCCTTCTTCTTTACATCCTCCAAACTCCTGTAATTAAACTTTTCGTGTACCACTGATTCTGCCCCTCCTGTTTCTGCTAAATTGACGTGTACCGTTTTCTGCTTTATAATAAGTCTATCTGACGAAAAGGAGAACATTAGACATATGCTTTACACACATATTCCTGATATCAGCTGTTTTTACTCCGACACAGTAGCCGATGGTCTTTCTTTCCCTACCGCCCATTTTGAATACGAAATGATTCTGATTACGTCAGGAAAAGCTTCTGCTACCATTAATCACAAAACCTATCTTGTGGGAAAAGGTTCCCTGCTCTTCATCAGCCGCCTTGAACGCCATAACTTTCACATTCTGGAAGAACCATACTGCCGTTATGTGGTTTCTGTTTCCAGTAATCTGATCATGTCCCATCTCAAACAGCCGGAATTAATCTCAATTTTCATCCATCGCCCGGCAAATTTTAATCACGCAATGCAGATTGAAAATGATCTTTATTGCGGCATCCTTGCCATGGTTCAGAAAATGACCGAAGAATACGCCCACCAGCAGGAATTTTTCACCGCTTACAGTGTCTCTCTTCTTATTTCCATTTTAATTGAGCTTTACAGAGCATTACCCGGTGCTTTCCCTCTGCGCAGCCACGGTACCATGACCGATGCCGTGTTAAGCGCCCAAAAATACGTCAATGATCATTTTCAGAGCAAACTGACGCTCCAGGAAATCGCTGACGCGAATTTCGTCAGCCGTCACGCCCTTTCGCTTGCATTTAAAGAGATCGTCGGCATCACATTTAAGGAATATCTGCTGCTTTTTCGAATTACCGAAGCCAAAAATCTGTTGATCACCACGGATTTATCCGTCGCGCAGATTGCGGAACGTGTCGGCTATATCAATGTAAATAATTTTGTAAAAATCTTCAAAAAATTTCAGCATACAACGCCTCTTCAATACAGGAAAGCGTTTGGTTCTCCTGATTCGAAATCAGTTTAACACAGAAATGCCTGGCTCAAAAGAACCTCATGGCCAGAAAAATATGCTTTTTGTTACCTCTTCTTCAAAAGAAAAAACGGCCAGCCATACACAGGCATATAAAAGAGGACAAAAAAAGGCTGCTGTGAAATAGATGAATCATCATCTACAGCACAACAGCCCTTTTGATTTCTTTAAATGATTTTCGAGAAATTAGTCCTCAACCTTAACGATCTCTCTCTTGTTGTAGCTTCCGCAAGCCTTGCATACTCTGTGGGGCATCATCAGCGCGCCGCACTTGGAGCACTTTACCAGGTTGGGAGCGCTCATCTTCCAGTTCGCTCTGCGGCTATCTCTTCTAGCCTTAGAGGATTTATTCTTTGGGCAGATAGACATGGTTCACACCTCCTTAAACTGTTTGAAAATATCCTGGATCACGGACATCCTTGGGTCCGGTACGCTGTCGTCACAGCCGCAGGCACCCTCATTCAGGTTTTTCCCGCACTTACGGCAAATGCCTTTGCAGTCCTCTCTGCAGAGAACCTTCATGGGCAGGTTCACCATAAGCTCGCTGGCGATCAGCCGGTCTACATCCAGACTATAACCGCTTACATAGGGTTGTTCGTCCAACGCTTCTACCCGTTCCTCATCGCTCTGGTTCATATCCAGCTCTTCCTCTATCGATAAACGGAATGGAACCTTTACCGGATCGAGACACCGGTCGCAGGGCATAAGCAAAGTAAGCTTCGCCTCTCCCTGGATTTCCAGTTTCTTCTCTCCTGTATGGGTGATGGTCAAAACCACCGGCTCCTTCTCAACAATCTCATACATTCCATTCGGACCATGAAACTGCTCCATCTCAAGATTCTGGGTATAGGTTTTCACTTTTCCCTGGCAGGAAAACAACTCTGTTAAGTTAATCAGCATATTATATACTCCTAATACGCACCTTAAATATTATACATATGCAGACTCTCTTTGTCAATCAAATTTTCATGGAATTTCAAAAAAATCCGAAAAAAAGAAGCGACCATGTGAACTGCTTTGTACCAGTGCGCAGTATTATCTATAATGATAACGGAATATACATTTGATTTCAAGTATAATTTTCTGCTTAATGTATGGAAACCACAGTGTATCCTGCACTTTCCACAGCTCTTTTTAAAACCCCATCGTCAACGGCACGGTCATAAGAAACCACGGCGCACTTCTTTTTTAAATTTACCTTTGCAGATACACCATTCAGCCGGTTCAATGCAGCAGTTACATTGTCACAGCAGTGTTCACAATGCATCCCCTCAATCTGAATGATCTTTTCCCCAATTTTCGGGTTTGTCAGCTTCTTATCTTCTTTTACAGTCAAAGAGCCCGAACCGCCTCCGCAGCATGGGCCCTCCCCCTTAAAATGCTTAATAGTGCCTTTTACAGCAAAGATCATGATCACCAGCACGATCAGCAGAATAATTGCATCAATCATAGATATCCTTACCTTCTCTCTTCCAGTTTTTTCTTAATAAATTTAACCAGCTGATATACTCCGACACCCGCAAAATACAACGCCAAAAAGATAAGGAAAAAATAAAGCATTGATGTAGTAGAATTTCCCATCATTTCTTATGACTCCCCTTCGAAACTGGCTGACGGGCGGATGCACATCCGGCACACCCGCCGCTGCAGCCTGTACATCCGCAGCATCCGGCGCCCGGATTATTCCGGTTCCGGTAACGGCGGACAATAACGAAACCGCAGTACAGAAGGATCGCTGCTAAAATAATAATATCTGCCAGCATATCACATTTTCCTTTCAAAACCATCCTATGCCGGCAGCAGAACTTTCGTACGAATTTTCACATGCCGGCAGCAAATATCGCAAAACACCTGTGGCGGCAGAGCAAAATGCGCTGCCGTCACAAAAAATCCTATAAAATTACTCAGCCACCTGAATCGACCTTCTGCTGTAAACCTTCTGATCTTTGTAAGGATCCGGACGGAACAGCATGTAAAGCATAACAAGCAGTACGATAACTGCAGCAATCGTTCCCACCGTAATGCCGCCGCCCATGGCAAACATACCGATCTGATAGATGCACAGGCAAACCAGGTAAGCAAAAACATTCTGGAAAAGAATTGCAAACCAGAACCACTTTCTGGACTGCATCTGCTGAGCCATGGTAGCAATTGCGGCCAGGCAGGGAGAATCCAGAAGGTTAAATACCAGGAAGGAAAACGCAGCCAGAGCGTTAGGGAACCACATCTGCACACCGGCAGCTACCGTTACCGCATCTTCCACATCACCCTGCACATTGGCCAGGACGCCCATAGTAGACACGATTGCTTCCTTGGCTGTAAATCCGGATAAAGCGGCTGCCACCGGCTGCCACTGGCCGAATCCAAGAGGTGCAAAGAGGGGAGCGATAATTCCGCCGATAAAAGCCAGAAGACTCTGATTGCTGTCCTCCACCATTCCAAAACCGGCATCGCCGAAACCGAATCCACTTAAGAACCACATTACTACGCAGGCCAGGAACAGGATGGTACCAGCCTTGATCAGAAAGCCTTTCAGTCTCTCCCACACATGCAGCAATACCGTCTTTGCAGAAGGCATATGGTACTGGGGAAGCTCCATAACGAAAGGCGCCGGCTCACCGGAGAACGGCTTTGTCTTCTTTAACATAATAGCAGAGATCAGAACAGCCGCAATGCCCATCAGATACATAAGAGGGGCGATAATTCCGCCGGCCTCATAGCTTCCTGTTGTATAGCTTACCATAACGCCGCCCATTAATGCAATAACCGGAAGCTTCGCACCGCAGGGAACGAAAGTAGCAGTCATAATGGTAAGGCGTCGGTCATTATCATTTTCAATGGTCTTGGAGGCCATAATTCCGGGAATTCCGCAGCCAGAAGAAATCAGAAGCGGAATAAAGCTCTTTCCGGAAAGTCCGAAGTGACGGAACACACGGTCCATAACAAATGCGATACGAACCATATAACCACAATCCTCCAGAATCGATAAAAACAGAAACAGGATGGCCATCTGCGGCGCAAAGCCCAGTACAGCGCCTACACCGCCGATGATGCCGTCTACCACAAGGCTGACCACCAGATCGCCGGCGCCAATGGCTCCCAGAAATCCGCTTACCGCATCCTGAACGGCAACAACAAATACATCATTGGTCCAGTCAGTCACCCAGGTTCCCACCGTAGTTACTGATATGTAGTATACCACAAACATCACTGCAATGAAAATCGGAATACCCAGAATCCGGTTGGTAACAACCTGATCGATCTTATCTGAAAGGGTCATCTTGGCTCCGGACTTCTTAACGGTAGTCGAAACTAACTTCTGGATATATTTATAACGTTCATCGGTGACAATGCTCTCCATGTCATCATCATGCTTCTTTTCAATCGCCCTGGCCGACTCCTGAATGTCCTTAAGAGCTGCAGAATTGATATTTAATCCCGCCATTGCCTTCTCATCGCTTTCCAGAAGCTTGATGGCATACCAGCGGCTCCTGCTGTCATCTACGGCGCCTTCCAGATGTCTCTGTGCGTCAGAAATGGCATTTTCCAGCTCGCTGCCAAACATGACGCCAGGAAGCTTAACCTCGCGCTTCTTTGCGAAACGAACTGCCTCGTCCACAACTTCCCTTAAGCCATTGCCTTTCAGCGCAGAAGTTTTTACAACAGGACAGCCTAACAGCATCCCCAGACGCTCTGTATCGATCTTAATCTGATTCTTTTCCATCAGGTCCGCCATATTCAGAGCAATTACCACCGGAATACCGGTCTCAATCAGCTGGGTAGTCAGATAAAGGTTTCTCTCAATATTCGTGGCATCCACCAGGTTGATAATAACATCCGGATTTTCTTTCAAAAGATAATCCCGGCTGACCACTTCTTCCAAGGTATAGGGAGAAAGCGAATAGATGCCCGGAAGGTCTGTAACAATGATTTCTTCCTGTCCTTTCCTTCCTTTGATTTTTCCTTCCTTTTTCTCTACCGTTACTCCAGGCCAGTTGCCCACATATTGATTTGCGCCGGTCAGCGCATTGAACATAGTGGTCTTACCGCAGTTGGGGTTTCCGGCAAGTGCAATTTTAATTGCCATTTTCCACATCCTCCTCTGGGTTAGTTTAACATAACTTTGCATCAAAAAAATAAATGTTATTTTTCCGAAACCTGAACGCACTGGGCATCCTGCTTTCTTAAAGACAGTTCGTACCCTCTTATGGTAATTTCTACCGGATCACCAAGGGGGGCTACCTTGCGGATATAAATTTCACATCCTTTTGTAATGCCCATGTCCATGATGCGGCGTTTGTATGCGCCTTCCCCTTCTATCTTGCTGACTATGACTGTAGTACCTACTTTCGCGTCCCGAAGTGTCATCACCATTCTCCTTCCTTTCTTCCAGACGGGCGGCAGCCTACACAAAAATGTGTCTGGCCATTTCCTCATTAATGGCAACTCTGGAATCCTTGATATTCACGATCAGGTTCCCGCCGATTCGGGAAATGATTCGAATCTGAGCATCTTCCACAAATCCCAGGGACGCAAGAAAACGGCGTACTTCCCCGGAACCGCTCACCCGGCGGATCACTCCTTCGTCTCCATTCTGCAAAAACACCAACGGCTCCATTAAAAAACCTCCATCTGTCATCTTTTTGAGAACATCTTACGAACTTAGTCCTCACTAACTCCATTAGTTAGGATACGCTAATTTCCTCTGGTTGTCAATATTTTTTTAATATTTTTTATAAATTTTACATTTTTTGAAAAACATCGCTGCCAGACAGCCCCTGCCGGCGTGTCAGCCCGTCTCGCCGCCGCAAAAATAAAACTGCCGGAAAGAAACCGACTGGAAATCGTTTCTTCCCGGCATGTTTTTACCGTAATTTTCTTTTTAATACTTTACAGCAGTGCAAGGGTATCTCTTGCAATAGCCAGCTCTTCATTGGTAGGAAGCAGCATAACCTTAACCTTGGAATCTGCAGCAGAAATGATCCGTCTCTCACCTCTTACATCATTGGCCTCTTCATCCAGCTTTACTCCCATAAAGGAAAGGTTTTCGCAGATCCGTCTGCGGGCGTTCTTATCATTCTCACCCACACCGGCAGTAAAGGCAATAGCATCTACACCGTTCATAGCAGCCGCATAAGCGCCCACATACTTGGTAACGCGATAAATAAAGGCATCAAGAGCCACTTCTGCCAGATGATTTCCGTCATGAGCAGCCTTCTCAATATCGCGGAAGTCGCTGGATACACCGCCGGACATTCCCAGTACACCGGACTTTTTATTTAAGATCGTCAGCATCTCGTTGATATCGATACCCTCTTTATTCATGATGAACTGAAGAACGGCAGGATCGATATCACCGCTTCTGGTACCCATGATCAGACCTTCCAATGGGGTCAGACCCATGGAGGTATCTACACACTTGCCGCCGATGGATGCAGATACGCTGGCGCCGTTGCCTAAGTGACAAACGATAACCTTTGCATTTTCCGGATCCAGATTTCCGAACTTAATGGCCTCGCCGGATACAAACATATGGCTGGTGCCATGGAAGCCGTAGCGACGAATGCTGTACTTCTCAAAATATTCTTCCGGAATTGCATATTTATATGCCTTCTCGGGCATGGACATTCCGAAAGCGGTATCAAATACTGCCACATTGGGCTTGCCCGGCATAGCCGCTTCGCAGGCTTCGATACCCATAAGGTTTGCAGGATTATGCAGCGGGCCTAAATCAAAGCACTCCCGGATAACCTGTTTTACCTCTTCTGTTACAACAGTAGACTTATAGAACTTCATGCCGCCGTGGAGAACACGATGTCCAATAGCGGAAATCTCATCGGTGCTCTTGATTACACCGTGATCCGGATCCTGCAGAGCCTCCATAACCAGCTCGATGGCTACCTTATGATTCGGCATGTCTTTTTCTACTACAACCTTATCCTTTCCGGAGGGGCTGTGGGTAAGCTTAGAGCCAGGAATACCGATTCTCTCGCAAAGGCCCTTGGCGATAACGGATTCGTCATCCATATCGATTAACTGATACTTCAGGGAAGAACTTCCGCAGTTGATTACTAAAATTTTCATTTCTTATATTCTCCTTCGGGACTGATTACTTAACGATTTCGCCGTACTGCTCTCTGCCGCAGCCTGCTGCATTGGACTCATCGGTATCGATATGCATAGCCAGTGCATAGCTGTCGCTTACACGAACAACCACATCGCCGAATACCAGGCTTCTTCCATCGGTATCTACCTTTACAGATACGATATCACCGTTCTTAACGCCTAACTGCTCTGCGTCAGCAGGAGTTGCATGGATATGGCGTTTTGCAGCAATCACGCCCTCAGTAAGTTCAACCTCACCTGCAGGTCCGATCAGTTTGCATCCTGCGCTGCCGGCAACATCGCCGGACTCACGTACCGGAGCTGCAACACCGATGGAACGTGCATCTGTCAGAGATAACTCAACCTGCGTAGCCTTGCGGACCGGTCCTAAGATGGATACGCCCTTCAGCTCCTTCTTGGGGCCTACAACCGTTACTCTCTCTTCACAGGCATACTGTCCCGGCTGAGAAAGGTCTTTCTTCTTCGTCAGTTCATAGCCCTTTCCAAATAAAATCTCCAGATGCTCCTGCGTAACATGTACATGACGTGCAGACGTCTCAACCAAAAACTTCATAACTATCACTCTCTCCTATTCTTTAATAGATCCAGCCAACCTTCGTTGGATTCTTCTTATATTTTAGGTGCTTTCTGATAATTTTTCAACCCTTGTCTCATGAGAAATTTGCATTTTTTACAAAACATAATCATATTTTTTTCGAAACCGATACTTTACGGATGGTTTATCAGCGATTATAATAGAAAAAGTTTCATTCTGTCTTAAAATTGTGAAATTTATATCAAAATAAAAGCTTTATTTTGGGAGTACTTACATGTTCAAAACAGCCGGCATTATTGCCGAATACAATCCTTTCCATCTGGGCCACCGGTACCAGATGGAAGAAACCAGAAAGCGGACCGGTGCTGATTTTATTCTTGTGGTTATGAGCGGGAACTTCGTCCAGCGCGGCGAACCGGCTATCTTCGAAAAATCCCAGCGTGCCCGGATGGCTCTTTTATGCGGAGCCGATCTGGTCATAGAACTTCCCGTTTCTTATGCTGCGGGAAGTGCAGAGGACTTCGCCTGCGGTGCTGTATCTCTGTTAAGCGGCCTTAACTGCGTAGATTATCTTTCTTTTGGAAGTGAAGAAGGGGATCTTGAGCCTCTTAAGGAAGCAGCTTCCATGCTCTCGGAAGAGTCTCCCCGCTTTTCTTCCATCCTCCAGGAAAAACTCCGCCAGGGACTTTCCTTCCCCCGCGCCAGAAGCCTGGCCCTGGAAGAAAGCGGCCTTTCCCCACGTTCTCTGTCAGCGGCCTCCTCTTCCAACAATCTGCTTGGCATCGAATATCTGAAAGCTCTTGAGCGTTTTTCAAGTTCCGTTCAGCCAGTCACAATCCAGCGCAAAGGATCCGGGTATCATGATAACTCCATGCCGGAGGATGATGCCTCCTATGCGTCCGCATCTGCCATCCGCAGAACAGCCGCCGCCCTTTGTAAGCATCCGGCGGAAAAAGAAACAGGCTCTCTGGGAACCAGCATTCTTTCGGAAAAGGCGCTGTCTCAGATCCCAGAACCACTGCACGATATGTACCGTTCCGGTTCCCTGCTTCCCGTCTTTCCCGATGACTGCTCTGCGCTTCTCCATTACAAACTTCTTTCCTGCCTGCTGGAAGAGACGGCATTATCTGCATTCTCTGACTTTTCGCCGGAACTGGCTCAACGCCTTAAGAAAAACGCATTTAAAGCCTGCTCCTTTTCAGAACATGCGGCATATTTAAAAACACGCCAGTACACCTATACCCGTGCCAGTCGGTGCCTGATCCACCTTCTTTTAAATATAAGGACACAAGACATGCAGAAGCTCCGGCAGGACTCCTTCCCATCTTACGCAAGGATCCTGGGATTTAAAAAAAGCGCCGCGCCTCTTTTAAAACAGATAAAAGAAAAGACCTCCATCCCTGTCATTTCCAGGGCAGCGAAAGCCCCGGAACAGCTTTCCGGAGATCTCTTGCGTCTTTGGAATCAGGAAATCTATGCCTCCCACATCTATCACGCCATTCTCCAGCAGAAATACGGGAAAAGCCCGCAGAACGAATACAGCCGGCCTATCGTCATCCTGTGACGGCAGGCCGGCTGCAAAAAAAGATTTAAATGATTCTGGATCCTGTATTATTTCTTTCTTCCCAGAACGCGCAGAAGATACACAAACAGATTAATGAAATCCAAATAAAGCTCCAGTGCAGAAATAATAGAAGCCTTTTTTAACATCTGTTCATCCTGGCTGTAGAAGGCATAAAATTCTTTGATCTTATGAGTATCATAGGCCGTAAATCCCAAAAACAGGAAAATTCCCAGGGTGCAGACAATCATCTCAAACTGGCTCAGATTAATAAACATGCCCAGAAGCCAGAACACTGCCAGGAAAATCAGCCCTCCCATCATTAAGGGACGAATGCGGCTGAAATCCAGGTGCATCACTGTTCCCATAACGGCCATCACGCCGAAAAACAGAGCGGTAACACCAAAGATTAACACCATGGAAGCCAGGTCAAACAACAGAAAGTACAGAGAGAATACAATTCCGTTTAATGCAGAATACAGGAAAAACAAAGCCCTGGCCGTGTTGATCCCCATCTTTGTCACTCTGGCACTTAGAAATACTACGGTAGCTACTTCCGCAATAAGAAGCAGATAAATCCAGCCTGGAATATACGTAACCAATGCAATCCACCCGGTCATGTAGCCGGAAAAAGCTACCAGAAACGTAGTAAGAAGGCCGGCAAACATCCAGCCAAATGTTCTGGCTACGTATCCGCCAAGGGTAACGGACGGCGCCGATACTGGCGATTCTTTTGGATACGCCTGATTCATCCAATCTTCATTCATAAAAAGCACCTCCTTTTTTCTATGATTATATCCTTAAAGTTATCTGAAATCAACTGAAACTTTCGGGCATTTAAAAGGCCTTTCCCCTTAATTTTCTGAAGTTTCATTTGTTTCCGGTCCCAGCAGCAGTTTTGCCAGCTCCGGCTCCACATGCCAGAAATCCAGGATCTGCCGGATCTCTTTTTCGTTATCCTTCGGCTTCCCCTGTTTTACTGCACGGATCAGAAGATTTTTCGGCGTGTGCTCCATATCGATAAACTCCAGGATCTGTGTCCGATAGCCGGCATGCTCCAAGATCTCTGCACGGATCCCGTCGGTTAAAAGGGCGCTCATGCGCTCTTTTAAAAGGCCATATTTTAAGATCGGCTTCATCAGATCATTTTTCGTCTGGCTGTTCCACTGGTGCTGGCAGCAGGGAACAGAAAGGATTACCTTGGCTCCCCAGGACACCGCCTTAAAAAGAGCATAATCCGTAGCCGTGTCACAGGCATGGAGGGTCACCACCATATCCACCTGGGAAACGCCTTCATAAGAGGCAATGTCACCGCAGAAAAATGACAGAGTATCGTATCCATACTTTCTGCTCAGTTCATTGCAGCGGCCGATCACATCTTCCTTCAGATCCAGCCCGATCACGCGGATGGGATAGCCTTTCAGAACCCGCAGATAGTAATACATGGCAAAGGTCAGATAGGATTTTCCGCAGCCGAAATCCAGTATCGTATTCTCCCGGTCCTTGGAAAGCTGCGGCAGGACATCTTCGATAAATTCCAGGAACCGGTTTATCTGCCTGAATTTATCATAACGGGCATGTACGATCTTCCCCTCCCGGGTCATTACCCCCAGATCCACCAGAAACGGAACCGGGATTCCCTCTTCCAGCACGTATGTCTTTTTTCGGTTATGGAGAAGCTGCCGTCCGCCCGGGGAACCGGCAGGCTTGATTCTGGCCGGCTCCCCGGCAGGATTTCCCTTTTTCTTTATGGTAACGGTGCCCCTGCGTCCCACCAGGACCTGTGCCCAGCCTTTCTCTGACTGGATCTCGCACTGGCGGAAAGACTGCCCCAGAAGTTTTGTCAGCCATGCGCCGCACTCTTCCCGGTCCATATTTTTATGAAAAACCTGCTTCCCGATCCACTCTTCCAGCTGAAACCGCAGTTCGCCGCCGGAGAGAAACGGGCGCACCTTTGCCTTTTGTATCGTTTCCCTGTCCAGGGGATTCCCCAGAGAAATCTGGAATAGATCCTGATCCAGAAATTCATCAAACAGCTTTTGCAGGCGTTCTTTGTCTTTATTCTCCATCTCGATCCCTCCGGCGTCTTAATTTTCCGCATCTGCCCAGGCGCTCCGCAGAAGCTGGGGATACGGCTGCAGGTGGGCATAATCGTTAAACCGTTCCAGAGTATAGCGCCGCAGCCTGGGGGAATAATTCAATTCCGTAATGCTGCAGTTTTCCAGGCTGGTTCCAAGAGTCCTCCATTTGGCCATATCCATGCCAAGGAAATGAGCTGTCATACTGCGTATTACGCCGCCATGGGTTACCACCGCAACCTTCTCATAACCGCTTTCCCGGATCTGGCGAAATACCGGAATTACCCGGCGCACCACATCACCTGCGCTCTCTCCCCCCGGATAAGGAATATCATATTCCATTTTTGCCTGTTCCTGCTGAAAATCCCGGAAGCGGAGGGCGATTTCCTCATCGCTTAACCCCTCCATTTCTCCGAAGGAAATCTCATTCAGTTCCGGATACATGTAATGTTCCACATTCCAGTACAGATTCGCCGCCTGAGCCGTCTGCACCGCCCGGGTAAGGGCACTGGAAAATACGATCTGGATTCCTTCCGAAGCAAGGCGCTGCCCCAGCAGTGCCGCCTGCTGAAATCCTTCCTGACACAGTTCCACGTCCACATTGCACAGCTTGCTGGCCTGGCGTCCGTGCCGTATTAAATATAGTTTCATTCTGTCCTTTCCTCCTTAAATGCCGGATATCCTCAGGACACCGCTGCAAGCCCAAAGTCCCGCCAGGCAGGATCAAGTCAGTTTTTAAAACTGTGAATCGGCGCCGGAATCCGTCCCCCTCTGGATACGAATCGCTCACAGGAGAAAGAATTCACCGGCATTACCGGAGCATAACCTAAAAGGCCGCCGAATTCTACCGTCTCACCAACACCCTTCCCGATTACCGGAATCACCCGGACTGCTGTTGTTTTCTGGTTAATCATACCGATGGCCGCCTCGTCTGCAATAATGCCGGAAATGGTAGATGCCGGCGTATCTCCGGGGATGGCAATCATATCAAGGCCCACAGAGCAGACACAGGTCATGGCCTCCAGCTTCTCAATGGTAAGAGCGCCGGCATTCACCGCATCGATCATACCCTGATCTTCGCTGACCGGAATAAATGCGCCGCTTAAGCCGCCCACATAAGAGGATGCCATGACGCCGCCCTTCTTCACCTGATCGTTTAACATAGCAAGAGCCGCCGTAGTGCCGGGGGCACCCACCCGTTCCAGGCCAATCTCTTGAAGGATCTCAGCCACACTATCTCCCACCGCCGGTGTCGGAGCCAGAGACAGATCAATAATGCCAAAAGGAATTCCCATACGGCTTGAAGCTTCCTGGGCAACCAGCTGTCCAACTCTGGTGATTTTAAAAGCAGTCTTCTTAATGGTTTCACACAGAACCTCGAAATTCGCTCCCCGCACTTTTTCCAGAGCCACTTTTACCACGCCGGGGCCGCTGACGCCTACATTGATCACCGCATCGGTCTCGGTTACACCGTGGAACGCACCAGCCATAAAGGGATTATCATCCGGAGCATTACAGAATACTACCAGCTTGGCACAGCCCAGAGAATCCGCCTCTTTTGTGGCCTCTGCAGTCTGAAGGACCACCTGTCCCATCAGATTCACCGCATCCATATTCAGACCGGTCCTGGTGGAACCTACGTTTACTGAGCTGCAGACCCGCTCTGTCTCAGCCAGCGCCTGAGGAATGGAACGGATCAGCAGTTCATCTGCATGAGTCATACCCTTGCTTACCAAAGCCGAATAGCCGCCGATAAAATTCACCCCTACTTCCTCGGCCGCCCGATCCAGTGTCCGGGCTATGGTAACAAAGTCTTCCGGGCAGCTGCAGGCCGCCCCGCCGATCAGGGCAATGGGGGTTACGGAAATCCTCTTATTTACAATAGGAATCCCAAAGTCCTTCTCAATGGCCTTTCCGGTGGAAACAAGATCTTTTGCCGCTGTGGTAATTTTCCTGTATATCTTTTCGTTTACTGCTGAAAGATCAGAATCAATGCAGTCCAGAAGGCTGATTCCCAGTGTAATGGTCCGCACATCCAGATTTTCATGCTCTATCATATTGTTGGTTTCATTTACTTCGTATATATTGATCATCGCTCGTCCGCCTTTTCTCCCTATCTCAAAGCTGCCGCCTGGGCTGACAGCCAGTTAAATCCGATGCATCTTCGTAAAAATCTCTTCTCTCTGGCACTTGATCTTTACGCCAATCTCTTCGCCAACCTGCTCCAGATCGCCGGCCAGTTCCTCGAAAGGCTTTGCCGAATCCGACATATCCGCGATCATCATCATATTAAAATACCCCTGTACAATGGTCTGGGAAATGTCCAGAATATTTACCCGGTTATTTGCCAGGTATGTACATACTTTTGCAATGATTCCCACCGTATCTTTTCCTACTACTGTAATAATAACTTTCATCGTTCTGCCTCTCTTTCTGGATTAAATCGTTATGATTTCCGACATGCGGTCCCTGCCTGCTACGGAAATGGAAAAATCTCCGGCCTGGTAAGGCGTCTCGCCCTGGGTAATCTCCAGGCGAACTGTCTCATAAGCCAGTTCTTCATAATTGTTCTCCTTGCTGAGATGCCCAAGGAGTATTTTTTTCAGATTATCATGAAGGATACAGTTCAAAAGCCGTCCGCAGGTTTCATTGGACAAATGTCCGTGATCTCCCAGGATCCGCCGTTTCAGATAATACGGATAGGGTCCTGTCTCAAGCATCCTCACATCATGATTGGATTCCAGAAGCACCGCATCCAGTCCCTGCAAATGATTGATAATATATTGATCAAAATGCCCCAGATCCGTGGCCACAGCCACAGACTTATGTCCGCTCTGCAGCCGGTAAGCTACCGGATTCGCCGCGTCATGATCGATGCGGAAAGGCATAATATCCAGTTCTCCCACGGCAAAGTCTACATCCGGCAGAATCGGACGCATCAGTTCCCGGGGATATTCCTCCAGAGAAGACTTTACTGCCGCCGCTTCCAGCGTCTCCGCTGTGCCGTAAATAGGAAGCTTATTCTTCTTAGCCAGAACCTTTAATCCTTTTATGTGGTCGGAATGTTCATGGGTAATCAGGATTCCGTCCAGTTCACTGGCCTTTAATCCGATTTCATTCAGCCCCTGCTCAATCCTCTTATTGCTGATGCCGGCATCCACCAGGATATGGGTATTCTCTGTTCCTACATAAATACAGTTGCCGCTGCTTCCGCTTGCAATACTTACTAATCTCATTCCGGTCTCTCTTTTCCTGTGCTTTTTCCGGATATACCATCCGGACAGTCTCGGAATGATTGTAATATAAAACCAGAGAGAATTCAACTGAAATCAAAAAAAAGATGACTTCTGTTTCCAGAAGCCATCTCTTTTTGAGCTTTCCTTTTATTTTTACTTGGTCCTGCTCAACGACCATTTTTTAGGATTTTTATACTCTTTCCTATTGAGTTTTCCGGATTCTTTATCCTCTTTTATCCTGGAGTTTTTGGCTTTTTATACTCTTGCCATTTGAGTTGATATTTTTTCCTCTTATCATTGAGGTTTGGCTTTTTATCCACTTGCCATTGTGGTTTGAACCTTTTTTCCTCTTGTTCATGAGGTTTGATCTTTTATACTCTTATCATGGAGTTTGACTTTTTTATCCACTTGTCATCGTGTTTTGGTTTTTTATACACTTACCATTGTGTTTACTGCGAACCTTTTATTCTCTGGTTCCTGAGATGGATGATTTCTTCTGCTCTTTTCCTTGAGCTTTTTCAGATAATTTATACTCTTATCTTTGAGTTTTAAGACTTTATTTATCCTCATGTCTTAATGAGTTTTATTGTGATTTAAAGATACCATATAAATCACACTTTGTCAATGGTTTTTCGCAAAAATTCTGTTATTAATTTTATTTCCAGAATATTTTCCGTATTTCACACATTTTGTTTGCTTTATTTCTGTAAATTTATCCTTTGTTCTCCGGTTGGGAAACAGCCGATTGAGAGGGTGCCAATGAGTACAGAAGTTCTTCCATGACCTTGTCAATTTCTGCGGCGGTCTCCTCCCAGGAACCGCTGTTGTCGATCACACGGCCGGCAAGCGCCCGGAATTCCTGATCGGAATCCTGACTGGCAATCATGGAACGGCACCTTTCTTCAGAGTACCCGCGGCTTTCCATAAGCCGCAGGGTCCGTACCTCTTCCGGCGCCCACACATACCAGATCTCATCAAACATGGCGGCCGCCTCACGGCTGAAAACGGCAGATTCCACCACCGCAGCAGCCGTTCCCTGCCCGTCCAGACGATCCAGTTCCTCCTGTACCAGCTTCCAAACAAGAGGATGCGTAATACGGTCTACGGTCTCTCTGGCCTGAGAGTCCTGGAAAATCAGCCGGGCCAGAGCCGGCCGGCACAGTGAACCATCCGGATTAAGGAAAGAATCTCCCAATGCCTCCACAACCTGTCTCAGCCCTTCCTGCCCCGGCTCCATAACCGCCCTGGCCACCAGATCCGTATGGATCACAGGCACATTCCATCGGACCGTCAGACGGTCAAGGACCTGACTTTTTCCGGAGCCTACGCCTCCGGTTACCCCTATTCTCTTCATTTTGTTATCTCCTGTCCTTCTGCCAGTTCTGCTCCCATCTTAAAGCGCCACAGCCGCATCTGATCTTCCTGGCTGGCATAGCCGATTCCCACCCGGGTGTCCGGGACGATGTCATAGCGTTTTCCATCATCCTCTATCCACAGTTCACGGCTGGTAAAAATGGAGGTGTCATTCAGATGTCCATCCACTTGCAGAGCCTTCGTCAGACGGCCGGGCCCTTTGGCATCCACACAGGCGCGGATCAGCACTCCCTGAGGCACATCTTCCTCACCGGTCACTACATTTAAGAGCCAGTGAATGCCGTAGCACAGATACACGTAAATCTGCCCGGCCTTCCCATACAGGATCTGCGTCCGCTTCGTCCGCCCCTTGTGGGCATGGCAGGCCGTGTCCTCCTCGCCCCGGTAAGCTTCCGTTTCTGCAATCCGCAGTGTAATCTGCGTTCCGTCAGGGAGAGTCCTCACCAGAAGCTTTCCCACCAGATCCGGCGCCACAAGAAGGCAGTCCCTCTGATAAAATGTATCTTCCAGCCGCACTGCTATTCTCCTTCCCTTCCATCCGGTTCCTTTTCTCCGGCATACTGCTTTTCATACGCTTCATTCAGCCACTGGATCCCTGCCTGGATCCCATCTTCATCAAAAGAGACATCCCGGCTGGTCTTTTTCTCCTCCGACGTAGCGTCAAAGCTGTAAGGCTCCGGCCAGTGGGTGACGCGCAGTACGGTCCGCGTCTCTTCGTTCTCTTCCACTTCCGCCTTGGCCATCTTAAACCGCATGCCTTTGAAACTGCCGGTGTAGCTTTCCTTTTTCAGGTAATTGATGGGCATGAACCCCTTTCGTTCCAGCATCTTTCCTGCTTTCCGCCTTTCTTTTATCTTACATGCAGGCTACTTGGCATCAAACCAGGTATCGCCTTCCTTGGCTTCCACCTCCAGCGCCACTTTAAGCTGAGAGGCATGCTTCATCTTATCTTCCAGAATGGACTTGACTTCCTTCGTCTCCGGCTTCCAGGTTTCGATCAGAAGTTCATCATGGATCTGGAGAACAATCCGGGAGCGAAGTCCCCGGCGGCGCAGTTCCCGGTCAACGCCGATCATGGCAATCTTCATAATATCCGCTGCCGTCCCCTGGATGGGAGAATTCATGGCAACCCGTTCTCCAAAGGAACGCTGCATAAAGTTTCCTGATTTCAGTTCCGGTATGGGACGCCTTCTGCCGTAAAGGGTGGTCACGTATCCCTGTTCCTTTCCCTGGGCCACCAGGCCGTCTAAGTATTCCTTTACGCCCGGATAAGTTTCGAAGTATTTATTAATGTACTCCTGGGCCTCTTTCCGGGAAACGCTCAGGCCTTCTCCCAGTCCAAAGGCGCTGATTCCATATACAATACCGAAATTTACCGCCTTTGCGTCCCGGCGCTGCTGGGGCGTAACCTGGTCCAACGGAATATGGAAGACCTGAGACGCGGTGATGGCGTGAATATCCTGGGCAGAATTATAAGCATCAATCAGACGCTGGTCCCCGGACATGGAAGCCAGGATCCGCAGTTCGATCTGGGAATAATCCGCATCCACAAACACATATCCATCCTCCGGTACAAATACTTTCCGGATCTCCCTTCCCAGTTCCATCCGAACTGGTATATTCTGCAGATTCGGCTCTGTGCTGCTGATACGTCCGGTGGCGGTTATGGTCTGATTAAAGGTTCCGTGGATCCGCTCATCCGAACCGATATATTCTGCCAGTCCCTGGGCGTAGGTGGAGTTCAGTTTAGTCAGCTGGCGGTAATCCAGGATTTTCTGAACGACAGGCACCTGAGGCGCCAGCTTTTCCAATACGTCTGCTGCAGTAGAATATCCGGTCTTTGTCTTCTTTCCGCCTTTCAGCTGCATCTTTTCAAATAAGATCTCTCCCAGCTGCTTGGGAGAATTGATATTAAACGTCTGGCCGCAGTCCTCATAAATCTCTGTTTCCAGCTGCCGGATCTGCACTTTCAGTTTTTCACTGTAATCGTGAAGTGCCTGACGCCTTACTTTTATGCCGGCTTTCTCCATATGATGGAGGCTGTAAATCAGAGGCATCTCCACTTCCAGGAAAAGATCCCACATGCCGCTTTCCTTCAGCCGTTCCTCCAGAGCAGCTGCCGCACGGCCGGCCGTCCAGGCCATATAGCAGGCGCAGGCTGTCCCCTTCTCATCCTCCCAGAAAATATCTCCTGCCTTCTTCTTTCCAAAGAGATCCTTCTCTGAAGGCAGAGTCATGCCAAGATAATCTCTGGCCAGATCATCATACTCGTAAGAATCCTTCAGCGGATTCAGAAGATAAGCAGCCACGCCGCTGTCTAAAATAGCGGCATCGTCCTCTGCCGAAATCCAGGGAAGCAATTTCTTAAGATTCGGCGTCCAGAGGCGGGGAGAAACCGCAGACCGGATGATCTGTTCCGCCGCCCGGCACAGCCACTCTCCGCTGATCTCTCCGGCAGCACGGATGCACACAGTCTGTCCGTCCTCCAAAGAAAGAGCCAGTCCCACTGCGCCGCCGTCTCCTGTGATCAGCTGCAGACCTGCGCGGCCGTCCTTATCTCCGGCTCCGGAAGCGGTTTTCTCCGCTTTCCTTACCCACTCCTCTGCCTGTTTTAAATCATCCGTTACGGTAAACTGTTCCTCTGCCTTGGTACCGCCCACAGCATCTGCGTCGAAACGGGAAAGAATGGATTTAAACTCCAGACGCTTCATCAGCTGATACACTTCCGGCGTATAAAAATTTTCAATGGCCGCATCTTCATAAGAAAAAGAGATGGGACAGTCGATACAGATGGCAGCCAGCTCCTTGCTCATCTGCGCCATGTCATAATGTTCTTCCAGGGCCTTCTTTGCTCTGGGCGGCCGGATCTCATCCAGATGCGCATAGGCATTCTCGATGGAGCCGTAAGCTTCAATAATAGCCGTGGCCGTCTTCTCTCCGATGGAAGGGACTCCCGGAATATTATCCGAAGCATCTCCCATCAAAGCCTTTACATCGATAAACTCCCGGGGCGTTACATGGTACTCCCGCTTCACATCCTCCGGATAATAATCATGGATCTCGGTGGTTCCCCGACTTGTTTTCGGGATCCGTATCTTGATCCGCTCATCTGCCAGCTGCAGAAGATCCCTGTCGCCGGAAATTACAGAAACGGAAACGCCGGCCGCCTGGCTGCGCTTGGCCACCGTTCCCAGAATATCGTCTGCTTCGTAACCAGGCAGCGTCAGGATAGGGATCCCCATGGCCTTAAGGACCTCTTTCATCAAGGGCACCTGCTCATGAAGCTCCTGAGGCATGGGCTTTCGCGTTCCCTTGTAATCTCCGTACATCTTATGACGGAAGGTGGGCTCCTTCAGATCAAAGGCTACCGCAAGGTGATCCGCCTTCTCCTCATCCAGAATCTTAAACATAATATTTAAAAAACCATAAACCGCGTTGGTATGGAGCCCTTCTGAATTCGTCAGATCCGGCACTCCATAGAAAGCGCGGTTCAGTATACTGTGTCCATCGATCAATACCAGTTTGTCCATGTTATTTCCTTTCTGTTGTCCAATGATGTCAGAGGCAGGAACGGTCCGCTCCCGTGATACCGGCATTCTGCGCACCAGGCCCCGGCATCAGCCAATCATCCAAATGCGCAGCTGCAGAAGGAATGTGATAACAAGCCCCAGTCCGGAAAGCGTATTTACCGCATAACAGCTGATCTTCAGAAGGCGGCGCATGCGCACCTGCCGTCTGGATTCCTCCAGAGAAGCTTCCATCTCGCCTTTTATATTATAACTGCCGGAACCCTCGTCCAGCTGCCGCAGGCCCAGAGCTACTGTAAAATAAATCTCCAGTTCTTCCCGGCAGTCCGGGCAGGCCTCCACGTGTTCCAGAAATCCTTCCAGTTCTTCCGGAGTCAGTTCATCCTGAATGTAAGGCATGACCAGCCTTTGCGTCTCCTGACAATTCATGACTATCCTTCCTTTCCTCCGTCTTATGGTATGACATCATTGTATTATCTGCATTCTCTTCCCTTTATCATACACCAAACCGATACGGGATACAATCTTTTTTCAAGGTTTTGCAGCATTTTTCGAACATTTGTTCTGTATATAATTAAAGAAAAACCGCCGAAACCGGAATAACTCCCGGATTACCGACGGTCTTGCCCCTGCCAAGGAGTGCCGGCCGCGGGACTTGAACCCGCACGGTGTCGCCACCAATGGATTTTGAGTCCACCTCGTCTGCCATTCCGACAGGCCGGCTTAAAGTTTAACAGACTGCAAAAATACGAGATTTTCACAGAACGAAATTATGATACCATATTCTCCTGTATTTGGCAAGCGTTTTTTATCCCTTTACCTGAAAGGATTTCTCTCCTTCCCGAATGGGCTGTCCCACAGACTGTATCTGATCGATAGAAATATAGCGGTCCTCCTTCAGCCGCAGAAGGAGCATACTGATCTTTTCCGGCGGCCCCTGTACTTCCATCTCCACACGGCCGTCCCAGAGGTTGGCTACCCATCCTGTCAGTTCAAGGCCCCGCGCCAGATACATGGCCTTGTAGCGAAATCCTACTCCCTGCACTCTTCCGCTGAAGTAAAAATGTTTTCTGATTATCTTCATGGTTCTTCCCTGCCTCCTTTGGACTGGCTCTTTTATTATAACGTTTTTTCCTCCGCCTGCCAAGGGATTTCCCATGATTTCAGCCTTCTTCTCTTCAGCCGGCCTCTGCACTTTCATACATGCAGGGAGTCTGCTCCAGGCTGCACTGATAGCACCTGCTTACCACCCCAATTTCCTCCAGAGTGGACAGCATCCGGTAAACCGTAGCAAGGCCAATGGTGGGATCTACCTTAATCGCATCATAATAAATCTCTTTACCGCAGCTGTAGCTCCCGTCCAGAATAATATCCAAAAGAAGCAGCCTCTGCTTTGTCATCCGTTTCCCGCGGCGTTTCAATTCCCGAATCACCTGTTCCTTCTGCCACATTGGCAATGCCTCCCTTCCTGCGTCAGTTAGTTATGTATAACTCCATCTACCTGCGTATCATACCACAGCCAGAAGTTAGTGTCAACTAATTTTTCTTCGAATTGCTTTTTTTACAAAATATGTTATACTTTAAGAGAATACAGGAAGTGACAATTTTCAGCATACAAAAGAAAGGATATTTTATGAACAACCGCAATATTATCATTGGTGCAGCCCTGGCCGGCGTGGTGCTGGCGGGAGCGATCCTGGCGGTAGCCTGCTCCAGTCAGGAAACACCGGAGAAGATCGACCTGTCCACCATTCACACAACTGCAGCCGAAACCCTGGCTCCGGAAACCAGCAGCCAGGAAACCGCGGAAACTGCAGAAGAAAGCACCGAAGCAGAAACCAGTTCTGCCCAGAGTATTTCATACGAAATCGCTGCCTATACAGAGGGGGATTCCATTTCCATCGAATATCCGGTTATCTCCGGCATGTCCGATCCTTCCTCTCAGGAAAAGGCAAACCAGCTGCTGAAGGACAATGCCCTTTCGATCCTGAAAGCCTGGGATACCGAGTCCGGCGGCTGTACCATCGAAATCCAATGCCAGGTTCCGGCCCTGAGCCAGAAGCGGATCACCGTTCTCTACACCGGCTATGCCAGCCAGGAAGGTGCTGCCCATCCGGTAAACCAGTTTTACACCAACACGGTAGATTTAAGTTCCTGCAAAGATATGGGGCTCAGTGATTTTGCAGATCCCTATACCATGGCAGGGTACGTTTTAAGCGATGACGTAGAGTTCGATGGCGTAAACGGCGACCAGCTGACGGCTCTTTTAGAGGAACGCAGCGCCATGGATATCGAATACTATACCGATATTTTCGAGAATGCCGATTTCCCATTCGATGCAGAAAACTACTGGCCATCCACTTTCAGCTATGAAAAACAGGGAGAGATTTATTTCTCCATTCCCGTATCTCACAGCCTCGGTGATTACGCCATCGTAAAATTTACGCCTGAGACGAAATAAAGGCAGGAAGGACATACCATGGAACAAGTTATTATTTTCGATCACCCTCTGATCCAGCACAAAATATCCATCCTCCGGGACAAAAATACCGGAACCAATGAATTCCGCGCCCTGGTGGAAGAGATCGCCATGCTGATGGCTTACGAGGCCCTCCGGGACCTGCCTCTTAAGGATGAAGAAGTGACAACCCCCATTGAAACCTGCATGACTCCCAAGATTGCCGGCCGGAAGCTGGCGGTGGTTCCCATTCTCCGCGCTGGACTTGGCATGGTGAACGGTATTCTGGCGCTGGTTCCCAGTGCCAAGGTGGGACACATCGGTCTTTACCGGGATGAAGTCACCCACGAACCCCATGAATATTTCTGCAAGCTGCCGGCTCCCATCGAGGAAAGAACCATTGTGGTAACCGATCCCATGCTGGCTACCGGCGGTTCTGCCGTAGCTGCCGTTAACTTCATCAAAGAACACGGCGGCAAAAAGATTAAGTTCATGTCTATCATCGCCGCTCCGGAAGGCCTGAACCGACTTCAGGAAGCCCATCCGGATATCCAGATCTATGTAGGCCATCTGGACCGCTGCCTGAACAAAGACGCTTACATCTGCCCCGGTCTGGGCGATGCCGGCGACCGGATCTTCGGAACAAAATAATCCAGCACAAAAAGCTGCCGTACCCGCAGAAATCACTTCGCAGGTACGGCAGCTTTTCTTATCTTTGTGCTAAAAACATTTCTCTTTTTTATTTCGTGGTTTCCTCGGTTTCTCTCTCTTCCTTCTCCACAATCTCATCGGCCTTCTTATAAATAGAATTTGCAGCAACGCAGCCTCTTACGCTGGAAAGAGGATAGATGTTGGTATTTCTACCTACGACCGTTCCGGGATTCAGGACCGTCTGGCAGCCTACCTCAACGCCGTCTCCCAGGAATGCTCCCACTTTCTTTAATCCGGTCTCAATATCACCGTCAGCTGCGTGGATCTTCACCAGAGTCTTGTCAGACTTTACATTGGAAGTAACGGCTCCGGCTCCCATATGGGCCTTGTATCCTAAAATGGAATCGCCTACGTAATTAAAATGAGGAACCTGTGCGCCGTTAAAAAGCACTACATTTTTTAACTCACAGGAGTTGCCTACTACAGCGCCTTCGCCGATAATGGTATTTCCCCGCAGGAATGCGCCGTGACGAACCTCAGCACCGGCACAGATGATAGCCGGACCGGTCATCATAACGGAACGTGCCATCCTTGCGCTTTTGTGGATCCAGATATTCTTTCCAAGCTTCTGATACTCCTCTTCCGGCAGATGCTTTCCGATGGAGGTAATGCACTTTCCAATGTGGGAAACTGCCTCCCAGGGATAGGTATACATACCAAAAAGGCGTGCTGCAATCGTCTGGGTCAAATCAAAAAGTTCTGTGTTCTTCATTTCTTCCTGCTTCATCATGTTTCTTCATTCTCCTTGTTTCTGTCTTTTTGCTTTTATTATAGTATACTGCCGCCGAATCGAAATTCGAACGCAGATAATAGCTGTTGTTCAGCTGTTTTACGCCATTGGTGCGGCCGGCCACAAAGCGGTTCAGCTTTTCCATATACTCGTCGGAAGTTATGGTGCCCTCCGCCACATAGGTCAGCCCCTTCTCCCAGCTGGCTGTCAGTTCCGGATTCAGAAGCTGGCGGATGGAGGCGTTTACCACCTCAAAGATCAGTTCTCCCAGAAGTGTCGGCGTAATGACCTGCGTCTTTTTATTCAAAGCCAGGTACTGGATATGGCAGAGTTTTTTCAGGATCTCCGCCCGGGTGGCGCTGGTGCCGATGCCGCTGCCCTTGATCTGGGCCCGCAGCTCCTCGTCCTCAATCAGCTGTCCCGCATTCTCCATTGCCAGGATCATGGAACCGGATGTGTATCGTTTGGGCGGAGAAGTCTCGCCCTCTTTGATGGAAAAACCGGCAACATCCAGAACATCTCCCTTTTTCATGGCCTTTAAAAGAGCCTGGAAAGCGGGGTTTTCTGCGTCTTTCCGATTCTCCTGCTCCGTTCCTTCCTGATTGGGCTGGGATTTTTCTTCTGCTTTCTGCTTTTCTTCCTCTTCGCTTCCTTCCGAAGCCTGCCGGGCCGAATCTTTCTTTCCATAGTTTACGTCGGCAGCTTTTAAATATCCAGGTTCCAGCAAAACTTTGAAATTTCCAAAGAAATGCTCGCCCTTCCGCTCCAATTCCAGCGTATACTTCTGGTACACTGCCGGAGGATAGAAAATGCTTAAAAAGCGCCGGCAGATCAGCTGGTATATCTTTTCTGAAAGCGGCTTTAAACTCCGCAGAGCCCCCAGCCCCTGGCCGGTAGGAATAATGGCATAGTGGTCGGTGATCTGCTTGTCATTTACGTAACGTGTTTTGGCGATATTCTTCCAGCTCTCCATGGAAAGAACTTCATCTGCAAAGGCAGCCGCCGGAGGATAGCCCTTAAGTCCGCCGATGTTGCGGCCGATCTCCCTGGCTACCGCCGAGGACAGCACCCTGGCATCGGTTCTGGGGTAAGTAACCAGCTTTTTCTCATACAGCTCCTGAACCACCTGAAGGGTCTCATCCGGGCTTATCTTAAACATTTTGGAACAGTCGTTCTGCAGCTCTGCAAGGTTATATAAAAGAGGCGGGTTCTTGGTCTCCTTTTTCGCTTCTTTCCGGGTCACAACGGCGGTGACGGGAGAATCGGCATTCAGAAAATCAATCAGCTTCTGAGCCGTTTCCTTTTCTTTAAATCCGTTTTCCTTATAGAGAGCCGGTGTCTGGAAATAGCGGGAACCTTCCACGGCTTTCCATTCGCCGCTGAACGTAAATTCTCCCAGTTTAAAAGAACCTACCACCCGGTAAAAGGGCGTCTTTACAAACTGGCGGATCTCCCGCTCCCGGCGGACTGCCATGCCCAGCACGCAGGTCATGACCCGGCCCACCGATACCACGGTAGAGCGGGTACGCAGATAGCCAGAAAGCACCGGACCGTACTTTAATGTCAGGACTCTGGAAAAGTTGATTCCCATCAGGTAATCTTCCTTTGCCCGCAGATAGGCAGAAGCCCCAAGATTATCGTACTCCGATAAATCCTTTGCCTGACGGATTCCCCGCAGGATCTCCTCCTCGGTCTGGGAATCGATCCACACCCGCTTCTGGGTCTTTCCCTTTACCCCGGCCATCTGCGCTACCAGACGGTAAATGTACTCTCCTTCCCGCCCCGAGTCGGTGCATACGTATATGGTATCCACATCCGGGCGGTTCAGCAGACCGGAGACGATCTTATACTGCCGGGAAACGCTGTCGATCACCTGGTATTTGAATTCCTTGGGAAGAAAGGGAAGGGTATCCAGGCTCCAGCGCTTCAGTGCCGGATCATAGGCATCCGGATAACTCATGGTAACCAGATGACCTACGCACCAGGTAACCACCGAATCTTCCGACTCTATGAATCCGTCTCCCCGCCGCCCTTTTATCTTCAGGGCATCGGCAAACTGCTGAGCCACGCTGGGTTTTTCTGCTATATATAATGATTTTGCCATTCAATATCTCACTTTAAGTTTGCTGAAAGGACCAGGAATCTGGTTCCTGTACCGCAAAAGAATCCTGCCGGGCAGGATTCTTCGCCTGCGGTAAGCCGTCTGACGGGGATCGCTCCCCGGATCCGGCTTTCCAAAATTATTCCCGCAGGAATTTATAAACTGTCGTGGTGGAATAAGTCTCGCCTGCCTTCAGAACAGGAGACGGGAACTGAGGCTTATTCACCGCATCCGGATAATACTGCGTCTCAAAGCAGTAACCGCTCCTGGGGCCGTATACCGCGCCGCCTTTTCCAACCGGGTCTGCCTTAATAGAATTTGCCGTATAGAACTGCATGCCCGGAAGATCGGTATAAACCTCCATGATCCGGCCGGATACCGGGTCATAGGCCTTGGCACAAAGGGCCAGCTCACCAGGCTTGTGGTTCAGCACCCAGTTATGGTCATAGCCTCCGGCCATCTTAAGCTGATCGTAATCTTCGTCAATGTCCCGTCCCACCGGCTTCATCACCGTAAAGTCCATGGGCGTATCCTTTACCGGAGCGATCTGCCCAACAGGAATGGATACTTCATCTGCCGGCGTAAAAAAGTCCGCATCGATCCACACCTGATGGTCCAGAATGGAACCGCTGTCATGTCCCCGCAGATTAAAGTAGGCATGATTGGTAAAGTTCGCAATGGTATCCGCATCGGAAACCATATGGTATTCCAGAGATACGCCATTGTCCGGCATCAGCGTATAGCTTACACTGATACTGGCATTTCCCGGATATCCCTGATCGCCGTCAGGGCTGTTCAGAGAAAAGGTTACCCGACTCCCCAAACTGCTCTCATCCAGCTCCACCTCCCAGATCCGGGTATGGTACAGATCCGGACCGCTGTGAAGATTGTTCGGTCCGTTATTGGCTTCCAGCGTGTATCGGATGCCATTTAAGGTAAAAGCCGCACCTCCGATACGATTTGCATTTCTTCCGATCACAGCACCGCAGTGAGGGGGATTCTTTATTAAGTTTTCAAGTGTGTCGTAGCCTAAGAGCACATCAGCCATATCTCCGTTCCGGTCCGGAACCAGCATGGATACCCACGTGCCGCCCAGATTTGTGAAGGAAGCACTGACTCCGTTTTCATTGGTCAGAGTATACAGGTCAACCTGCTTTCCCTCCGGAGTCTCTCCCAGTCGTTCTACTTTGATTGCCATTGGCAAATCCTCCTGCTTGTCCTCTTTCAAAGGAATTTGTTTCTTTCTTCAAGATTATATCGCAAATGGGAGAGACTGGCAATCGGTTTTTTGTCAATCCCCCAACGTTCCCCTTGTTTCCAAAACGGAAAAAGGAGAAAATCCGAAGATTCTCTCCTCTTTCTTCCATGGAATCTTATTTCGCGGAAATATATCCCTGGGCAGTCAGCAGCTCCGCACAGAGAATGGCTCCGCCGGCCGCTCCCCGGACCGTATTATGAGACAGTCCGATAAACTTCCAGTCATAGATGGAATCCTCACGGAGACGTCCTACGGAAATGCCCATGCCTCTTTCATAGTCCACATCCAGCGTCACCTGCGGACGGTTGTCCTCTTCCATGTACTGGATAAAATGTTCCGGCGCACTGGGAAGCTTTAATTCCTGGGGCAGTCCCTGGAAAGCACGGAGCTTTTCGATCAGCTGCTCCTTGGTGGGCTTCTTACGGAACTTGACAAATACCGCTGCCGTATGTCCGTTCAGCACGGGCACGCGGATGCACTGGCAGGTGATCTTGGGCTCCTGCGCCTTTACGATCACGCCGTCTTCGATCTTTCCCCAGATCCTTAAAGGTTCCTGCTCGCTCTTTTCTTCCTCGCCGCCGATATAGGGAATGATGTTTCCTTCCATCTCCGGCCAATCCTGAAAGGTCTTTCCTGCTCCGGAAATGGCCTGATAGGTGGTAGCCACTACCTCGTACGGCTCAAATTCCTTCCATGCCGTAAGTACCGGAGCGTAGCTCTGAATGGAGCAGTTGGGCTTTACTGCCACAAAGCCTCTGGTGGTTCCCAGACGCTTTTTCTGGAATTCAATTATCTTGAAATGCTCCGGGTTAATCTCCGGAATTACCATGGGGACATCGGGAGTCCAGCGGTGAGCGCTGTTATTGGAAACCACCGGAGTCTCTGTCTTTGCGTAAGCATCCTCGATGGCCCGGATCTCATCCTTGGTCATATCCACTGCACTGAACACGAAATCTACGCCGGCAGCTACTTTCTCTACCTCATTTACATTCATGACAACCAGGTTCTTTACGCCTTCCGGCATGGGTGTGGTCATCTTCCAGCGGCCGCCTACCGCCTCCTCGTAGGTCTTTCCGGCAGAACGGGGGCTGGCTGCCACAGCCGTTACCTCATACCAGGGGTGATTCTCCAGAAGAGCAATAAAACGCTGCCCTACCATTCCGGTGGCGCCCAGCACGCCGACTTTCAGTTTCTTTTCCATAATGGTCTCTCCTCTTTATCGCATTTTCGAATCCGCCGCCTGGACTTGCCATTCCCAGGTGACATTGAACATATCCTATAACAAAAGTGCAAAAAATGCAATACTTATTCGCGATAAAAATACATTTGTCCGTTACAGACGGACCTTGCTGCCCTTGCCGTCTCTCTTTCCAAGCTTCAGCCGGTTCAGATGAACTTCCTTGCCTTTATACCGGATCACCGGGTCCTGGCCGATCAGATAGACTTCTTCCAGCTGCTCTCCTTCTGCCAGGCGGATGCCCCGGACACCTTTTGATGCTTTCTTCATCATCGGAATTTCTTCCAGTAAAAATCTTAAAAATACGCCGTTATCCGTCTGAAGGACCACATCCTTCTGCCCTTCCACAGGAAGGACGCGCACCAGCGTATCTCCCTCCTGCAGCTTTGTGGCTGCCACAGTCCGGTTATTAGTCTCAAATTCAGAAGCAGGCACCTGCTTTACGGAAGCCATGGCGGTGGCAAATAAAAGAGTCTGCTCTTTCATGGCATCCGCATCGGCTGCGTAGACGATCCGCTCCCTGGTGCCGTCGTATTTGCTGAGATTCTCCGCCGGCGTTCCCTTGTCCCTGAGTTTTCCAAAGGGCACATCCGACGCCTTGATCTGATGCATACTTCCTGTATCCGTAAAAAAGCACAGCCTGTGGTCGGTCATGCAGGGGATCACATAGGAAAATTCGCTGTCCGCCGCCTCCTGATTCCGCTCGTACACGCTCTTTTCCAAAAGCTTGCAGTAACCGAAGCGGTCCATAACAAAGACGGCCGGAACGGAAGCAGGCGCTTCCTCCACATAAACCGCCTCCTTACCGTCCTCCAAACGGGTCCGGCGGGGAAGGGCGAATTCTTTCTTGATATTTTCCAGATCGGCGATGATAACCTGATCCATGGTTTTCCGGCTCTTTAAGATCTTTTCATACTCCCGGATCTTCCGCAGGGTTTCCTTATGCTCTTTCTCAAGAGCCAGGATCTCCAGGCCGATCAGCTTATAAAGGCGCATTTCCAGAATGGCAGAGGCCTGCCGTTCGGTAAAGTGAAGCTTCTTTGCATCCTCCTCAAAACCCGGCGTCCGGAAATGGATATTGGAAATATCACCGTTCATCAGGCATGCCCTGGCGTCCTTCATATTTTTCGATCCGCGGAGGATGGCAATGATCAGATCGATCACATCACAGGCCGCAATCAGACCCTCCTGGACCTCTTTTTTATCCAGCTCCTTTTCTAAAAGCGTCTGATACTTCCTGGTGGTATTCTCATGCTGGAAATCCAGGAAATGTTTCAGAATGCCTCTGAGATTCAGGCACTCCGGACGGCCCTTTGCAATGGCAAGCATGTTTACGCCGAATGTGTCTTCCAGCTTTGTCTTCTTATATAAAGTATTGATGATCCGGTCGATGTCCGCATCCTTTCGAAGCTCCAGGACAATGCGGATGCCCTCTTTGTTGGACTGGTTGGAAATATCCACCACATCGGGAAGCTTCTTGCTCTCCACAAGGTCAGCGATATCTACCAGGAACTTATTGATTCCGGCGCCGATCATGGTGTAGGGGATCTCCGTAATCACCAGCTTGTCCTTGTCCGCCCGCCGCTTTCCAAGTTCCACCTCAAAACGGCCCCTCAGCTTAAGCTTGCCGGTTCCCGTCTCATAGATTTCTTTCAGGCTGCTTTTATTGGCGATAATGCCGCCTGTGGGGAAATCCGGGCCGGGCATCTTTTCCATCAGCTCTTCTGTGGTAATGTCCGGGTTCTGGATATAGGCAATGGCGGCATCTGCCACCTCCCCCAGATTATGGGGCGGAATGCTGGTACTCATGCCTACGGCAATGCCGTCTGCGCCGTTTACCAGAAGGTTGGGAACACGCACAGGCAGAACCTCCGGCTCCTTTTCCGTCTCGTCATAATTGGGAACAAAATTCACCGTCTTGTCCAGATCTTTTAAGTAGACCTCCTCGGTGAATTTCTTAAGCCTTGCCTCGGTATAACGCATGGCCGCCGCCCCGTCTCCCTCGATGGAACCGAAATTTCCATGTCCGTCAATTAAGGGCATTCCCTTTTTAAAATCCTGGGACAGAACCACCAGGGTCTCATAGATGGAGCTGTCTCCGTGGGGGTGGTATTTACCCATGGTATCGCCGACGATACGGGCCGATTTCCTGTGAGGCTTATCATGATTGATCCGCAGTTCGCTCATATCATAGAGAACGCGGCGCTGCACCGGCTTTAACCCGTCCCTGGCATCGGGAATGGCTCTGGCCGTAATTACGCTCATGGAATAATTCATGTAGCTGCGCTGCATCTCTTCCGAATATTCCGTTGTGATTATTTTTTCTGCCATAATTTCTCCTTTAAGCGTCGATCTCCGCCTCGTCTGCGTGGTCGTAAATAAACTGTCTTCTTGGCCCTACTTCGCTTCCCATAAGCATCTCCGTGATCTCGGAAGCCATGCGGCCATCTTCGATTTCCACCCGCTTAAGCACCCGGTTCTCCGGGTCAAGGGTGGTCTCCCACAGCTGCTGGGCATCCATCTCTCCAAGACCCTTGTACCGCTGCAGGGTAAATTCGCCGGTGTGGGTCTTCCGGTATTTTTCCAGCTCTTTTTCATCGTACAGATACTGCTCATTTCCCTTTTTGGGAATCACCTTAAACAAGGGCGGCATCGCAATATAGACGTGTCCTTCCGTAATCAGTTCCGGCATGAAACGGTAAAGGAAGGTAAGAAGAAGGGTATCGATGTGGCTTCCGTCCACATCCGCATCGGTCATCAGAATAATCTTATCGTACCGGAGCTTGCTGATATCGAAATCGTTTCCATAGCCCTCGGAAAATCCGCATCCGAAGGAATTGATCATGGTCTTAATCTCCGCGTTGGCTAAAACCTTGTCCATGGAAGCCTTTTCCACGTTCAGGATCTTTCCGCGGATAGGAAGAATCGCCTGATACTGGCGGTTTCTGGCAGATTTTGCAGAGCCGCCTGCAGAATCGCCCTCCACGATAAAAATTTCGCATTTGGACGGATCCCTGCTCTCGCAGTTTGCCAGCTTGCCGTTGCTGTCAAAAGAAAACTTTGACTTGGTCAGCATGTTCGTCTTGGCCTTCTCCTCGGCCTTCCGGATCTTCGCAGACTTCTCGGCACAGCCGATGACCCCTTTCAGCGTCTCCAGGTTCCGGTCAAAGTAGCGCTGCAGTTCATCGCCGGTTACCGTATTCACCACCTTTGCCGCATCGGCGCTGGCCAGCTTCGTCTTGGTCTGTCCCTCAAAGATCGGATCCGGATGCTTGATGGCCACAATGGCCGTCATGCCGCTTCGGGTATCGGCGCCGGTAAACTTGGCATTCTCTTTTAATATTCCCAGCTCCTTGGCGTAGGTATTGATCAGATTGGTGAAGCGGGTCTTAAATCCGATGAGATGGGTACCGCCCTCCTGGGTAAAGATATTATTGCAGAATCCCAGTACATTTTCCTCAAAGGTATCTACAAACTGAATGGCAGCCTCCACCTCGATCTTATCTGCCGTCCCCTTAAAATAAATGGGATCATGAATCGGTGTCTTTCCATTATTTAAGTCTTTTACGTAGGCGATAATGCCGTCGGGTTCCCGGTAGTCAATGGCTTCCTCCTCGCCGGGCCTGCAGTTTTCATAGTGCAGGGTCAGATTGGGATTTAAATATGCCGTCTCGTGAAGGCGGCTCTTCAGCCAGTCTGCCTTAAACCGCGTCCTCTCAAAAATCTCTCCGTCCGGCGTAAAGTTAATCTCCGTTCCCGTCTCTTTCGACCTTCCCACCACCGGAAGGAGTCCGTCCTTTAATTCCACCACCGGAACGCCCCGTTCATAGGCATCCCGATAAATATATCCTTTCTGGCAGATGGTCACCTGCATCCGCTCTGACAGTGCATTTACCACAGAAGAACCAACACCGTGAAGACCGCCGCTGGTCTTATAGGCTTCGTTATCAAATTTTCCGCCTGCATGAAGGGTGGATAATACCACCCGCTCTGCCGATACGCCCTTTTTGTGAAGCTCTACGGGAATTCCCCGTCCGTTGTCCCGGACGGTACAGGAGCCGTCTGCCTCCAGGCGGACCCAGATATCCGTACAGAAGCCGGCCAAATGCTCATCCACCGAATTGTCCACGATCTCGTAAATCAGGTGGTTTAACCCTTTGGTGCCCACGCTGCCGATATACATGCCAGGACGCTTCCGAACGGCCTCAAGGCCTTCCAGAACGGTAATACTGTCCGCATTATATTGTGCTTTCGCCATAATTTAACCTCCATATGCGCGTCATCCTTCCTATTTAATCACAAAAACCAAAAGTTTGCAACCACCAGACAAAAAGAACTGCCCTGCCGGATCCAGAGCCAAAAGCCGGCAGGAAAATCTCATTGAGGCAGTACAGAGGGTATGCTATAATGATTGAAGTCAAGAAATATGATCACAAAAAACGGAGGCCGCCAATGAATCTGGATAAATACTTTGAAATTCTGCATCGGGCAGAGCAGCTGAAAAACAACACGAGACATTCCTGGACTTCTTCAGGAAGACACGAAAGTGTAGCAGAGCACAGCTGGCGGCTTGCCCTCATGGCATATTTCATGAAGGATGCGTTTCCCGGCATGGATATGAATAAAGTCATCTTAATGTGCCTGTTCCATGACATGGGGGAAGCCTTTACCGGAGATATTCCCGCTTTCCAGAAGACAAAAGAGGACAGCCGCAGAGAAGATGATGTAACTGCAGAATGGATCCGCACGCTTCCGGCCCCTTATGACCAGGAACTTGGAAGACTTTTTGATGAAATGAACAAGCTGGAAACAGAGGAAGCAAAACTTTACAAGGCCCTTGATAAGATGGAAGCGGTTATCCAGCACAACGAAGCAGATATTCGTACCTGGCTTCCCTTAGAATACGATCTGCAGCTTAATTACGGAAAGGAAGAGACGGATTTTTCAGAAGTTACAAAGAATCTGAAAGAATATACCGATCGTGACACAAGGGAAAAGATCCGCAAGGCGCAGTCTGCCGGTTACGCAAAAGAACCGGTCCAGGAACTTACCGATCATTCTGCAGCGAAGGATGAAAATATGGGAGTAATCCGCCTGGTTCTGGGCGCCTGTTTTACCAACTGCTACATTGTGTATCACAAAACCTCGAAGCGCTGCATGATCATCGATCCTGCCGATGAAGCAGAAAAAATCACAGACTGCCTGGAAAAAAACGGTCTGATCCCCGTTTACATCGCAGTCACCCACGGACATACAGATCATGTACTGGCAGCCGCAGATCTGGCGGATCACTATCATGTGCCGGTGGCCGTAAGCCGGATTGATGCCTGGCGGCTTATGGATGAGGAGCTGATCAACAGCCGCCCTTATGTAACTAAGCCTTACCGCCCCGTGCGCCCTTCTGTTTTATTAAGCGATGGGGACGAGCTTTGGCTGGATGATTTGCGGTTTACGGTAATGATCCTCCCGGGACATACGCCGGGATCCATGGCCCTTTGCACGGAAGGGGCAATTTTTACCGGTGACACCATGCTTGCAGGCGGCCATGGAAAAACAAGTCTTTACGGCGGCGATGAAACCGCGATTGAAGAATCTCTTCGCCGCTTAAAAGCTTTGGACGGGGATTATATCATTTATCCCGGTCATAAAGAGGTGACTTCGCTGGATAAAGAACGCAGAAGTTAAGACAGCCGGTCAGGATCTTCCTGGCCGGCTTTACTGTCTCCAATGTCGGCGCGGCAGGCACCGGTGCTCTGCCGCGCTGACACAGAGAGATTTAACCCTTTCTCATTATCCTTCCATTATCCTGCCTTCAAAAAACCTGCAGATTTCCTCTGCCGCCGCCTCCGCATTGGAATACAGTGCCGGATGTCCGCCCCTGGCAAACAGGCAGACCTTTCCTCCTGTTTCCGCCGCTGCCGCCTCGTATTCCTGGCGCAGATCATTTCTTGTCATGGTGTCTTCCAGACTGCCCATCAGCAAAAGAGGAACCTTCAGTTCGGACAGCGGCTTGACAAACAGAGGGAGTTTTCTTTCTGCGCACTGCACCAGGGCTTCCGTGTCTTTATCCACCACCTGCTCCCAGTCATCACCCTGGCACCATCTGTAAAATCCAACAGCCTGTTCATCCTTCTTCGCCGCTGTCCGTTCAGTCAAAAGCTTTTCTGCAAAATCTCCGGCCAAGGTTCTCCCGTCAAAGCTGTCTGCCGCCACAGCTTCCACCAGATCCGGCCGCATAAGCCCCGCGTTTATTGCTGCCCAGGCTCCTCCGCTGCATCCTACAAGACATGCTTTTCCCAGTTTCAGGTGTTCTAAAAGCGCAGCCACCTGCCTTCCTTCATCCTGCCATAAATCCGGCGGAAATACCTCTGTCCGGTCAGACCTTCCGTTCCCCAGAAAGTCCACCAAAATCACGCGAAACCTGTCCTCATACAAGGGAAGAAGCGGCTCAAACATCCGTGAAGATGCCGTATTTCCATGGAGAAATACCACCGGCTTTCCCTTGCCTGTTTCCTGATAATAAAGTCTCTTTGGCTGATTATCGGATAACACACATCCTTTTTCTGTTTCTGCGGATGCTTTGTAATAAAAATATGACATGTCCATACCTCCTGTACCGAAACGAATAATGCCAAAGTCAAACATACAAATCCTTCTTGGCATCATCAAACTGCATCGTAATATCCTCACCTGCAATATCGCTTCAGCAAGGCACCAGGACATTCAGCCAGCGCCCTGCCGTCAGCGCTTTACTGTCCAGATTCCCATATTGTCCTCCTTTCTGTGGGCTTTAATTAATGCGTTTCATCATCCAAATTTTTCCCGCTCTTTCTTTCATTATATTCTTTCAGATGCACAGAAAGCAACCTTAAATTTCCCGAAAGAAAATCATTCCTGCGGAACAGCATTACTTAACAGCATCACTTTTTTTCAGAAATAGTACTTGCATAATTTACAAAATATGCTATAATATCTTTGTTGCGCAGATGTAGTTCATCGGTAGAACACCAGCTTCCCAAGCTGGGGAGGCGGGTTCGATTCCCGTCATCTGCTCTATTTTAAAAGCCGGAACTTATGATTATCTCAAAAGTTCCGGCTTTTTATTTTCGTTTTTGTTTCTGCAGTTCCAGTTTCCATATCCTTTTTCCCCATCCTTCCCTCCTAGCCTTTGACTGGCATATACAGTTCTATGTAGGATTTGATAAATCTTCCATCTTTCTGGTTGTTCCAAAGATAATGCGCATGGACCTGGCCTGTCAGATCAAGGTCATGGTCTTTGGCCCACTGCTTCATTTTTTCAATGGCTTCCCGGTCTACCTGCTCGGTGTCAGCCTCATAGATCGTGTGGGCACAGCGGGGAAATGAAAAGGACGGTGCGCCTTTTACGTATTCTTCCAGCTTCAGTTTTTTCACTGAAAATTCGTCCATGGCCAGGTAACACTGATACCGGTATTTTTCATTTTCATCGTCTTCTGCAGGCAGGTATTCTTCATGAAGCATACAGTGCTCCAGTCCGCGGTTCTGGCCGGAAACAGCAAACCAGAGTTCGCGAACCTGCTCAAAGCTTTCCACCCGTTGGGATATCTCGTAACATTTCGGCATAGAGCACACATCATACTGATTTACCGCGCCTGCGATTTTTTTTATTGTATATTGAAGGACATTCAGCTTCCGCAAAAGCTTCTGATGTTCCTGGATCTGCCTTTTTTCTTCCTGAATCTTCCTGGCGATAAAGCCATCCATATAAGCCGGACCGCCTTCATTGTACATTGTCTGAATTTCCTCGATGCTGCACTGTACTTTTCTCCAGCAGATTAAATCCAGAAGAAGGCGGATGTCTTCTTCGGTATAATAGCGGTATCCGTTTTCCTTCTTTTTCGGCATCACCAGCCGTTTCTTCTCATAAAAACGCAGGGCATCCCGACTTAAGTTTAAAAGTTCTGCCGCCTGACCGATGGTGTATTCTCTTGCCATAACTCTCTCTCCTTGACAGAGAGCCGCAGTACTCTCTGCAGCTCTCCGTGCCGTCTTTCCGGCTGTATTTTTCTATCTTTTACTTGCTCTTTTTCTCATTTCCAACGTAAGTTACGATTCCTTTGGAATCGGTGCAGTAATACGTATCATCTGCATCTTTTGTGTTTGTCTTATTCTTCTGAATGGTTCCGGAGGTGTTCACCAGGTAGGTATTTCCGCCGTATTCCACAGTTTCCAGTTTCATTTCCTTATCGGCTTTCTTTTTGTAACCGTGGATATAAATGGCATTGTCAGAAATTCCATTAATTGCCTGACCATTGGAGCGGAATCCAAATTCATAATCTTCGTCATCCAATTTTACCGTTACCTTTTTCTTGGTGGCCATTACGCCGTCTTTCGGACTGTTTCCGAAGTAATAAACTGCAACATTTTCGTCCTCATCCGGCAGTTTGTCAATGTCACTGATCTTCTGATAGGAAAGAATATGATTTTCTCCGTCAAATGTAAGGGCATAAAGGCCTTTCAGCATTTCGCCTTTTTCATTGAACGCATATTTGTAGTTATCAATGCTGCGGATCCTGCTGGTTACCAGTTCACCTTTCTTATCCGCATAAAACCAATGCATTTTCTCATCGCGATAAGCATCTGCATTCATTCCCTCACTTGGCACTGCCTGGAACCATCCGCTTGCCATCCAGCACTGTTCCGGCGAATTGTAATATTTATATTCGCTTGCAGATGCAGAGGAAGCAGAGGCAGCGTGCCATTTAAACTGCGCAACGCCTCTTTCATCAAACTGATATTTTTTCCCATTGATGGTCTTCGTCGAATTTACCGTTTTCTTTCCATTTGTTCCAAAGTAGAACCAGTAACCTTCCGCGTCATTATCCGCTTCCGGATCATCTATTTCCAGAAATGCCCATTTCCCAACAGCTGCAACACCGCTGTCTTCCTCACCGCAGTAAATCAGGCCGGAAGCCCAGTCCGAATCATCGGTTACCATGGTTCCGTCTTCGCTGATCCATCCATAAAGCATCTTTCCAGTATCACTGAAGGCGTATTTTTTTCCGTCAATGGCAGTAAGCTTTGCCTGGCCGCTGTCATTTTTTACAGCCTTTCCATTGCCGCCAAAATAGTACCAGCAGTTTCCATCTGTATAAACACCATCGTCACTGTCATCTTCCAGCCTGCGCCATTCATTGCTTACCCTGGCGCCGTTTTCATTTACGTAATAGTAATCGTCTCCATCTTCAATCAGTTTATTTACTGCCATATAGCCATCGCTGTCCAGATAAAACCAATTGTCTCCGGTGCTTTTTTTCCAGGTCTCAGTTACCCGGTCTCCTTTTTTGTCCAGATAAACCCACCGATTTCCTTCCATCTTCCATCCGGATGCCGCAAAGGCAGGTACCGCAGATACTGCAGCCATCACCGCTGCCGCCGCAAAAATCTGGGGCAGTTTCTTGTTCTTACAACTCATAGCAAAATCTCCTTTCTCAAGCTTCACATAGCATTCTCTTAATTTCCCCTCTGAGCCGTCTCCGGGCCGGCTTCCCGGGATCTGCCAGGTGTTCTCCCTGACCTGCCATTAACAGTAAAACATGAACTAAGACCAAGGTCAATAGAAGTAAGAAGAATGTAACACAATGTAATAGTTTTGCACGGGTACCTTTAGATTTCTTTGGATTTCTTTGGGTTATCTTTAGTTGACTGTGGCCCTGGACTATGCATTATCCTTAATTTGCTTTCAAAACACTCTCATGCTGAAGCAGGCCGGAGAGCTTGCAGTTTCCGGATACAGCCCATTTACGACGGCTGTGTCCGGAAACTGCAGCATCCCCGGCCCTGCTGTTTTTCCGTTTTATGTATCTTATTTGCTCTGCTTCTCGCTGCCGCTGTAGGTTACAATACCCTTGGAATCGGTGCAGTAATAGTAATCATCTGCATCTTTTACATTGGTCTTGTTCTTCTGGATTGTGCCGGAAGAATTGATCAGATAAGTTTCCCCGCCGTACTCCACCATTTCTAATTTAAGGTCTTTGTCCGCCTTCAGCTTCCGGCCGTGAACATAAATGGCGTTGTCAGAAATACCATTGATGGCCTCGCCGTTGGTGCGGAAGCCAAACTCATAACTATCATCATCCAGTTCAACGGTTACCTTCTTCTTGGTGGCCATCACGCCGTCCTTAGGCGTATTTCCGAAATAGTAAACGGCAATTTCCTCATCCTCTGCAGGCATCTCGTCAATGTTTTCAATCTTCTCGTATGTAGCAATATTCCGGTCCTCATCAAAGGTAATGGCGTAAAGCCCCTGAAGCATCTCGCCTTTCTCATTAAAGGCGTACTTATAATTATCGATGCTACGGATCTTGCTGGTAACCAGCTCGCCTTTCTTATCGGCGTAGAACCAGTATTCCTCATCATTCTCATAAGCCTCTGGGTCCACATCCTCCGTAGGAACCGTTAAAAACCATCCGTCTGCCAGCCAGCACTGTTCGGGCATGTTGTAATACTTGTATTCGCTGGCTGATGCGGTAGACTCGCTGGCGGTGTACCACTTAAACTGGGCAACGCCATTCTCATCAAACTGATACTTGCGCCCGTTGATGGTCTTGGTGGTATCCAGAGTCTTCTTTCCATTGGTTCCAAAGTAAAACCAATAGCCTTCCGCATCGCTGTCCATTTCAGGATCATCTACATCCAGAAGCACCCACTGAGCAATGGCGGCTGCACCGTCATCTTCCTCGCCGCAGTACATCAGACCAGAAGCCCAGTCAGACTCGTCAGAAACCATAGTGCCGTCCTCGCTTACCCAGCCATAGAGCATCTTTCCTGTATCACTGAAGGCATATTTCTTTCCGTTGATGGTGGTGAGCCTGGCCCGGCCGCTGTCATTCTTTTCCGCCTTCCCATCGTTGCCGAAGTAATACCAGCAGGTTCCATCGGTGTAGGCCTCATCATCGCTGTCATCCTCCAGCTTGCGCCACTCATTTTTTACTCTGGCGCCATCCTCATTTACATAGTAATAATCATCGCCGTTCTCTACAAGACGATTCACAGCCATATATCCGTCCTCGTCCAGATAAAACCAGAAGCCGTTCTCGCTCTTTTTCCAGGTATCGGTCACTTTATCTCCATACCGATCCAGATAAACCCACTGATCTCCTTCCATCTGCCATCCGGATGCTGCAAAGGCAGGTACAGCAGAAAACGCAGCCATCACCGCTGCTGCTGCTAAAATCTGAGGCATTTTCTTGTTGATACAACTCATACAAATTCTCCTTTCACAATCCTTTGAAATTTTTATCCTCGATTTCTTTCCATCCAGCCGTTTCAGAAGCGGCCTTCCGAGATCTGTCAGGTGTTCTCCCTGACCTGCCACTAACAGTAAACCATGGACTAAGACCAAGGTCAAGGGAAGTAAGAAGAACGTAACACTATGTAAAATTTTTGAACAGGATGTAAGAAAATTGATAGATTTCTCCCGTTGACCCTGGTCTAAGACCAAGGTTTATACTTTATTTGCTTTCAAAACACTCTCATGCTGAAGCAGGTCGGAGATTCTGCAGTGTCCGGGCACAAAAGCCGTATTTCGGCTTTGCCCGGAACCTGCAGCGTCTCCGGCCCTTCTTTTTGGAAAAAACTGCCGTCAAAAATCTTTGTTCCCCGTTATTTTTTCATTTTCGGCTTAAATACCAGCGCCCCGATATACCCGAAAACCAGAGCGGCGGCAATTCCCGCAGAGCTGGCTGTCAGGCCGCCCTTAAATATACCTAAAAACCCATCTGTTCCAATCCCTTCTTTTACACCCTTCCACAACGTGTTCCCAAAGCCCAGCAAAGGCACTGCAGCCCCCGCTCCGGCCCAGTCCAGAAACGGCTGATAAATGCCTGCCGCTCCCAGGATACAACCGAAAACTACTAACAGTACCATCACCCGCCCTGGCATAAGCTTTGTCCGATCTAAAAGGATCTGTACCAGTCCACAAATTGTGCCGCCTACTAAAAATGCTTTTACGTAATCCATCCTTGCTCTTTTACTCCTTTCTGCAGCCGAAGATTCCTTGTTTTAACCCCCCGCCGCCAAATATACAGGGACTCATTCCGCGTGCTCGATCACCACGCCGTGGGCGATCCCCGGCACACTCCTTCCCTCATTGTAGCTTACTGTGGAAAGCAGGGCGCCGGTAGGCACAAACAGCACACGCCGCCAGATTCCCTCCTGAATCTTTGGAAGGATCATGGCACAGAGCGTGATGGCCGAACAGCCGCAGCCGCTTCCTCCTGCATGGGTGTCCTGTTTTTCCCCATCATATAATTCAATGCCGCAGTCCATGTGAATACCAGTCAGATCATACCCTTCCTTTCGCAGAAGATCCAGCAGGATCGTCTGCCCCACTGTGCCCAGATCTCCGGTTATGATCCGATCAAACTGTCTCTCGTCCCATCCGAAATCCTGAAAATTCTGCCAGATCGTATGAAATGCTGCCGGAGCCATGGCTGCTCCCATATTCATGGAATCTTTCAGCCCGAAATCCACGATCTTTCCTGTGGTGATTCCGGTAATTTTTGCCATGGGTTTTCTCTCTCCGCTCCGAAGAAATGCAGCTTTGTTTTCAATAACCACCGCCCCGCATCCGGTGGCCGTCCATGTGGCCGAATATGGGCGCTGATTTCCGTACGCCAGCGGAAAACGGAACTGCTTTTCCGCAGTAGCAAAATGGCTGGAAGCCAGAGCAAGGTTCCGGTCCCCGTATCCGGCCGCAGCCGCCATAGCCGCCAGGCTCATGGCCTCACCCATGGTAGAACATGCACCGTACAGGCCGAAAAGGGGAATATCCAGCTCCATCAGACCGAAAGAAGTCGCAATCAGCTGCCCCAGAAGATCCCCTGCAAAAAGATATCGGATTTTCCCCTGATCCAGTCCGGCTTTTTCCACCGCCAGCCTGGCCGCCTTTTTCTGCAGACTGCTTTCCGCCGCCTCCCAGTTTTCCTGCCCCATCATGTCATCCTGCTCTGTGACGTCAAACAGAGCGCCAAGGGGACCTTCTCCCTCCTTTGTTCCTGCAACGGACGCTGCCGATGTGATGTACGGCGAATCCTCAAATTGTATACTTGCTTTTCCTTTCTGCATCAGGCCTTTCTCCTTTCCTGTGTTTTAAAAATTTTCCGGGCAGGTTTACTCTGATAGTCCTGCCGCCGAATAGGCGGCGTCAATTCAGGGATGCCAAATGCGCCGCC